>Ga0123355_10002515_pt1 | contig 25960 bp, 22 predicted proteins | sample TergutEmb28metaG_3_FD_89872 | JGI IMG/M metagenome (GOLD analysis project Ga0123355, IMG submission 89872) | Embiratermes neotenicus P1 segment gut microbial communities from Petit-Saut dam, French Guiana - Emb289 P1 | ecosystem: Host-associated > Arthropoda: Insects > Digestive system > Gut ...
CGAAAATATTGAGTAGAATCGCAAAGCGATTGTGCGAACGCGCGGCTCCACGGTTTGCCTGTGGCAAACTGGCACTACGTGCCACTTTTGCGTAGCAAAAGCGTCAAAGGCGCGTTCTTCGGCAACAGACGGGACTGATTTCGAATTAATTCGCTATATCCAACTATTGAAATAGTGATTGACAATATCCAACTACTGCTATAGTATATTTTTAACTATTGCTATAGTTGGAGGTAGAGTCATGACAATTAAAGTTTACGATTCTGAACTTAAAATCATGGAGGCATTGTGGAAAGAAGGTGACTTAACGGCAGGACAGCTTGTAAAAATCATGAAAGCCCAAACAGGCTGGAATCCCAACACAACTTATACAGTCATAGGTAAACTAATGGATAAAGGAGCCGTAGAGCGGTACGAGCCAAAGTTTACATGCCGGGCCATTGTCACCAGAGAACAAGTGCAACAGCATGAGGCACAGGAGTTAATAGGCAAGCTGTTTGACGGGTCGGCAGAGGTATTTTTATCCGCCTTTTTTAGCGGTAAAAGACTTTCGACTGACGAGATAGAGCGGCTAAAACAACTTGTCGAAAACCTAAAGTGAGGTGATGGCTTTGAGTTTGACGCAAATGAGCATATCAGCAGGGTTGTTAGTGATTGCCACTGTGCTAATAAGAGCGGTCGCGTTAAACAGGCTTCCAAAGACCACTTTTATTGTATTATGGGGCATGGCACTCTCTCGCTTACTTATTCCTGTCGGCATCCCTGCGAGATTTAGCATCTTTACCGCGCTTGAAGGGCTTACCAACTTTATTACTCCCAACAATGTTATTAGCCAAAGCATGTCATATAGTGGCGTGCTAACATCACGGATACCACTTCCAATGATGGCACTATCGGCAAGTGAAGCGACAGGGCAGACAGGCAGTATTTCTGCGATAACTATTTTATGGCTGACGGGAATAGCCATCGTCATGGCCTGTATTATATTTATCTATATCGTAAATTACAGGGTCCTACGCTGCGCAACGCCCATCCGCGACAACGATTTTCTAGATGAGTGGATCGCAGAGCATAAGCTATTACGCCCGATTAGCATCATGCAATCAGAGAAGATTACAACCCCGCTTGCTGCGGGATTATTTAAACCCCGCATTGTTTTGCCAAAATGTATGAACATAGGCGATAAACCACTTTTGAGCTATGTACTAATGCACGAGTATTACCATATAAAGCGATTGGACGCATTATGGAAAATATTATTGGTATGTGCCGTTTGCATACATTGGTTTAATCCCCTTGTGTGGGTAATGTTTGTACTTGCAAACCGGGACCTTGAGCTTACATGTGACGAACTGGTAATACGCCGTTTCGGCACAGAAACCAGAACGGCTTATGCCTATGCAATTATCAGCATGGCTGAGCATAACTGCAACTATGCATCCCTTCATAGTGGCTTTAGCAAAAATTCTGCCAATGAAAGGATAAACGAAAGGATTGAATCTATTATGAAAATAAAAAAATCATCTCTCATGTGCATAATATTGGCTTTTTTCCTGGTAACAGCACTTGCGATTGGTACGTTATCAGTATTTGCTATAGACAACCAGCCCCACGATGAGGCTACAGAAATTACATTTGAGGACTTTATAAGGTCTCGTTACACACATGAAGAACTTATGGCACGAGCACAAGATGCACCCATCTATCACAGCATTCATGCGATATGCGCAGCTACAGGCGAAAGCATTGCAATAATGAATGATGATGAATTTATCACATGGCGCGAGGAAAATGCAGCCAATATATTTTGTGGTGCGCCAGGTAGTTGTACTAGTCCATTTTGCCCCAGCAACTACGGAGAAGAGCATTATTTGCCCTCTTTACCTTCTTTAGCTGATTTGCCTTATTTGTATGGATTATTAAATGCCGGAACCCCATTTATCCCCAACACAGAACTTTGCCCCTATATCTTGGACGCACTTGGGTTAAGTGAGCGGCCATAAAATCCTAAAGATATCCAGCGACGAGTAACATACCCAGGAGAGGCATGGACTATAATGCTTTACACTTACAGCCGCATCCGGTGCATCCTTCACGGCAATTGGGGGTTGTTTGCCCGGCCGTAGCCTTACCCCATTCTCGTACTAAAAATGCCTTGGTTACGCCTATATTGATAAAATCCCAGGGCAGTAATTCATCTGTTGTTCTTTCTCTATGTGCGTAGAAATCTATAGAGATACCGGCTTCATCAAAGGCAGCAAGCCATATGCCGTATTTAAAATGCTCGCCCCAGCCGTCAAAGATTGCACCTTGTTTATATGCCTCTTCGATTGCGTATGAAAGCCGTCTGTCGCCCCGGGCAAGCACCCCTTCGATTTGGGCAGTCTTTGGGTCATGATAGCGATAGCTGATTTGCTTTTTGCGTATTTTGGCCTTTACTGCCTGCTGACCTGTTGTAAAATCCTCCGGCCGTACCATGCTTGCCCACTGGAAGGGTGTAAAGGCCTTTGGCACAAAGCAGGCCGTGCTTACAGATACACCCACCGGGCGTTTACGCGCCTCGTAATCCAGCCGGTAGTACGTTTCGACTACTTCTTCAGCCAATGTGGCTATACCGTGCAAATCTTCCTCGTCTTCGCCGGGTAGTCCTGCCATAAAGTACAGTTTAATCTTGTCGTATCCGGCTTTATAAGCCAGTAAGCAGCCTTCGAGTATATCTTCCTCAGATAAGTTTTTATTTATCACATCTCGCATTTTTTGACTGCCCGCTTCGGGGGCTACCGTCAAAGATGACTTGCGAACTGCCTGGGTTTTCGCAAGTGCCGACAGAGACACCGCATCAAGGCGTGTAGATGGCAATGATATATTCACTCGCCGCTTAGTTGTATGGTCAAGTAAACTATCTATAAGCGGCGCGAAATCTTCATGGTCGCAGGCACTAAGTGCCAGAAGTGATATCTCATCATGGCCTGTGGTATCCAGCAGGTTTTGAGCGTGCTGTAAAATCTCTTCCGGGCCGCGCTCCCGTATTGGCCGGTAGATATACCCGGCCTGGCAAAAGCGGCAGCCCCGCATACAGCCCCGCGCAATTTCAACAACCGCACGGTTATGGACAGATTCCGTAAGGGGTACGATAAACCTATCTGGGAAAAACCCAAGCTTTGGCATAAACGCCCGTGTTACCTTGGCCGGCGCAATCGAATGGTTTGGTACGAAACTCGCAATGGTTCCGTCATCGCCATAAAGCACATCATAAAACCGCGGCACATATATACCGGGGATAATGCAAATATCAGCAAGAAACTCAGCCTTCTTCCCGCCCCGCTCCTTATGCCGCCTATACATATCCAGCACTGCGTCAAGAGAAACCTCGCCATCCCCAATGTAAAAAAAATCAAAAAAATCGGCCATAGGCTCCGGATTGGTGGCACAAGGCCCACCGGCGCAGACAATCGGGGCATCCTCGCCACGCTGGGTAGCACGTAGAGGGATACCAGCCATATCAAGCATCGCCAGCACATTGGTGTACGACATCTCGTATTGCAAGGTAAAGCCAAGGATATCAAAGTCCCCTAACCTATCCCCGGACTCGGCTGCAAATAGCGGTGTTTTGGTTTCTTTTAATAAATCAATCATGTCAAACCAAGGCATAAAGGCACGTTCGCACCAGGTGTCCTCTCGCCTGTTTAGAAAAAAGTACAATATCTGCAAGCCAAGATGGCTCATGCCAACTTCATATGAATCTGAGAAACAAAAGGCGAAGCGTATCGGAATATCTCTTGATTTGATTACAGTATTAACCTCGCCGCCGGTGTAGCGCGCTGGTTTGGTTACACGTATCAAATCGCTGTCTTTAAGCAGGTGTCGGCTCATGTTGTACCCTCGCTTTCGTCCTCTAATTTACCTGTATCCTTTGGTTTCTCAAACGAAACAATAACCCCCATCAGAATAAACAACCCAACACATACAATAAACGGTATCTGCCTGTTAATACCGGAAAGCAACCCAATCACAAACCCAAAGGGGCTGGAAACCCCAAGCATAATAACCGTAAGCAGGCTCATAATCCGCGCCCGCTCTGACGGGTCTACATTTTTAATTACAAGCGCGTCCCTGCGGGGCAAAAACAGAGCGGCGGCACAGGCGTCCATTACAGTAAAAATCACAAGCAGGAAAATCACTTCCGGCGGCGTAAGAACAAGCAAAACAAACCCTAAAATATAAAGCCCAAGGCCGCTAAGCATCACCGCATACTGAGGAAACCGGTTAAGCCTATCCTGCATCCCAAGAAAGAACGTAAGCATAATAGCCGCCCGCAAAATCGGGAAAATAACCAGAAACTGCTCTGGCAAGGCCAAATCTTGAGTTACATATATCGCAAAAAAGGTATTAGATGTCATCTGCTGGATACTAACCAAAGTAATAAGGGCAAGCACACGCAAGGTTGCCGGTGTTTTAAGAATCTGAACAAGTACACCACGGTACTCGCCAACCATTGTAATAAGGGGTGTTCGCACAGTTTCTTTCATGCGAATGACACCCTGCTTGGTCTCGGTTCCATACACATACAGGATGACAAACTTGGCCGTCATAAGCACAAAAGTAATAATAAACAGCACACGCATCACCGGCACAAGGCTATGCACCCCAATAAAATAGCCGGAAATAGGCGCGAAAAAAACAGCAAGAAGCCCGGATATGTAAACCAGGTTATATAGCTGTACCACCTTATCCTGGGGCGCGTCCTCAACCAGCAAACACTGCCAGGAAACATGACTTACCTGCCAAAAACTATTAAAAATTGCCGCAACAAGAAACCATCTAAAATCCTGGGCAAAAGCCCATATCAAAGCCGGGATACTCCAGGATATAAGGTCAGAAATAAAGGTCGCAAGCCGCCTTCCAAACTTATCTGTAACAACCCCTCCAAGGAGTGCCGTAAACATCTGTAAAAAAAGTCCAACGGAAATAAGGATACCGATTTCGGCATCCTCAAGACCTAAACTAAACATATACAGTGCAAAAAAGGGTGAATATAAGGCCCAAGGTATACCCCAAAGGGGCTCTGTTATAACGCAGATACGAGGGTTGCCCTTTAAAGATCTTAGAAAAGCCACAGTAGGGTTCCTACTCAGCCATGATTTTATCATTATGTGTTACTGTCTCCTTGCGCCTGCCCCACGGAAAGTTGCTTCGTACATGGAAAGTTACTTCGCACAATGAAAGCACTTCGTACATGGAAAGTTACTTCGTACAATGAAAGCACTTCGTACAATGAAAGCTACATCCGGTCATTTTCATCCATGGGCGGCACTGTTTCTCATTTATTCTGAGTCATTGTCCTCATTGCCGCTGCCACTTGGTGGGTCGTTTTCATCGTAAGGGGCATAAGAGTCGTATGGGTCATCGTCGCCATTGCCGTTTTCGGTATCATCTGCTGAAGGCGTTGTGGTTGGTGTAGGTGACGGCAATGGTGACGGCTCTGGCGTGGGTGAAGGCTCCGGCTCTGGGGTTGGTTCTGGCTCGGCGGTTGGGGTTGGTTCTGGTTCATCGGGTGGATCTGGGTCTTCGTAGCCTGGTGCAAAAATTTGCACTTCCAGGGTCTGTGGTTGCTCTGCAAGGCTTACCCCCGGCGGCAAAATCGGGACTGTAAGGGGTACATGGTGGATACCCACCGGCAGGTTCCTTAGATCAAAATGAACATTTAGGTCTGCGGTGGTCATTGCGCTTACAATGGACTGTGGCCCGCTTACAACCACCCTAAAAGTAGCCGGGTCATTGAGGGTCTGGTACAAAGCACCATACTCGCGGAAACTGACATCACGCCGCGGTACAAAGAATGGCCGCACCTGTATCGGCTCGACCGTGATTGTCACAGTGATATCCTCGGGTACATTTTTGCTAAGTTCTATGCCCTCAGGCAAATGGCTTGCGATATCCACCGGCCTTTCGATACTTCCGGATAGGCCATGCAGGTCAACATTTAGCAGTATATATTCAACTTCATCTAATATTTCTGCCTCGCCTACAATGTCAGCAACCAAAATCGACGGTCTTATCTCCGCCTCAATAAATCCGGCGGCCATTTCTCCAACTGTTTCGACCCTAAGTTCAACCGTACGCACCGGCAGGACTTGCAGCCTAACGGTAGTCGCGTTTACACTTAATAATATCACCTGGTCTGTGATATCGTAGCCGTCCCGGTCGATTACTATAATCGGAGAGTCTACAGTGCCGGATTCGTATACATCCGTAAGGTCAACTTCAACCTTGACATAGTCAATTGTCTCAATAATGCTTCGCGCGGCAGTAACCAGCACCGACAGGTTGGCAGCCGTTATAGAGCGAAGTTCGTATCCATCCCTTACCTGACCAATGGAGTATACCTCCAAAGGAAAGGATGCCCGCTCTAGCCTATCAAGCTCCACCATAACCCTAGCGGGACGTACATATTGCAACTCGTACCCGGAAAGCAAATTGGCATTAACCGGCAATTCAAGGGTAATAGGCCCATCAGAGGCTAGTACATATGCACTGTTTACAGCACGCATGTCAACGTATACAAATAACTCCGCAACATCAACAGCACCAAGCGCGCTGCGATAGCCCCGTATTCCAAGGTTAATGGACGTCGCACGCAAAGCCTCTGTGTTTAAAAGCACAACATTATCATGCCGTAATATCTCAGTATTTAAAATCTGCAAATCCCGCGGGAAAGACGTATTCTCTTGGGGGTCGTGCCAGTTCATCGCAACAAACCATATTACAAAGGCAAGCCCAAGGGAAATAAGCTTCCAATGTAAATCTGTATAGAAAAAGGAAAGAATCTTCTTCGCCATACCTACCCTCTCCCCTTGCCAGACTTACTTCTAAAAAATGAGAATCGTGGAGTTTTAACCGGTGTGCCAAACATTAGCATATCCCTCATTTGCGCCTCTGATACCCCACGGGTAAGTTTGCCCCCTATGGCCACAGACATTGTGCCTGTTTCTTCGGACACAACAACGACCCTAGCATCCGACTCCTCTGTCATACCCACGGCAGCACGATGTCTTGTGCCAAGCGCGCTGTCAATGGATTCTGCCGTAAGGGGGAGAATACATTTTGCGGCGGCAATCCGGTTATTGCGTACTATTACAGCCCCGTCATGAAGAGGCGTATTATTTTCAAAAATGTTTACTAAAAGCTGCGCGCTAACCTGGGCGTCAATAGAAATACCTGTGCGTTCTTGTTCGCCAAGGTCTATGGACTGCTCTATTACTATAAGCGCACCGGTTAATGTTTCGCTCATTGCTTTTGCGGCACTTACAATTTCGCCGATTGTGTCGTCGGAAGAATAGACTTTTTGCTCCCCTTCGATTTTAAATGACGCAAGATACTGGCCGCGCCCAACTTGCTCAAGTACCTTACGAAGCTCTGGCTGGAAGATTACAACTAAGGCAATAAGCCCAACGGTAAATGCATGCTCTAACAGCCAGCCCAGGGTAACAAGATCAAAGATAACAGCAATAAAACGCAATATTAATACAAGGGCAATGCCCCTAATAAGCACCCACGCATGGGTACGCTTTATCCAGCGCAGTACCAAATACAAAATCCCGGCAATAATTAATATATCCAGCACCTGAGAAGGCCCAAGCTGCGGGAAAGTTAGCACCGGGAAATTGGTTACATCAATCAGCCCATCAAGAAAGGCATAAAACATTTTACCCTCCAAAACTCTTGTGGATAAATGAAAAATTCATACATGCATAGGACAAGGCCGCCCCTTTGTTAACAAACAGTTTCTTATTCCGACTCGTCCGGCGGCCCAGCGGTTGGTCGAATACGCTTTACAACACGTTTGGGCTTGGTCATAATCACTTTTGGCACAATTTTTACATGATAGAAATTGTTATCATCTTCAAACTGCACAGACTCTGCCCGTTGATAGTCTAACACCGAGTCAAATAATCGCACTATTATTGCAAGAATGCCGCTGACAATTACCCATAGAATCATGGACATAATAGATATCTCGGCATCGGTTGTTACAGATAATAAAATAAAGCCAAAGATAGTCATTGCACAGCCAAGGCCTATAGCAATTTCCCTTGCATAGTCAATTGACTGGCGGCTTACCAGGTACACAACAATTGTAACCATCGCAAGGATTACGGCGATAAATACCCATGTAACGTCACCAAGCACCGCACTCATTACTGTGGTATATGCCTCTGAGAAGATTTCCGGAAGTTCTGTAACAAGATCTGTCATCTCCATTTCGCCTATGTCTATGACCATTGGGGTCTCTATTAGGCTAAATGCAACAGGTATTTGCATACTAAGAAACACCCCAATTATCACAGGGATAATAGCGGTGACCGGAAAGTAAAGCCCTAAAATAAGCGGGACAAGGTATGGAACATTAAAGACGAAGGCAAGGATAACAAATAGGATGAAAAATGACTCCCTTGCGGCCATTCGGCCATAAAAGAGAAAGATAAGAAACAAAATCACAAACACAAATGCCGCAACTTCAACACTGGCCGAAAACTGAATTGTAACTGTAAAAATAATAAGTACCCAAGTAAGATTTGCTGGCATTACAACAAATAGCACGGCAAAAAGCCATGTAAGCATGGATGTAGGCATAGCCTCTGAGAATGTTTCAAACACCTCATGAATATGCCCAACATTTAGTATGCGCGAAAATACATACAAGCCTAGAAAAAACTTTAATATGGGCAGAAAGAAAACTTCGAATCGTTTAAAAAACTTTACCACGGTTTCCCGTGCAATCAGCACCATCTCCATTGGGTGGCTCCTTTGTTAGAAAATGCCCGCTTATGAGTCTGTCGTTTCGTGACTTATGCGGCTTGTGCGATCCAGAGCAGCCCTTGTGTGCTCTATTGGGCTTGGGTGAATGTCTGGGGCAGATGTATCCGGCATTATGCTTGTATGCTCATCTATGGATTTCGGTCTTGGCCTAGGAGGTCTTGCGTAGCTTGGGGGTGGCGGCCGTTTTGTGGGCTCGGGTAGTGGGGTGCTTCGTGTGGGTTCTGATGCTGGTAGAGTTGTACGTCTTGTGGATTCTGACTCTGGTAGAGTTGTGCGCCTTGTGGGCTCGGCTTCGGGTGGGGTTGTGCGTCTCGTGGATTCTAGCTCTGGTAGAGTTGTGCGTCTTGTTTGGTCCAGTTCTGGCAAGGTTGTGCGTCTCGTTTGAGCCAACTCCGGTGGCGTTGTACGCCTTGTTCTCTCAACTTCTGGCGGGGTTACACGTCCCGGTCTTGGCGGCCTTGCATAGTCTGAGGGTGCGGTGCGTACCGGCGGGCTTGGGTTATGTGAGTTTGTATGTGGGTTTGGGTTATGCCGCCTTGTTTGTGCTATATCTGACTCTTGAATGTTATGTCTTGTGTTGTCAATTCTGGCTGATTGACGTCTTTCGGGGGTATTGCTTTCGTATTGGTCGATTTCATCTTCTTCGGCGCGTTTTGCGCGTTCTTCTTGCCGCTCTAGCTGGCGTACCATTGCTTGGTACTGGGCTAGGCGTTTTTGTACTAGGTAGTATTGTCTTGTGCCTTGGATGCTGCCTATTAGTGAATATACTGCCAAGATTGCCAATAGAAACAGCACCGAGTCTGTTACATACTGCTGGATGTCAAACTCGAATATATCTAGGTTGTTGGCAACAAGGGCTTGTATCCAATAAATCGCCAATATAATAAGACCGCCAAGGCCGACGGCCATGCGGGTACCTAGGTTATTGCGGTAAATATGATCATGCCTAAAGTAGTCGTTTACAACACGGTCGGCAAAACCTTCGTGCTTGTCGTAAAGGGCCAACCTGGTCATGGTAATAATTTTGTTTTTGTTGACCATATATCTCTCCAGTTGAGTATTACATCTTTACGGCCATATTATATTGCCGCGGCAGAAATGTCCAGAAAATTAGTAAATTATTAAATATTAGAAGCTGTGTTCATAGGATTCAACACCGAATTTGCGCGACAGTTTTACGCCAATTGAGGCGGTGCTGACGCGGCTTGCCCATAAAGCAAGCAAGGAAGTGCCAACGAAAAGTGGCGTAAAAATGGCGTGCAAAGGCGGTGTTGAGTCCTATGAACACAGCTTCTTAGTCTTCCGCTTTGCAAGCTGTGCATATCCCATTGCAAGCCCGTATGCGGCAACATCGCCTGAGGCGGTTACTATACGGTGGATAATCATTGCAGATAGTAGGATATCTTCGTTTAACATATTGCCCATAAACATCAACATAACCACTTCCCGTATGCCAAGGCCGCTTGGGGCTCCTGGGGTCAGAAAACCGGCAAGCCATGACAGTATAAACAGCCCAATTACACGAGGCGCAAGGCCCGGCGAAAGAGGCTGCCCTAAAATTAGCAAGGTTGCAAGGAAAGTGCCGCCCCAAAGTGCCATAAGCAACAGACCAAAGCCAAAGCGTTTAAGCAGCACAGGTATACTTAGCACACGCATGTTTTCGAAAAGCAGTTTTAATTTTTCGCCAATAATACGCCGTAGGGAGTAGATTACAGACGCGCCAATGACGATTACCGCGATGATGATGATAACTACGATAGGGGGCAGTTCTTGCCTAAGATATTCCATTGCATGGTCAAAAACCGTAACGACGATTAGTGTAATTGCAGCAAACGCAATTATTGCCCCTTCAAGTACCGTGGAAAGCGCAACTTGGGGGTGAGTCAGTTCTTCTGTTTCCACGGCAAGCCTGTTGCGGCCTACAACGTATAGCACGCCACCTGGGATATATTTATATATATTCGAAAGGGTGTAGACAACTACAGCAAGAGGCCTTGCCACCAGCACACCCGAGACATTGTTTACCAAAGCGCGAAAGTTTAACGCCGCAAGCATAATGCCAAAACCTTCGAATAGTGCAACGGCAATAAGCCCGGTAATTACCCCGGCTGTAAGTAGCGTTGCCGCGTCAAATTCACTATGATACCCAAAAAGCCGCCTTCCCAAAAAAACAAGGGACGCAACCATCAGTAGAGTCCCTGCCCATGATACCAGTTGTTTTTTTGTAATTCGTCGCTTGTTTTCTTCCATTTCTACCACCAGCCCTCTGGCTCTCCTTCGGGCCATAAAAACCCTCGCCAGCTATTTATTAAATCTGCAAGACTTATGCTAAATAAATCATACGCTATTTCGAATTGTGAATAATTGTCGGATTGATATAGTTCAAGTAACGCCTCAATCCCAAATCTATTATAAAGGTATAACATAAATGACCCAACTTGGTCGTATGTCCATCGATAATTGCCAAAGGTGTATTCCCCGTAGTATAGAGGCAAGGAATGGCCGGTTGCGTTTCTGGCTAAGGTATTGATGTTGGCCAAAGTTGGGACGGTAAACCTGTAGTTCATATATCCTTCGAATGAGTCTCTGAACAATAACTCGCCTAGGACAGCCATCCCTTCTACTAGCCATGTATGCGGATGATAGTGGGGGAACTCTCTAAAAAGCAGTAAATGCGCAACTTCGTGTGACATTGCCCATGTCCCGTGGCTAGAAGTGCCGGCTAAAGTTATCTCGTCGTATGCGACAAAGTTTACATCTGATGCATCCCAGCCAAAGGCATCAGCAATTTCCGCAATGCTTGCGGGGATATTTATTACGCCAAAGGGGTACAAATTTACTCTTATGCTGTCTGTATTGGTAATATGAAAATATTTACGAATAAACTCTGTGGCACTGTCCATATATTGCACAAAGCTGTCGACTCTTGGCCATGTCCATCTGTGGCCGTCGCATACAAAAATATAGCTGCCTTGATTGGTAAGCACTTTTAAGTTGCTACCTTGGTATAGTATAAGCCACTGATGTTGGTTGCTGTTTGTAAGCGCATTTACATATTCTCCAAACCGGAGACGAAAGCTGTGGATATCTGTTTGTGCCAGTTGCACAAATTCCGCTAAAAGCTGGGCATCTGACCAGCCTCTTACTAATGAGTACGAAATATCATTGAGCCCAAACAAAGAGTCGGATGGCTTCATTTCTGGTATAAGCCATGCATCGCCAAAGGGTGCGGTGCCTTCTGTTGCGTTAAGCATAAGTGCTAGTTGGTCGCGGGTAAGAAAGGCTGGTTCGTTGGCTTGCTGGATTTCGTTAAGCAGCTGGGCTTCGCTGGCTTGCTGGATTTCGTTAAGAAGCTGGGCTTCGCTGGCTTGCTGGACATCAATGGTCTGTTGGACTTCGTTGGGCACTTGGGCTTCGTTGGTCTCTTGAGTTTGTTCCCTTGCAGAAAAATATATCTCAAGCCCAATACACAGCCACATAGGCATGTTGTATCCGCCTGTATTGGATGAAAACAGGAGGTTTGCAAGGTTGTGAGTGAGGTTTTCGGGGTTAACGTCTATATCTGCCGCGACATCAAAACGCAGTTGCATGTCGACAAAATCCAGCAATACGACATGATAATCTCCACTGCTTTCGCCTGGGATTATTTGAACCCTAGACATTGAGTCTACTATATCTTCCGGTGCTTCTGGTTCGTCATACTCTGGCAGGGGTTGGGTCGCAAAGATATTGCTTGCAGGGGTTGGTGTAGGCATTGGTGAGGGCTGCGGCGCAAAAGGAGGGGTTTGCAATTGGATAGATATATCATGTTCGGCAGCAATATACAGCCCGGAAAAATGACCGGCCACTGTTCTTTCTGTACCGCTTATGCCTAGGAAAGACAGGGCTACAATTGCGATAAACCCTATAAGCCCGACAAAAGTCTTGGTTAATTGTCTAAATATATTGCGTATTGCCATGGGGCCTCCAGCGAAATAGGCTATATTACCGCTTATTACAAGATGTATACTACCGTTTCTCATAAGATGTAGTAAGCATTGCCGAAAAATGCTTGAAGTGTTGCATATTTTCGGCAATGCTTACTACACCTAATTGCGGTACAGAGTATAGCTGTGGTACGGAGTATATTTACTGAGATTATCGCCATTTAATTCTAATCCTATGAGCGGTTTCACGTCACCGCTTACGATAAACTTTTTGGCACAAACATGCCATCGAACACTCAAATAGAATGTTTTTCATGTGGAATAATGCATAACGAGCAACAAGGCAATGTGCCTGCATTATTTACAAAATATACACACATGAAAATATCGGCCTTGTATAATGCTTTCACAGATTAAGATTTTTATTAACAAATGGAGGTATATGCGTATGAACGATTACAGAGACAACATGGACAACTTGGAAGTTTTTGAACCAACGGTTACACCAACCACTATTGTAACAACCCAGTATCCGCACGAAAGAAAAAAAAGCGGTTTCGCCCGTAAACTGCTGCTTACAATGCTTGCCGTTGCGGTGGGCGGCATATTTCTTGGGCTTGGACTGAGTGTCGGCTATATTGCCATGCAGCATTTTGTTGAAACCAGGGCAGAAGAGCCGACACTTATTGCGCAAGAACCAGCCGTTTATACAATAGCTCACGAGCGGCAGGTAATCACAATTGACTCTCAGACCCCAGACTTTACCGAGATAATTGCCCAGGTCAAGGACTCTGTCGTAAGTATTCAAGTTACAACAGCACTGCGCGGCGGCGGATTTTTGCCCCCAAGCGAACATCATGGTGCCGGGTCTGGCTTTATTTTTGCCATGGATGACGAGTATGTATTTATTGCAACAAACCATCACGTTGTAGCTAACACCAGTGCGATAACCGTCTCACTGGACGATAACGAACGGGTACCGGCTAATATGATAGGCAGCGAGCCGGATTATGACCTTGCCGTGCTTGCGGTTTCCCTTGAGGTGCTTGAGGAAAAGGGCGTACCCTTTTCTATTGCGGCGTTGGGATGCTCTGATAGGATGAGAATGGGCGACTCCGTTGTTGCGATTGGTAATGCAATGGGCGCAGGCCAGACCGTGACAAAGGGCATAATAAGTGCCGTAAACCTGCAAATTACCGTACAAGACCAAAGCGCGCGTACATCCCTTACACTGGATGTTATGCAAACCGATGCTGCTGTAAACCAAGGCAATAGCGGCGGGCCGCTGGTAAACCAGTACGGCGAGGTAATTGGCATAGTAACGGCAAAACTATTTGGCCATGGGATTGAGGGCATGGGTTATGTGCTGCCGACTAATAATATCTATGACTTCTTGATGGAAATAAAAGAGCTGGGTACAGAGCGCCACGCATGGCTTGGTATCCACAGCGAAGAAGTAAACGAAAACATACGAAGCATGTTTAACCTACCGTCTACCGGGCTTTTGATAAGAATGGTTGTTGAAGACAGCCCGGCCTACCATGCAGGCTTTCAGGAGTGGGATTTGCTTGTAAGCTTTGATGGGCATCCTGTGGCAAATCATCCAGAACTGCTTGCCGCTATGAGTTTGCGCAGGCCTGGGGATGAGGCGAGTGTTGGGGTTTATCGCAATGGGGAGCTTATTGAGATTTCTATTGTGCTTGGTAGTCGGCCGCTGACATAGGGGTTGAATGCTTTTGTCATTTGGAGAAAAACCCCGTTTTCTGCGGGTTGTGGGGGTTATGCACAGTTTACACCGCCCATTGAATTAAATACCTTGTTAGATATGCGAATTAAATGAGCTATATCAAACACCAACTATTTATGGTATATTTCTAAATGGCTATGGTATTGGGCTGGCACCCAATGTAAAAAACGGCAGAGCAATACTGGGCTGGCACCCATAAAACAGCAAATATCCATGCCACTTAACAAATATAGAGCGGAAGGAGGCGTGAATTTATAGACAGAATAATCCTTTATGACCAGCGAGGCAAAGTGGTAAGCACTATATATCCGCGCAGGGCAAAGCAACTTGTAATAAAGGGGCAAGCTATTTGGTTGGATGAAGGACATACTCTGCAAATGACATCGAATATCGCGGACTCATCTTCTGTAACCATTGAGGAGGAAAATCTTATGAATAGCGATAGCGTATATCACACAAACGGTGAGCCCAGTGCGACTACCCATACCATCCCAAAAGCCGATTCTAAAGCCGATGCATTGCTGCTATACCAGGCGAAACAAAACGTAAATGATAAAAAGAACCTGCAAAGACATTTAGTTGCGTTTATTGCGATGTGGCCTGTGTTGGTAGTTTTTTATAACACTATAGTTAATAATATTACAAACCCCCTTTGGCGCGGCATTCAACCCGCAATAAATCACTTACAGCAAGGGATGGGGTACTGGCGGAACCAAGATTATGTATGGGCAGCAGAAGAAATCATTGCAAACATGGAATGGCATTTCGTACATGCGTATACACACTTCATCTGGTACGTCATACTTGGGATGATGTTGGCATGGGGATGCTGGATTGCTGTCCGGGTTGCGAAACATATATCAAAGCCCATCAAACAAAGGCTGCGGGCAATTGCCTCAAAGAAACCTAGGCCAGACCCAGTAATACTTGAGTACAATCGCCTTAAAAGCATGGCAACAGATAATGCTATGTAAACTATCATTATTTTCAAGACATATTTAAGTCTTACAAAAATGTAAGGTTCGCGTAAGCCAATTCGATTGTTCGGGTTGGCTTATTTTTTTACACTATGCTCATTGAATCATAGCCGGACATAAGCCGGACATACTCCATAGTTTATATGCGGAGCATGTCCGGCTTTATTTGCGGCCTATTACGCCCTACATTTTCCGGTCATATACAAGAAACGCAATAAACTCGACAATATTTCCGATTAGAAGCATCAACAGTAAAAGCCAAAACACATCATCCAACCTTAGATAGATATCGCCGCCTATTAGGCGATATATAAAGTTTCCTAATACTACAGCCACAACCAGGACGCTATTATAGCGGTAGACTACCGCTGCGGCGGCGGATACTATGCTTTTCCAGCGTTCGTCATTACCGTATTCTGTTTGCTTTCTTTTTTTATATGTTGATACAACGTATAGCATTACAACTGCTATCCCCATTAGCACAAATAAAGTTCCTTGAAAAATCGCCATTATACATCCTCCTTGTTGTTCTTAATATGCATTACAACGAGATATAAGCCAACAAGTAATGATAAAGCACTTACAAGATAGATTATCATCAAGCTGGCCTCGCCCCTTAGCGTGAAGATTCCAATGTCCCAAAGTGCTGTAAACATCCCGTTATTTGGGGAAAACAAAGCCAGTAACACAAAGATTACCGCTGCCGCTATCAACAAGCTACCGCCAAAAAATTTTACATTCTTCATTATGATTCCTCCTCTAAATTAAATACTTCTGTCACTTCTACGCCAAATGTTTTTGCTATAAGAAACGCAAGTTCTAACGATGGCGTATACTTGTACTTCTCAATCGAAATAACCGCCTGCCTTGAAATGCCCACTTTTTCGGCCAAATCGGCTTGCGTCCAGTCGCGTTCCGCACGCAAGACTTTAATTCTATTGCGTATCAATGTACCGGCCTCCTTTCATAATGTAATGCATTGATTACACTTACATTGTAATGTATTGATTACATTATGTCAATAGGTGAATACAATTTTTTTAAAATATTTTTATTTTTTATAAAGCACTTACTTGATTAAGCAATGCTGCTGGGCATAATACTCATGAAAGGCTGTTGAAACAACATTGAATGAAAGCAGTAAGGTTTTTTGGCATGAGGCATTCTTTGAAGCACTACAGCTAGAGTTTCACCAATATCACGACGCACTAACTTTTGACAACGAGTACCAACTAAGCAAAGAAGCCTTAATTATGGATGTACTTGTTGTGAAGAAAAAACAAGGCCAACGGATAGACAAGAGTATTGGCCGATTTTTCGAGACCCATAATATATTTGAATACAAAAGCGATATAGCTAAAACCGTTGATGCCTACATATTCTTAAAGGACTTTGAGTCTAAAAACGTGTATCTGGACAGGTTAATCAAGGCAAATAAACATTCATTTAATGAGGCGATAAATATGAGCTTTGCATTACAAAAAAACGGATACCTCGCACTAATGGCGAAATATCCGTTTAAGCTTGTTGACTTTAAATATGGTTCATTTTAGTTGTTGCCGCATAGTATGAACATAGCTTCTTAATCCACCCGACGTTTAAAAATTATATAACCAGTATCTCCTGCGCCAAGGAAGCCCTTAGGGTCAACAATTTGGGTTAACTCCCATCCGTCTGCACCTAACTCATTTAGTGCTTTTTCAAACTCTTCTGGTTTGCCGATATCAACGGTTGGGTCATTTTTTGACTTGAAAATTACACTTTTGGCAATTTTAAGATTTTTGTATTCAAATTTCATGTTAGTACCTCCGTGATTATTATAGTGAGATTACTTCGCGGTTAGTTCAACTGTTGCAGGCTTAAGCCCATCAGATGTGAGATGAACTGTAATCTTACCGGATTCCCTCTTTGTGCGAATCATTGCAAGCAGTAAGCCCTTGTGGGCAGGCATTTCGCTGCCCTTAAGGGATACATGACTGGCCGGAAATCCATTGTCAATGCCTATAAGCTCTGCGGGGCCTTCGATTTTTACTGCGATATTATTGGTCGCCTCGGGGTGGAACAGGCCGTTTTCGTCGTGGATTGCTATTTCTATATGGGCTATATCTTGGCCGTCGGCTTGTAGGCTTGCGGTGTCTGGTGTTGCTTTGATTTGCGCGGGTGCTGCGGCGGTCTCTACTTTGTGACGGCATAGTTCTTTTTCGAAGTCATAGCCCACTACTTCCAAGGTGCCTGGTTCGTATGGGACGTCCCAGCTAAGGAATAGGTCGTCTGTGTTGGCACTTACCGGCGGGGTATCAAAATGGCCGTAGGTCTCGGTCATGCCGTATAGGGGGTAGCTATAGGCTTTTTTGCCGTAGGATTTGCCGTTTACGAATAGTTCGGCGTATTTGCAGTTGGTGTACACAAGCACCGGAAGGACGGTGCCGGGAGCTATGTCTGCAAGATTACGGTTGGGGAAGACATGGGCCATTGGGGTTTCCCGGTTCCAAATGCTTTTGTAGAAATAGAATGGGTCTTTTGCGAAACCGGCGGTGTCTATTGGGCCGGATGAAGAACTTCTGTGAGGCCAGTGTGCTTCGCCCAGGTGGTCTATTCCTGTCCACATAAAGTCGCCAATTACATAGTCGTGGGTCATGGTAAAGCGCAGCAGTTTGCCAGCGTTTACCGGGGCTGAGAAATATGGCCGCCTCCAGGGGTTTATTGGGATATTCATGGAGTAGTCGCCTCTTACACCGGCTACCGATGGGTTTTCTGTGCCTAGGATTAGCCAGTTTGGGTTGGCGCGTTTGTCGTCGTGGTATAGGGTTTCGGCACGGGTGCGCCAGCGGCCTGTGTAGTTATAGCCTACTATGTCTAGGGCGTTTAAGAAGTCTTGAGTTGCCGGCCGCGGCTCGGAACAGATTTGGTCGTTGCCTTGGGTACATAGACGGCTTGGGTCTACCTTGTGGCAAATATCTTGTAGTTCCTTGGCTAGGATATGGCCGTCGGCTGAGGCTTGCTCTGGTACTTCGTTGCCTATTGACCACATTATTACCGAGGCGTGGTTGCGGTCTCGGTATAGCATTGCTTCCATATCGTAGACATAGTTTTCTTTGAACCATTCGCTGTAGCCGCGGCTTTCGTGGGTGTTGCTGCCTGCGGATTTCCATTTTAGGATATCCCATTCGTCGAAGGCCTCGTCCATTACATAGAAGCCTAGCTCGTCGCAGACTTCCAGTAGGCTGGTATCCGGCGGGTTGTGGGCAGTGCGGATTGCGTTACAGCCCATGTCTTTTAGCAGAAGTAGGCGGCGATACCAAAGTTTCTTGGGGACTGCCGCGCCTACTGCTCCTCCGTCGTGGTGTAAGCAAACGCCGTTTAGTTTTACCTGCTCTCCGTTTATCAGACAGCCTTTGTCTGGATCAAACTCTACTGTGCGTATGCCAAAGGTTGTCTCGTATTGATCTAGGATTATGTCGCCTTCTTTTACGGTGGTTACGGCTTTGTATAGGTATGGGTTATTGTGACACCATAGGTTTGGGTCTTGTATAGTGATTTGCTGGAGGGTTTCGGGTGTGTTTGGATGGGATACGGATGATTTTGATGGAGTGGAGTTGTTGTTGGTGTCGTTGGTGGAGGATTGTGAGGTTGCTTGTGAATTTGGCGTTGTTTCGGCTTGTGCTACTTGCTTGCCGGTGGCGTCAAGTATTGTGGTGACTAGCTTGATGTTTTTGCCTTCTGGGTTGGCCACTTTTGTTGCGATATTTACTTTGCCATCGCCATTTTCTTCAAGGCTGGTTGTGATATATGTGCCGTATGTTGGCACATGCACTGGATTTGTGGCTTTTAGCCATACATTGCGGGTAATGCCCGAGCCTGTGTACCAGCGGCTATTGGGTTGTTGGGAGTTGTCTACCCTTACTGTTAGTTCGTTTTCGCCGATGTTTAGCGCGTCGGTGATATCAAATTCGAAGGGGGTGTAGCCGTAGACATGATCGCCTAGGGGCTTGCCGTTTAGGCTTGCGCTGGTGCACATGTACGCGCCTTCGAAGTGAAGCATTACTTTGCGGCCTTTTGCCTCCGGGGCTATTGTGAAGGTCTTTTTGTATAGGCCTACACCGGTTTTAACATAACCGCCGCTGCCGAAGGACGGGGCGTCCTTGTCGAAGGGGTACTCTACGCTCCAGTCATGGGGTAGTTGGACTGGGCGGTAGTCTTGTTCTTCTTCTAGCTTGAATTGCCAGTCGAAGCCGAAGAACTGGGTTTGCCTTGGGTCTTTGTCTTGTAGGTACATTTATTTTCCTCCTTGTGTATTGGTTTGTATATGACATTATGTGGCCGGGTGGGGAGAGGTTTTTCAAAAACAACAAAGGTGGTGGGAGAGACAGCTTTGTCAAAAACGACAAAAGGTAGTCGCGGAGAAACCTTTACCAAAAACGACTAAAGGTAGTCGCCGGAGAAACCTTTGGCAAAAACGACTAAAGGTAGTCGCCGGTGAAACCTTTACCAAAAACGACTAAAGGTAGTCGCCGGTGAAACCTTTGGCAAAAACGACAAAAGGTATGGCCGGCGATAAAAACCTTGTGAACACGCTGTTATATCAGCGCGTATGCGCCCTTATATTGCAGCAACCACAGGCCAACATCATATGATGACTGCCTTATAGTTTCACCAAAAGTGGTCTCCTGACCAGTCAGCAAATCGGTTGCGTTTTGGCCTTTCCAGTCTGTAGGCAAGTCTAATTCGGTATCAGTATCCTGGCCGTTTAGCGCCACCAGCAGTTGACCTTTCTGGTATATGACACCGCTTGCGTCGGCCTTATGCCAGATGACTTCGTGGTCGCGCAATTCCTTATGTGCGGCACGCAGCGCAATTAGCTTTTTGACGAAACTTTGCAGGTCTAGGTCGCGTTTATGTCCTTCCCATATCATACATTTCCTTGCATCATCCATTCCGCTACCGGATATACCTACTTCATCGCCGTAGAAGCACATTGGGCTGCCTGGCATTGTCATTAGCAGGGTGAAGGCTTGCTTTACCCTTTCCCGCCTGCCGTTTGCCACTGTTTTTATACGGCCTGTGTCATGGGTGCCAATTAGATTAAACAGCACTTGCTGTCGGTCTCTTGGATACATAACCAGGCAACGGGATATATCGTTTTTAAGCATTGTGCCATCACTTTTATCGGATACATAGCCCCAAATTGCGTCAGCTAGGGGATAGTTCATTACACTGTCGAATTGGTCGCCATAAAGCCATGGCATACCGTCATCCCAGACTTCTCCTAGGATATACATATCCGGACGGGCGGCTTTTACAGTCTTACGGAACTCTCGCCAAAAATCATGGGAGACTTCGTTTGCGACATCCAGCCTAAAGCCGTCTATTGCATAGTTTTTTGCCCAGTGAAGGGCGATATCCATGAGATATGCGCGGGCTTTGGGGTTTGCGGTATTCCATTTTGGCATGGCCTTTACCGTGGCAAAGGTTTCGTATGTGCCGTCTGGACGGTGGCTGAACCAATGATAATAAGGTGAGTTTTCGCCCCTTCTTTCGACGTTTTTCCAGATTGGGTGGGTGTTGCCTATATGGTTAAAAACCAGGTCAATCATTATGCGTATCCCGCGTTTTTTGGCTTCGTTTACAAGTTCCGCGAATAACTCATTATTGCCAAAGGCCGGGTCAATTTGATAATAGTCCTCGGTATTGTATTTATGGGTGGTCGATGATTTGAAAATCGGCGTAAGATATATGCCCGTAAAGCCTAGGGCTTGAATCTCGTCTAAGCGGGAGGTTATGCCTGGTATATCACCGCCATAGAGTTGGCTATTTGAGACGGTTTCTTCACTACCCCAGGGCAGAAGCTGGCCTTTTTTAAGTGACGGGTTACCGCTGTTTGCATATCGCTCGGGGAAGATTTGATACCAAACCGTGTCTGCAACCCAGGTTGGAGGCTTAAATAGGTCATCTTCCAGGATGTATGGGAAACTGAAGCAAAACCCTTGCAGTGGGCTGATGTCGAAAGCGATAGCTTCGCCTGGGTTGTTATCGAAATCGAATGCCAATCTATCGTCGGTATCTTTCGCCTCCGTGCTTTCGCCCTTTGTTGTTGTCGAGATTGGGATTTCGCCCTGTGTGCCGTATAGGTACTTCCCAGCCTCGCACTCTACTATAAACCCATATTTTGCGCGCTTTGTTGGCACCTCAACTTGGGCAAACCACCAATCGTAGTTGCCGGTGGACTGCTCGAGTGTCATAGTGTAGGTTACAGGATTTGCTACTTTGTATACGTCATTTGAGTCTTTTTCCCATACGAACGGGTCGAAAACGATTACTTGCACCTTGTCGGTTGCGTCCTGGCCGGTGCGTAGACGCAATTGAAGGGTATGCAGGTCTGTGGCATAGGCGTAGCGGCTTTTTGACTCGTGATAGAATCCTTTAAAATCCATGGTTTTGCCCCCTTTATGAGTGTTATAAAAATCGTGCTATTTTTCAATTTTGCCAGAAATAAATAAATCCTGGAGTGTTACTTTTCGGCTTTACCAGAATTGAAAAAACCCCCGGTATGCTATTTTCGGCTTCCTCCAAATTGAATAAACCTGTTCGTGTCACTTTTCGGCTTTATTTAAATTGAGTAAACCTCCCGGCAAGCTACCGGATAATCCAACTACCGGATAACCACAACTACCGGATAATCACAGTACCATACCCCGGCAAAACCAGCTCGCCAACATCCAAATAAAACCCACCGCCATATATATCATGAGGGTTAAGCCTCTCGACAATCTCAACCGCGTCACCAAAATCCACCTCAAAACCCACAGCATCCGGCGAAAAATTATGCGCAATAATAACCCGGCGTCCATCAAAGACAACCTCGTACATCACAACGCTTGCGGGACCGGAACCAATAGCCCCAGGCATACCCCGTGCAATCTCCGGATGACGGTTTTTAGCCGCGATAACAGCCCGGTAGTAATTTAACAACGAATCCGGCCGTGCCAAGGCCTCTGCAACACCCTCGGCAAGCTGTGGCCGCACATTCATATCCCGGGGCCCGCGAGTTTGGCCAGTTTGGTCTTCCATCGACCAAAGCATAGGCGCGCGCTTATTCTCGTCCCGGCCGCTGCCGGTCATGGATATTTCCTCGCCATAATATATATAGGACACCCCAGGGATTAGTAGATAAATAGCCGCAGCAAGCTTTCGCTGGGCTTCTGTCTCCAAAAAATCCCCAGAGCGGTTTGTATCATGATTAGAAAGAAACACCGAATCCATCAAGACCAGTATATCAGCATCATCTTCTGGCGCAAAATGCTGTATAAGCGCGGTAGTCCGCACAATCTGGCTAACCAACGCATTTCCGTTTTGGCTTTGTATCGCCTGGTTTACAAGCCCATCCTGCCCCTCGAACCGGAAATTAAACAGGCTGTTAAACCCGGTACCGTAATAAGGCATAATCACATTCTCATTATCCCACACTTCCCCAACAATAAAAACATTTGGGTCAATTGCCCGCACCATATCCGAGAACCAAGCCCAAAACACGTGGTTCTCCGGCTCTGTGGGGAAAATATGCTTCACCGCATCCAGCCGAAAGCCATGCACACCCCTATCAAGCCAAAACCGCACAACTTCTTCAATTTCCGCCTTTACATCGGGGTTATTAAAATTTAAATCCGGCATACCAGACCAAAAAAAACCTTCATAGTAATACCCACGCATTAGCGAATACCAGCTAGACCCAGGCGGCCGTCCCTGGACAATATTATAAAAATAAAAATAATGCCTTTCCGTTTCGTGCCGAATCTCATACCGAGCGTTCATAAACCACGGGTGCCGGTCAGATGTATGGTTTATAACCAGGTCCAATATTATACTTACCCCGCGCTCGTTTGCGGCGGCAATTAACTCATCAAAGTCCTCAAGGGTACCAAATAAGGGGTTGATAGCCATAAAATCCGTGACATCATACCCATGATAACTGACGGCCGGATGTATAGGCAGCATCCAAATTGCATCCGCCCCAAGCCCCACCTCCGGGCAAGAGATATAATCAAGCTGCCGGATAACCCCCTGCAAGTCCCCTACCCCGTCGCCTGTGGTGTCATAAAAAGAATAAACAAAAACAACATAGACATTGCGAAAATGGTCCCGCACCTGCACCTCTTCCAAAGAATCACGGGAATCACACGCCGAAAAAATCCCCAGCAAAAGAAATAAGACCGCAAGGCAAAGCCCCATGGTCTTAACTACTCCGAACTTAATAAATCTGAACTTAATTAATCCGAACTTAATTAATCCTAAACATCCGATATTTGATTCCATACTAAAACTCCTTCATAGCCTTGTACGAGATATAAATCATCAAAAGCTGAAAGATAAGTATATGAAAAATTGGGAACGCAAAGCCGATAACCATACCAACAAGCACCGCAGGCACAGAGGCAAAAGTGATAACAGAGAATCTTTCGCGCACGGTCATCTTACCATGAAGCTTGCGCCACTGGCCAAAAAGCCATATCGCCGCAAGAACAATAAGTAGCTGCGAAATAAAAAAAACAATAAACACAAGCAAAAACACCGGCATAACAATGCCGGAAAAATATCTATTATATATTGCCAGATGGTTAAACAATTCACGCACATGCATCTCTTCCAGCACCCACGCCGGTACCCGCGTCACGGGAATTGTCAGCATCATATTACTGTCTACATAGAATATATACCCCGGTGTAAACATTAAAAGAACCTGCACAGTATCGGGGATTTCAAGCTGGTCATACATATCGGCAACTACAACCCCATGCACAACCCCACTAACACCGCCAGTAACCCTATATGCGTCTTCTAGGTAAACTTCGTAAACTTCTGAATAAACGGCCACACTCTCATAGATAAGCGGCCACTCTACCCCCGCAGGTTGCATTATTTCCTGCGCAAACCCAATCTCATCTTCCACCACGTCCATCCAGGCAGCCCAAGAGTCGCCAAACAACTCAAAATCGGGGCTGCCATGGATGCGTGGGTAAAATAAATCTGGAGGAGTGCGCAAAAAATTAAACAAGACCGGCAACACAAGTACGCTTTGCATCGCAATAAATACAAGTATTACACGGCCAATGCGCGCGTATTTTGCATGTCTTGCAAGAGGTGCCCAGAAAAACATCTACTCGCCCTTATTTGCGCCCGCGGTAAGACCCATAAGGAGATATCGCTGGCCTGCGAAATAAATAATAGCAATGGGCAAGCCCACAATAAGTGCCGCCGCCGTAAAGGCCGTGATGTCATAGCTATGGCTTGCAACATCCGCAAGTTCGAAAAGGCCTAGGGCAAGCGTCCTATTCTCCGCGCTTCGTAGTACCATGTTTGGGAAAATCCAGTCCATCCACGGTGCCATAAAGGAGTTAAAGGCAATAAACGCGATAATCGGCTTAGAAAGGGGGAAGATTACCTTGGTAAAGACCTGTATCTTATTTGCCCCGTCCAAGTAGGCCGCCTCATCAAGTGACTTGGGTATATTAAGCATATACCCCCTTACAAGCCACATAGAGAAGGGTATACCGCCGGTTACATATAAAAGCACCAGTGCGTAAATATTGTCCAAGAGCCCAAAGGTCAAGAATATTACCCAGATAGCCGTAAGGGCAAGGAAAGACGGGAACATTTGCAAAATCATAATCACAAACAAGCCCATCTTACGGCCTCTAAACTGCAAACGGGCGAACACAAAGCCCATAAAGGTATGGACAACAATTGTGCCAAGCATAGTAAGCACAGCAATTGTAAGGGTATTGCGATACCATACAAAGAAGTTATGGTCGTCAATAAGCCGCCTAAAATTGGCTGTGGTAAAGGCCGTTGGAAGGATACTAATACCGTCTTGAAGTGCCGCGCCGGGCGCACCTCTAAGAGGGCTAAATGCCGCGCCAATAAGCCATATAATTGGATACAGTACAATGGCCAGCATAACCAAAAGCTGGGCATAAATCAGCAAACTTGCCATCAGCCGTCTAATACTGAAAGATTTTTTATTCATATCTTAATCCTCCTTAAACGCCCTGGTACGCAGCAAGTTCCAACCGGATACAGAGGCCACAACGATAAAGATAAACACACTCATTACCGAGGCAAAGTTGTACATACGATAGTCAACTGTTAGGCGATATACCCAGGTAATCAATATGTCTGTAGAGCCGGCCCGCATAAAGTCGATATTGGCAGGCCCGCCGCCTGTGATAAAGTAGATTATGCCAAAGTTATTAAAGTTGTGGGCAACAGACATGATGATAAGGGGTGCCACCGCAGAAAGTATCGTTGGTATCGTAAGATATCGCAGCTGCTGGAAGCTTGTCGCCCCATCAATGGATGCAGCCTCGTAGATTTCCATATTAAGAGATGTCATGATGCCCGAGACAAGTGCCATAAAATATGGAAAACCAAGCCACACATTAACCATGATTACAATTGTCCTAGACCAGGCAACGCTACCATAGAAGGATATCCAG
>Ga0123355_10002516_pt1 | contig 25948 bp, 8 predicted proteins | sample TergutEmb28metaG_3_FD_89872 | JGI IMG/M metagenome (GOLD analysis project Ga0123355, IMG submission 89872) | Embiratermes neotenicus P1 segment gut microbial communities from Petit-Saut dam, French Guiana - Emb289 P1 | ecosystem: Host-associated > Arthropoda: Insects > Digestive system > Gut ...
GCGAACCGTGCTATTCAAATGTGTCAAGTGTGACGTGGCGCTTTGTGTGGACCGAAGTTGTTTTGAAGATTACCACACAAAAACGACTTATAAGACATATTTTCTTTCGTTCTCCGTGCAAACTGTTGGAGCCTCGACCTAAATGTAAGCAAAAGAACATGGATATTTACAACTATTTTTTGAAACGTATGTTCTACAAATATACAATAAGGACATTACAGCATTTTTAAGGCATCCTGAGCAATGTCTGATTCCTTCCCCACAGATTGCTTTTTGTTTCACAAATTTATCTCGCTTAGTTTTCGAAAAATTCAAGTTTTTTGAAAAGCATGCGCAAAATTTAAATACCCCTGCAGAATAATTCGGCGAGCTGGGATTTACAGATGGGATTTAATTCGGTACGCTAAGGGTTAAAGTAACTCTCTCTCATAGTACAATCCTACGGATGGGGTGTATGAGAAGTTATTACCAACATTTACTGTGCAACAGGGTAGGGTATTGGCAACACTCATCACTTGTACTCAAGAGGTGCTGGGGTCAAACTTTGGTTGGGACATGTGCTATGGTGTTTCACATAGTTTTCTTCAGTTTCTCCATGGGTATATGCTGGAATAGTATTGTATAAGGGCAGGAGAACTTCCTTCCAATCACTATTGCAATCCATCACACATCAACTATGCTGCCATCACTGCTACATAGTCAGAGATATCAAGAGCACTGTAAAGTACAACCCCCAAACAGGCACTAACAATATTTATTGGAAGTTTGTTTATTTTCTTCAGTATGCTGCCTGTGTCAAATAACCAGCACAGTTAGGTATGCAAGTCTACAATAAGGAAAGACAGTTTGCTGGAAGCCATTCTCCACTGCTAGATTTGAGGTTCTCACGATGGTACTGTTAAAGATTCAACTCTTATAGGACATGACACTGTGTCACTGGGTGACATTTTAACAGTTTTAGTGTCCTTCCTTTTGTTGTCTGTCTCAACAAACTACAACAGACAATCCTTATGAGAAAACATCAATATATCCAGTCTCAGGAAACTGTGGAAAGTAATGTAATTCAAGGAAGAGCATTGTGTATATATATATATATATATATATATATATATATATATTCATACAAGGGACTCCACTATCCTTTAACCTTTTGACGCCCAACAACGACTATAGTGGTCGTACTGCACCACTAACCTCTAAATGTTGCATTTTATATATTTAGTCAACAAATATAGGTACTGAATATTTTAAATGTGGTATATACTCTCAATTTTTTTCTCTTCAAAATGCAGTTTGTTTCATAATTCTAATGTATTTGGTTCCTGTTTTATTCACATTTTATATACAGAATGTGCTAAAATTTAAAAAAATAATTCTGGCGCCAAAAGGTTAACTGCAAGGATATGTGAGGTATTAGAAACAATGCAGCAACTACTGTCAGGTGGCTGTACACAACTTCTATGCAGGAAAACATGCCAACCCACTATAATTGCAAATCCTAAGGCATTCCACATCCAAATTACCAGTTACTATACATATTTTTTATGGCCACACTTTCTCACCTAAATTCCACAGTATGGCTCTCTATACAATTGGTGTCAAACCTTCTGCCTGCAGCCACATTTACAAACTATGTGTATATTACAATGCAGGCAATGTATGTATAATGACTTTCAACTGTGTTCATGTAGCATTGTTGCAGTAGACAAGCAATTAGTATTACATATTCCAATAGTGTCTATTTGTAGCCTAGGTACCCAGCATGAAATGTGCATGTGCCATATTGTCATCTATGGCCTGTCTGGCTCTACTATATTTTTCCACATTACCTCATGGAGGGAAAGATTTAAAAAAAAAAATTACTGAATATGAAATGTGTGTTTTGAATTTTTCTACAACTTTTTCCTGAAATATTTCTCATTCTAAGAAGAATTCAGTGATATATTATCATAAGTATACGCACGTTTCCAAGTAAAGTAACGGTTATGCTTGTCCGATTTTAATGAAACTTGAATTTTCTCAAAAGATTTTTTAAAAATACTCATATATCAAATTTAGTGAAAATCCATCCAGCGTGAGCCAAGTTGTTCCATGCAGACAAATGGACAGATATGACAAAGCTCAGTCACTTTGAGCAATTTTACGTATGTGCCCGAAAATTACATAGTAATTTAGGTGGTTAAGTATACCACTTCCGTGATAAGTGGGTCCCTGTCACAATGGCATGGCACATCCTCAGGTTGCAGATGGAAGAAAGGCCTACAATATGGAGGGTAGCTGCGAATATATTGAATAAGCAGTCACAGACAGCCAATAAGGAGTGTCGTCCAGCTTGGGGGTTGGGCAAGGTGCCTACAACTCCTCAAGGTAAAAACGTATCTTGTTACGAAATATTCACACAGAAAGCCTTGTAGCAGGCACTAGCAAATGCGGTAATGAACTTTCGGGTTCCACAAAATGCAGGGAATTTTTTGACTAGCTGAAAACCGGTTAGCTACTCAAGAAGGACTCTGCCCCATGGAGTAAGTAAGTAAGTAATTTGTGATTTTTAAACATCCAGCTCACAAGCCAACCTACAGTAACAGCTGTGATCATTTGCCAGAAAAGGTTGCACACCCCTGCTCTACACAAAATGCAAGCACATACGAGAATATTTTACTCGATAATAATGGTTTGTGTATGTGTAAGAGAATTATTTATCAAATAAATTCACCCTCTCTTTTAAGAACACCAACAGGCACCAGTACAGGCACCAGTACGCTTGGTGGTGGTTGTCTCAAAACATTTGCGGCCTGCTCCAGTGGTGGAATGGTAGAACAGTATTCCATAGGGTTATTTGGATTTGGTTGTCTCCCCAGGGGAGTAGTGCTGACAGTTGGTGCTCCCTCCTGCAGGGATGATGGTGATCCTGAAGCACTCTCTCCTTGTTCTACCAGGAAGACTGGAACACAAAAAGTTTTTTAGTTCTACATCCAGAGAAAAGAGAGCTGCTTAGAGAGTGGTAACTATGTTTTGTTACAGATGCCAGATGTGTATTGAGCACAGTGATTAAATGTTAGGTTCTTACAGCAAAATAACAATTCTGCTATCACAAAGGCCCTGATGGATTAAAAAAAAGGCTTGTGGTTCGAGGTTAGCTGGGATAGCAGAGTCGGTATAGCGACTTGCTATGGGTTGGATGGTCTGGGGCCGAATCACAATGGGGCAAGACTTTCCAAAAACAAGCAGACCGGCCCTGGGGCCCACACAGCCTCCTGTATGATGGGTACCTGGTCTTTTTCCCAAAAGTAAAGCAGTCAGGGTGTGATGCTGACCACCCACCCACATCCAGTGCCAAGGTTAATGAAAGAGTACAGCTATACCTCTAGTCCCCAACTGGGCCTTCATGGCCTGTTATAGGACGAACAATACCTTTTACCTTCACCTGTCATGAGTATTAAGATCATGGACATGACAAACTGCAATTTGATAGATGGGTACCACAGTTTCTAAGAAATGTACTGCATCCATCTTCAGGATAGAAGTGAACCAAACAAGGGAAATATAATATAGGGAAGGCTGTATAGGGACAGGAGCTATAAGCAAGCTAATAGGAACTAACACCCTACAAGGGGGCATTTTTTCAAGGGGGAAGAAAAGAAACATCAGAGAAAACGATGACAGAAAAAGAAATCAATGAAAATTTCTAGCCATAAGTGTGTTAAAAAGGAGCTGGTGGAAGGGAAGGGCAGCTGAGAGAAATAAAAAGAAAAGGAGGGAAAGGGGGCGCTAGAAAAAGATACGGAGTGGGTTTGAAAGCAGCTGGTAGAAGGGAAGAAGGAAGAAAAAGAAAACAAAAAAGGAAACAGGATGGCAGAAGAAATAAGTAAAGTGAATGGCAGTACTGGCAAGGGCAGCTATCAACAGATCATAGCCTGTGCAAGTCATGGAAGCTTCTCATCTACACTTCACATGAAAGGACACCTTCTCTCACCTCCTCCTCAAAAGGTAAGATCAGGAAACCTGAGGAGTTGGGGTGATGTACAATGTAGGGCAGCCATTCTGACCTGAAGTAGTAAGGTTATAAAAGTAAACAAAGAGACAGTCAAGTCAGAGTAGACTGACTTTGGTTGCAGTGAACTGCAGTTTTGTTGGCAGAGTAAGACTGCGTATTTTGTCAGACAGTTATTTTGTTCATTCATGCCAAGTTTGGTTTGGTTTTGTTACATCACATCAGACTGGCAAAGAACGAAATGCAACCAATTAGCCAAACATTTTATTCATATTCTGCAATTTATTTATTTGTTGAAGTGGAATACCACTTAAATCCATGCAGCAACGCAATGTCCTAAATTTGGCCACAACCGCTGCCCCCTCCTTCACTTGATTATCATCATTTACAAGAGGCCTTCTGCATTTGATTCAAAGATCAACACAGAACAACCACACAGCCAAATAAATAAGAATGTGAAATCTATACAGGAATTTTAAAAAATTAACTAGTGTCCATTATACTGACATCTGAAGTATGGAAGTTTGGTAGGTAATGATGTTTGAAAATGAGGAAGTGTGTCTTGCTAGAGAAAATTTATAATTCAAATACTAAATTAAAACTAATGATAGACACAAAAAAGTATTGTATTTGCATTATATACACTAAGAAATGGATTTAAATAAAAAAGAAAACTTACTTCACTGGTTACATAGTCCATAAGATTCATAGCAAACACAGTTAGGAATCAAGGGGGAAAATCTGGATTATTTTTGTTACTATTCTTGTTGTTTCACACACCACTGTCACATGGAGTTTGGTAATGAATCTCAAAAACAAGCATTGTATCTTCTGTGTATTTCACTTCACTACTTATTAAATGCAAATTAAACAAACTTAATAGGCAATACACAAACCTTATTATTTAACATTATATTTTCTCTGACATGTTTCAGCTCTGTTGCAGCCAATATCAGGGAACTACAATTTAAGGAATGGAGCAAGACAGATGAGTATACATTACCATTGAATAGTACAACTCGTGTATCCCTTCAAGCAAAAGATACTCTGGTACTAGATACAGATTGGCCAGTTAAACAGCGATCCTAAATATACATAGACTAATAATTTATACTTCAAGTGTTAGGAAATTAAAAGGTAATGAGCTTGTTTAACATTTGGTTTTCATAAAATATTCAGCAGTATGTAAAAGTATAAATAATAAATCTTATTGTAGCACCGTGCATTTTCGTTTTAAAGTGTTTTAAATTGTTTTAAAAGTGTTTTATGTGATATTATATATGCATTCGTTGGTTGATAAACTGAAGTATAAATAATAGTTGTATTTACACGAAGCATCCCCATTGGTGTTAACACTCAAATGTATAACAATGGTTTAAATCACACACAACTCACTCATTTGTGAATGTTTATTACCTGGCAACTAGTTTTGAACTCAAGTATAGGTCACCATCAGACCATTATACAAGGACATGAATGTCGTTTTCAGATTCTTGTATTGGTGGATGAGCACTTGCTTAGCATAAATAATCTTTGTATGAAGCATCCTCACTGGTGTAACACTCAAAAGTATAATGATGGTTTCAATCACACACAACTCACTATTTGCACATGTTTATTAACAGTTTCGACCTCACATATAAGTCATCAACAGACCAATGTGAACAAATATGATGATTACCTATACTTGGGTCAAAACTAGTTACCAGATAATAAACATTTGCTAAAGAGTGAGTTGTGACTGAAACTATCATACAAATTATAGGTGTACTGGCATTCAAACATCCAAGGAATGTCATCAATAACTATCATGAGTATTGAATCTTGTAATGGTAGAATACCAAGTATATTCTTCAAGTGAAACATCCTGTGTTCACTTCAAGAGTACAGTGTTCCTTTGCCTTGTAAATGCTGTGACATTTCTACAAAAGTAAATGAAAATTTTTATGGAACTATAAACTGTATACTTGATAGGCAGTACAAATTTCAACATGTATTCAGAACACATGCTTGCTCGCACATGTGTGCGCAAACACGCACGCACGCACACACACACACACACACACACACACACACAAAGTCTGGAATAAACAAGAAAAGTGGTAACTTACACATTCTTACAAAATGTAAGCATTATATCATCCACGTAGATTTAAAAATTCTACATACCTTTAGCAAGAGTAGTGTAACAAGGCTGACAAACTCGTGCCTCAGAATTATCCATGTATTCCAAACGAGACTTAAGGCTGCAGCACTTTGAGCAAAGGACCTGTAATGTGTATAACCCCTCTGCATTAGGCACATCAACAAGCTAGTGACTTCCATATAATATTTAGGTATAATACACATAAGTGTGACGAGTAAATGCATGAATCACTATAACAGAAAAGTGTGTTACAGAATTGTGCATGATTGATATACACACAGGTTTGAAGTTGGCTCAGCTCCATCATCAATGACTACTGCATCTGATATAGTGGCGCAAAATTTTACACTGTGGTTTACTTAGTATAGGCAATGTAATCTAGAGATATTTTTATGTTCGCTAATTACTGCTTTTAGTTTACACAATATGAGCAACATGTACCAACAGACACTTTGGTTCTCACGAACAAAACAATGCTAAACTGTCCAACATGATATGCCCCATATGCCATCAGCAAGCTGACCACACATCATTCTGACAGGAATCTGGTATTCAAAATATTTTCACCAGTCATTACATTATTTATTTCAAATGACCTGGAACACTAAGAAACTAATTTCTATGCTTGCTAAGACACTTTTTATAGGATTTCTTCCCATACAGATATCCACAATAACAAGCCCTTGTTAATTTGTATTTCATAATAACAAACACAAACAGATATTGTTACATCCAGTATACAAAGATGGACTGAAACGGCCTTCAGGCACATCATTGTAACCAAACATGCTACAATCAAACTAATCAGAATAAGTCACACAGAGCCCAGTAATAGAACCAATGACATGGGTTTCATATGCAAATAAACACTTTGTACCAAGTGATCACAGTATTCTAGTACGTGTACTTTAAAACACATTCCTGATTGTGTGACAACTGCTGATAAGGCAAAAAATCACAAAAAACTGTTTATATCTTATACTGAGTCTGTCTCTGACAGTGGTAGCAGTAGGACCGGTTAGTGCAGCATTCTAGCCAGCATCTACTCAATCACCAGTCTCGGAGTTCAACCTTGAATTCAGCGATTCAACCTTGAACAGGAACTCGGTGCACAGCAGGTACGCACTTCACTTATAGCAACGTACATTTAAAAGCACAACACGCAGAATTCAAACGGGCAAGCACCCGTTAGCAACTCCACTTACATCCATCCCACTGCATCTACGCCCAACCCCAACGTACAAGGCCCAATGATACACCCCCTGACATATCATCCCATCCAGCACCAAGGCACTATGTATCCCTTCCACACCCCACGGCCCCAATGCCTAGTCTCAATCATCTGAACCCCATTAATACCACATCTGACATTCTAAACAAACAATGCCACCATAGCCTATCCTCTTCCAGTGAGGAAGCAGAAGACGCCCACCAAACCAGCAATAATGGCTGGCAAATAATATGAAATACAAAACGTAAAAAACTCTACAGCTCACAACCTGCTGTTCAGATGCCCCAAACAGAAACACAAAATCGCTATGATATACTCACAAAGGAAGTCCGCCAAGAAGAACTAGGCGAACAACCTCAACCACCAAAAAACCACAAACCCCCACCCATCTTCCTTCATGGAGTGATAAATTACAGCGAAATTATAAAAAGCATAAGTGAAGTAGCCAAGGACGAATAGTACTACACCAAAAGCATGGCAAATAATGTCATCAAGCTAAACTGTATGACACCAGACACATACCGAATCCTTATCAAGCATTTCAAAGAAAAAGGAATATACTACCACACATACCAATTTAAGGAAGAAAGGGCCTACAGGGTGGTCCTCAAATACCTACACCACACTACCGAGGTGGAAGACATCTGCCAGGAACTATTCACCCTGAGACATGTTGTCCGAAACATAGTAAACATTCATCACAGGCTGACAAAGGAACCATTAAACCCATTTTTCGTTGACCTGGAACCAGCTAATAACAATACAGACATATACAATATAACGGCCATTCAAAATAAAATGATCCATATAGAACCTCCTCGAACAAAAAAGCAACACATCCCACAATGCGTACGATGTCAACAATACGGACACACACGAACGTATTGCGACAGACCCTATGCGTGCGTTAAATGTGGTGGCTCACATAATAGCAAAGATTGTACTAAGCGAAGGGACACACCAGCAAAATGCGCCTTGTGTGGGGGAAATCACCCAGCAAACTACAAAGGCTGTGAGCATTATCATAATATTATCAAAGGAAACAACCCACACAGAAACCCACCAGAAAGCTCGATACAAATACCCACTTCCGCATACAACCACACCCCACCTCCTCACAGTCTCCCACCACAACAACAATGCAGTTACGCTGACGTAGTCAGCAACTGTGCACAACTCGCAGAGGAACCAATCAACACACTCAAAGCAATCTTAGAAGACTTTAAAGGATTATTTGCGCAACTCCTCCAACAGAACAGCTTGATTTTAAATATGCTCACAACTATACTAAATAAACCTCATTAAGCCATACAAAGTTTTGCGAATAGCTCAATGGAACACAAACGGCCTCCAACAGCATAAAGAAGAAGTTAAACTATTCCTGAACCAAAATCACATTGACATCCTGTTAATTTGTGAAACGCACTTTACATCCAAAAACCACTTCACCATTCCCGGGTATGACCTCTGCTACACCAATCACCCAGATGGAACAGCACACGGGGGCACCGCAATACTCATAAAGACTACAATTGTATATTACAAACAATTAAAATATGCAGAACCTCAAATTCAAGCCACATCAGTATGAGTTAAAGGACCTCTGCGTGACATAACTATAACCGCAGTATACTTCCCGCTGAGGCACAATTTAAAAGCAGAGCACTTCAAAGCATTCCTCCAAACTCTCGGCCCCTGCTTCTTCGCTGGAGGGGATTTTAACAGCAAAAATACGCTCTGGGGATAAAGATTAACTACTACCAAAGGACGCGAATTGGCCAAAGTAATCCAGGCTCAAAATTACTCCTACTTATCAACTGGGTCTCTGACATACTGGCCCACAGACGCCAACAAAATACCGGATCTCCTGAACTTCTTCATTACTAATGGCATCTCTACCACATATGCTGACGTTCAAGCCAGCTACGACCTCACCTCCAATCACACCCCCATCATAGTAACCATCAGCACGACTATTGTGGTCCAAAAACCAGCACTTTGACTACACACCTCGCACATGAACTGGGCACTATACAAAACCGCGGTACATTTAATAACCAAACACATGAAAAGCTACAATATCCAGCAGTGGATTATCTGGAAAGCTTTTATTTACCAGAAACTGACTAACAAGTGCACTACAGTTCACTATTTCATCAACTGGCAGCAGTGTAGTGAATATTTTGATTATAAAAGTGAAATTCTGGTTTGTTGTTGGTTGCTTACATTACATACACACACACCAAGTAGTGAATAAAGAACAGAATGCAGCACAAAAAACAGGAAAGTTTATCAAGTGACAAATTAAATGGAAATGGTTAGGTCTGTCCATGAGATTGCTAGGTACAGTACAATACACCTCAGGTGTAACATTCTAGTATCTGAAAAATTATGACCTCTGGCAACCCTTAGGTCCTGGTGGTATCGAATATGTCTTGTACTGTAGCTAGCATAAAAGCACAAGAACACTGAAATTTAAATCACCTTCCCACAGGCTCTGCAATGATGTCTCCTCTTGAGAACTGTAAATTTGATTTCACACTGCATACAGTTTGGTGCATCAGCATCAGGCACCCAGAAAGGTGGAAGCTTGCCTAGACTTCGTTCTTCTGGTGACAGTATGTCCGACATGTCATCTGACAAGGACGTGGCTATCTGCAGAGGAGGTATGGGCAATACAGCCTGTTCAATGGATGAAGACTCAGATATGTCTGGAGATGAGAGAGGAATGTTGTCCACAGCTTCAGAACAAGCTGCCTCTGCTTCCAACAGTGGGGTTCCCCCTGGAGGACCTACATTTAAAGTCAGGTATATTTTATATTAACACCGTGAGGCTTCCTTTAAAAAGAAAAACTGCCCACTCTTTGCATGTATTTAACATCTGAATGACCTACAATCACATATGTAAACACACATACAAAACCAGCCATTGAAATTAATTTAATGTATTTCTGCAACAAGGAAATTTAAGACATGCCTCATAATCTCTGCTTTACTTTCCACCAAATGCTGCGGAATTCATAATTTTATCTGTTCTGTTCAAATAATACATTTTTCATAAACCATATTTCAATGCAAAGTCATTTACAAGTTCAAAGGGTAAAAAGGAAAGACTACCCATGAAAAAAAAAGCCAGAATCTTCCGGCAGCTACTGTTCCTCTCATTATGGCCATGAGTCACGCTTGTTATTAGTGCACTAACTGATCAATGAACCCCATGGATTTAGCACTGACAGGATAACAGTCACTCAGTCCTTCAGTTCTGTGTTCACTAGAGCATGATAGTAGACTATATCCTACATCAGATACAATCAGTCCACATCCTAAACGTTATAGTTCAAGATACACTTTAATATTATCCTTTCGACTGTGTCCATGAGGACTGTCAAGTAATTTCTTCTCTTCAGTCTTTATAATAAAAATTTTGTATACCTAGGGCATGTGGAAGCATTAAGCTCCTAAGAGATGCAGACTAATTTTCTAACAGCTGATGACACTGACACAATTCATTTTGCACTTGTTTTGTTAGCCATCTTACCACGAGTGAGTAGCAGAAGGGTTCAGAAAGAGTATACTTGTGTGTGTTTAATAGGTAAGAAGCTAATTCATCTTCCTTGATGTAATTTTTTTGGTGTCTAACTTAATGCCTGAGGTCAAGAAATACATTTTGGCACAAGGTTTTTATTCATAGCTTAAAAGGCATGTTTCCAAGCAATCATGCTCCACACACACATTTCTCATTTCTCACTTGTTCTGTTATCTAGCCTTCATTTTCACAATCATGTTGCTAGCACCAAAGAGTGCGCACATCAGGAGCCTATTAACAGTGCACGTTCACTCTTTGGGTCAATCTGTGCACTCTTTGGAAATGAATGTTCTTCAATTGGGAAGTGTACATTCTTAATGTCCCTTTAGTACCATTTCTTTGTAAAATCTAGCTGCCTTACAGAATGGCTTCAAAATATGTACGACAGTCAAACAGAGAAGTGATTTTATACACAGGAACTTCCTATTGAAGCAACACAAAGAATCTTAAATTGAGAAAGCCAAAGAAAATTAGCCACTGCTCTGGACACAAACGAATCAAATTTAAGGAAACAAATGAAAGCCATCCATACTGACTACAGTCCAAGTGCCTCAGCTTCAGGGGACTATAAATAGTATGCAGCATGGTTTTGGGCTTCGGAAGCATTCAATAAATAACTTTGATGAGTACAATAACTAAATGAAACAGTCATGTTCCAGCTGTTCATTTTGTGAAATGCCTGTGAAAATGTTGCCAAAATGAAGAACGTAAAATAAATAATTCAAGTTACAAGACTACATTCATTTGACCCACATGTGCTTTCTGATGAGGATTTTCTTCCATCAGAATTCAGTGATTGGCCCAAGGAATTATGACCGAGGACCCAGACAGCGAAAATCATAAGGAATTACAAATGCCTGTGTCCACTGAGAAGAGAGCAGCAGAGGGTAAAACATCTGCCAGTAGCCTCAAGAATAAAACACCTTTCCCTTGCTGAAAGCAAAACAGCCATCAAGAAGGGCAGGGCAGATAGGCGATTAGGGATAATAATGACATGTTCTCTATTCAAAAGTTCACTCCTGGACACAACTAAGAATAACAGAACAAAATAATTCTATGATGGGCCTGCTGCTGGACAGACAACCATATTCAAGGAAAAAGAAGACAGACAAGAAGAACATTTTCTGTCCAGGGTATGATGAGTAAAATGAAAAGCAAATTACAGAAGACTTGAATATGGTGCATTAAATGTCAAAGCTGGTAGGGGGAGCAGTGTTCTTCAGTTGAAGGAGATACTGCATTTCAGTGCAACATTTTCTAAGCCTCAGAGCATGCTCTAAGCACCTTAGGAACACAGGTAACTAAGAGTATGCATTTGTCATATTCTTGTTTTTTGTAACTTGTCAGAACAAGAATATTTCTATGTAACTGTTCTTTTGCACACATGAAGCCAGCAGAATAAGACACCTCCAGAACACATTTTGTTTTACTACTTAAAATGATGGTTCTATGGAACTTCATATGTTAAGTGTGTACCCTTTGTGCCTTTCCCATATATATTTCTGATAATTTTTCTGTGTACTACACATACTACCCATATAACTGTCACTGACTTGTCACCTAGTAATACTTAATAAGGAACATAAACTGCAAAGCATCAAACCATACAGTTTTCTACTGCTTCCTGTCACTTCCAATCTCATAAGTACAAATATTCTCTTCAGTACCTACTACAACTACTAAACTTTACGATGCAGAAGACTTGGGGTCCAACTTACCAACAGCTTCTGATATTGGTGGTGACTCCTGAGAGTTTTCAGAGTCATACTGTTCATTTTCAACAGTTATCTTTGAAGGAAGAAATAAATACTTGGGTCTTGTTGGACGCTCCTCTTCTCCCAGAACATTGATTGTGGTACCATCTCTTGGCGTTCGAACAAGACAGCTCTGCACTTCTGAGAATCCAACTTCAGACACACCCATGACAACGGTTCTAGAATCATCAGTCTTCCTATCTGGATGTGTAAGTGAAATATCTTTTTCAGGTGTACTGTATACAATGGATGGCTGACATACACCATTTTCTGAAACTGGTACCAATTCACTAGTTGTGTTTTCAAAGGAACTTTTTTCATTTGAAAATGAAATTATTTCAGGGGTACGTAGAACATTATCAGCTGAATCAAAATTGGTTTCCTGTCTTGATGATACATTACTTAGTGTCAGTAAGGCCTCACTTTGAGGCAATATTCCACTTTCAATTTTTTCTGTATTACAAACACTTTCCTCTCTACTTCGTGATTTCAGTTCATTTGACATTAAATGTGGTTTTTCAGTTTCTGATTTAACTTCAATGTCTTCTGTTATATCACGCACCCTCTCAGATAATTCTGCATCAGCTGTTAAATGCCTATCATTACCAAGGCCTTCTTGGTGACAGCTCTCACTGATTTGCTGACAGTCAATGGAAACTAGGTTTGTAATAACTGAGGATGTTTTGGAAGTAACTGTGGTTGCAGTTGGCACAGGTTGAGAAGTTTCATCTGAAACTACAGTTTTCTTACTCTGAGGCATATTTGCAGTTGTAATGGGTTTAGTGATATTTTCCCCTGTCAAAGTACCAGATATAGGAGAAAGTGGAGAAACTATTTTTGATTTGTTTATGGATGTAAAACCAGAGACTATAGGTAGTTCTTCTGCGTTTGTTGTATGCTTATCTGTGGCACAGGAAAGAGTTCCTACAGTGCTGGATGTAGACTGTTCATCTGGTGAACAACTCACAGCATTGACATGCTGGGGAGGTACTGAAATCTCACTGGAAATGGAGCATTTTGGCACCTCTGTACGAGCAGTAGAACACATTTCTGGGGATTCTCCTTTATTAAAATCATCATGAAAGTCTTCCTCAACTACTGTTTCATCTTTTACCTCAATAATTTTTGTGGTGCTCTCCAATAACTCAGAATTTTCATCATCTGTTCTACTTCCAGCTTTGTAGCTTTTTGCTAGTAATTCTTCATTGATATTTATTCTGGAACTTGAAACTGATGAATCTTGACACTCTGAAGATAAAATAAATTCAGTCTTTGCTTTACTCTCCATAATATCATCTTGATCAGTTTCATGCCCCTTATCATTATCCTCCAGTTCTTGCAAATATTGCTGTAATTCCGCATCACTCAACACATCCATTGCATTAAAACCAACAGGTACAGGTTTTATTGGTACATCATCTGTATCTCCACATTCTCTTACTTCTGAATTATCCTTGTTCCATAGAATGTCACTAAACAAACTTGATTTTGATCCCAATGAATTTGGAAGGGAAGCATTGTGAAGCTGACCACAAACTCTTTCAGTGGAAACAAAATTCTCCTTTCTAGGCTCTTTTGACATGTCTGAACTTATATCTTCTGCACGTATGGCACTGTCAGATGAAGACATAGAAGACTTAAATGTATTACTTATCACACTTCCTTCTACCGAAATAATTTCACTTGAGTCAAGTGATGGCAAAGTTACCATGTTCTCATCTGTTTCTGCCTTATGGCTGACAAGATCCAATCCTGTGCTGTTAAAACCTGACAGCTCCTCGTTACTGAGCATTCCAGAACCATGGCTGCTGACAAGATCACTTGACACAAAAATCCTTGAAGTTTCCAGAAGATGTCTTCCAGATGCTGCAACGTCTGGCAGAAATGTGAGGGCAGCTTTCTTGTCTTTACAAATATTCTGAAGGTCTAAGCCACTGGTTACTGCAGTCAAAAACTGTGTTGTTGAACTGTCACTATTAAGGATACTACCATCCCTAATTTGAGGGTTTGAAAATCTCGAATTATTGAAGCTACCAGATTTATTGGAATTGATGGTTGTATCCAGTAAGTCTGGTGTTTCATCTGATGATGTATTATCACCAATGACAGACTGCCCTGAAGCATTTGCTTCATCTTGTAAAGACCGTGAATAAGAAACAGGAATTAAATCAGCAAATGAACGCTGGGCAGAGTTTTCATTTCTTTCACAAATATCAATCATACTTTCCCATTGAGTACTTGCTGACACAAGGTCATTACTGTGAATATTTTCTTGAAAGTCAGCACTTACATTTCTTCCACTCAAAATTTGTGTTTGTATTTCTGTATCATTTGAAGGATACAACATAGGAGAACTATGTTCATACTTTCCTTTAGTATCCACAATCAGCGATGTGTCAGTATATTTAACTGCACAATTACCATTCTCTTCTGATTCAGCAGGCAGATGCCTGGCTGAACTCCATGATGTCTGATTGCTAACAATTTTGACATCACCAACTTTTGTCTCAATTTTTCCAGCATTCAGATACTCATTAAGGCTAGAGAATACACCACTAACATTCAGTTTGTTTGTTGCTGATGCACCTGATCTGTTATGAACTGCATCTTGCTGCCACTGGAAGTCCGCACTATCCACATTTCTGTGGACACGAATCCTATCAGAGTAACTTGCATTTTGTGCTGAGAGATTATCTCTTCGTTCTAATACATTCATTTCTGTAGTGCTCTGGTTATGAAATACAGATGCCAAGTTCTGAGGCCAGTCAGTACCAGAACCATTCCTTACATGGCCATCACCACTAATATGTACATTTTCTGAATGTGGTACATAAAAATTAGCATCATCAATTGTTAGTCCAGGGGAATAATTTGTTGCAGATGAGAGCATGTTATTGTACTGAAGTGTGGAAGACTGAGGGTCAGCTACAAAGTCTCCATCAGCTAGGCTTATTGCTTCATATGCTTGTTTGCGGTAATGTGGTGATGAAGGCTGATAAAGAAGTGATTCCTGCATTGAGAAAAACAGCATTACCAAGAATATGTATGATGCAAAAATCCACATACATTCATAACAAGTAAATAACAAAGAAATGGAACAAGCAGTGCTTCAGAAGATGAATATTACCAAGTAAGGAATTCAAGCAACGTAAAAAATTCCTACACATTGTATAAACTGCCTGACAGTTTCTGGCAAAGTGTGGAATTTGTGAATTTTGAGAACTTATTTTATATACAGCCCTTAATTTATTTGTTCCATATCATTAGTCATGTCCTGTTTACTGCCTTATTGCATAATACTGGGCCAACCTAGCAAGCCACCTACACAACCTGTTGCAGATGCTGTTGTGTCTGTGGGTATGAAGTCAAGCCATTCAATCTTCAGTCACAATGGGAATACCATTGCTACACCAGACGTTCCTGTACAATGTATATGCTAAATACTGTTCCTACCATAATCAATGTAGTAAATGCAAATGAAAGGTTCCTGATCTGTAATTTCTAAGCATTAAAAAAAAACTATTTTGCAATATGTAAAAACGTTTCAGCAACAAGTTCATTTTTTAGGCAGAAAAAGAACATACAGAATACACACGCAAACTGAGGAAAAACCAGACAAAAGAGGTGCTAGATTGGAGACATCTTCAATAAAACTGTTGCTGTGATATGCAGAGCAAATGGGTGTCTTAGCAGCATCAGCACAAACTGCTACATTTACATCCATGTAAGCCAAATGTGGTTCATACACTATGTGACATAAATCTTAAAGCATGACTAAATTTTTCAGTAGCATGTTCATGCAGTGCATGGTGGAGAAACAGACCCCACATATTTTGCAAACATGAAGGGTATGTAAACACACACAGTCTGGGTACCTATTTACTGAGTAACACAACAGGATGTTGAACGTCAAAAATGTCAACCCACAATACCTTTGGAAAGCAGAAAATATTACAGCAGACCCTCACAGTGTGCAGGTTTGCATATTTTGGTGTAGGTCCCTTTCTCATTTTTGGTCACACTTGTGTAAGCATGCAGAGTAGTACATAATGCCACATGCATCCTCCTGTCTCACTCAGCAGCTACGTAGACATTGTGAAATACAGAATGTACACAAGGAAGTGTATGCAAATGACAGAGCTATCAAAGATCACCTCTTGCTTCACCAAGCCTTCTGTTTCCTCCTCCACCATGCACTCCACATTGTGTCATCACCCTGACAACTTTCAGGCATGAACAATGATGTCATTCCAATAAATACCAACACAAATATTTTCAAGTCCATAAATCATTAATTTAAAATTATCATACTGCATGTGTCTTGGTTCCATGAACTTCATTTTTGCCATAAGGTCTTAATTTTGCCCATCACAGTTTCACCATTCACAAGAGTTCTCAAGAATATAACCTCCCAACTAGCTAGGGTTGCTTGCATTTTTACTGAATTTTCTGTAAAAGCTGCCAGTGCACCTTCTTGTTCTAGAGAGCAACATGTTTCCATTTTGTTACAGTTACACTGTTGTATGAAACTAATGTATACTAGTGCAAAAGTTTACTTCCTCAGTAGCAATAAACCATTCATTTGTTTATTCACAAACACTTTAAAGGACAGTCATACAGAAGCCATAAGTGCAGTGAACATGGCACTACACTGATAACAGACACCTGAATTTGTGACTTGTTATTTGCGAGTCATGCAACAGAGATACTTTACATGGTACACTGTGGGCACATATTAGTCACATTCACTTTTGTCAAATCAGTGTGTTATGTAAAGGCTTTGCCTTCACATGCACACACGCGCACACACACACACACACACACATAAAGTTCCATAAAAACACATATTCACCCTGATTTATGCAAACATATGTATATAGACCCTAGTGGATTATATTGTACATTCGGTTTATGCATGCTGGCAACTGTTGTGTGCATGGGTTTCATTAACAATTATCAACTACTGTGAGAACTGCATCAGACATGGCATGAAAGCAATGCACAAACAAAAGCACATTAACAGAATTACATTTGCATGTTCTGTTACAATTACTCCATCAGTTCAACAAATAACAGAACAATACAATACATCCCCGATTATCCAGCCTCCACTTATACCACATTCTGCCTTACCCAACATGGTCACATGATGTACTCTGCACAATTTTGTGCTACATGTGTATACACTTGTGCATTTAATAAATTTACAATCCACTGTTTAGTTTACCTGAATAGAATTTAATTCTTCAAATAATAGTCCTGTATTCTGTCAGCTACACTGCAGAATAATCATTACTAAACAAAACTTGTACTTACCTACCACTTAATTTGCAATTAGTTTCACATTATCCAACATTTTCAGCAATCCCACTACCTACTGGCCCTGTTTAGGTTGGATAATTAGGACACTATCAATGCTAAATGGTTAATGAATGAATAACTAACAGTCAAGACTTAAAACAAAAATAAACTTCTACATTATTACATATTACTGCAGTGTGTAGATGCATGTTACCACATTATGGTGGGAGAACTGTGTTGTGGTTATTTCTGTGAAGGCTACATAAAGTAAGCTCAAGTCACATACAGGCTACTGAGCATTAATATAAGCTACCATGCAACAGCACTTGTGATTCTCAACTGGAGTACCTACATTTGGCCCATGACTTTTTGTATTCATGACATAAGTGTAAGATGTGGTCACAGCATCACAAAACAGTTTATATACCTTCCACATACAGATTTTGAGCAATGTACACCTCATATGGGTTGTGTATCAAATCAGAATTGCACTGTTTACAGAAAATTTCAATGTCACCAGTGAGCAAATGGACTTTGGAGTCCAGACATCCTTCATGCCAACAAGTTTACTTTGACAATCTGCTCACTAGCCAAAAACTTTGCTTAGGATAAAGAGAAACCAGTTGACAGCAAATTGATGTGGGAACTTATCTCTCCAACTTCCAGTCACTACAAACTGGTTCAAGGGAAAGCCAATGACAATCAGCTTTACTCAAACACTTAAGTAATCTTTATCAGGTGGAATAAGGACAAATGTGTATTTATTAAATTGTTACCATTAATTTCTTCTTACAAGTAATAAAAAAAATTGTAAATTAAAAAAAAAAATAAGTATATAGCTCTCTGTTCCACATCAGGACACTGGCTACAAATAGATTCACTTTTCAATCAGACTTTAAGTATGTACTGTCTTAATTTTCATCTTTTTCCTTTCAATCATGACACTACATCAACTGAACATTGCTGCTGTATGCTAAAATATGACACTCTTATTTGTATAAGATCAGTATAACAGAAACCTAACTTACCCCAACAACAGGAGGCATGGGAGATGTGGTTCCCTTTGTCAATGTCGTTGCCATCTGTTCTGCACAGTCTGTATAGCACACAAAAGAGAATAAGTTCACACTAACATTAGCCAACACAGAAAATTAAAACAATGGGTTCAGCCAGCATTTGGATGGAAATATTGACACTGTGCATGTGAAGTACGTGGTCATAACACACATTTTAAAACTATATTACAGAAAATGTACTTGTATTATTTACTCAAAATATATGCAAAACAAATAACCACTACCTGAAAAACAAATTAAGTTACCATTCCCATATTTCGGTTTGGCTAATAACAGCTGTCCATTTGAAACTTCAGGTTCTCAGAGCAGTGTTGCTTAAGACTCAAGTCTTCTGGGATATACGCTGTGCCAGTGGGCGGGTAGTTCCCGACGTTCTCAAGAATTATGGTGCCTTCATCTACCAATCAAGCTTTCCCAATGACATAGGTGTCATATCCCATAAGACTTGACTATTCCACCTGCACTTCATTGTCACATGATAAAAAAAAGTTTGTACAGAGCTGTGAGCAACCAAATGTGATCTAAACACAGGAAATTACTGTGACAACAAGTCTGACATTTTTGTTTCATAATATCTGTGCTCACATAAAATTCGTCTTCCATTTCTTTCCTATACTTCCTCACTTTTCGAATGAAACTGTGAACTCCAAGTAAGGCACACGAACACTGAACAATAGTGATACTACCACATACCACTAAGTTACAGCAAAGTTACAGTTTTAATCGTATGGCTGACACTAACCTTCATTGAACTCAAATTCATCTAAAACTTTATCTAGATCAACAGCAAATTTCTCCATTCTGATGTGGTCTTGGACTGTAAAGATGACAGAATACAAATGTAAAGAAACCATGTGTACATCAAACCCTACAATGCATAAATAATTTGCAACCGTAAAGAATTATAACATACGAGTTTTCTTCACGCCAAAATTAATCAAGTTGTCAAAATCGTGAAGCCTGAAAGCATTAACATTACTGATACATTCTTATGGTACATAGAAATTACGTATGTCAAAACACGTTTAACAGTACAGAATATCAGTATGTTTATTTATTTTACAAAAAAATTAACAAGATCCATTGTTACGCAGACTGTATGTCACAAATCACGATATCATTTCTAACACCTACAATCCACTGCCATGTATATTCCCTAATAGTGCTACATTTTACCACCAAGAGCGCTACTTTCCAATCGAGTTCGACATTTCTGATCAGAGATGGCAGATATTCAACGTACCAACTTCCGTGTTTACCAGCTGGCATGGTTACAGTATGTACCAAGTACTTTCTGGTTATAGAAACTTTCAGCATAATTCCTTGGCATAAGCCTTGGCCCACATATTATAAATTTACTTTGTTTAATTATCATAACCTGTGAAGTTAAAGTTGTCCCTGTGCATTCCATGCAAGTAGGAAGGCAGAGTGGAAGTATAGCTCCACTAATTCTTAGCCTTTGCAATAAATGGAGGTGGGGGATCAAGCTCTTACCTCGGCTGCTCCCCCCTGGGGTAAAACGTCACCAGTATCCATTCAACACGAGCCTGGGTAGACCCTAGAGCCAGTCTGGTCAATTTGGAGAGGAGAAAAATTTCCTGCTCCTGCCAGGGTCGGTGGATCACTCAACCCAATGACAAGTCACTGTACACATTAAACACCCTCACCTCCTGTCATACATGTTTCATCATCAGTACCTAATTTTATGAAGTATGTTTTGTCACAGGTTAATGTAAGTTTATTTGGAAAATTCCACGGTATTATCACTGTAAATTTATACCAGAATGATTTCTCACTCATGAACTATATCAGATATTCACTGTTGGAGTCAGCCATGTTACCTGGTGAACTTCTTGTATGTCTACAGCTAACAGCTCCTTGTGGCTGACAAAGAATGGTACAGGATCCATCACACTCCAGCACCACATAGCATGTGCCTTGTGTGGTGAGACATATGCAGTCTGAATCATCTTTATGTTTTGCTTTTCTAATTTGGTGTGTCCCCACCCCAAATTGGTCAAAGACCAAGCACAAATCTTCTGATCTAATGTGTAGCAGCTGAAGAGAATAATCCAAACAACAAAACTTATTAATGTGATAAGTTATGATATATATATATATGCACCTAATAACCTTATAATATTTTATACTGTGTTGCCCTTATCTACAACTAGTACCATCCATTTTAATATTTTTAAAAAAATATATATATATACAATTTAAATTTATTTTGCGTTCATTTGATCCATAGGGGTTGTGACTTGACGGATATGGAACCTGTCAATACAGAAATAAGGTTACAATTATCATACATGATGTAAGATACAATAAAATTAATTTCAGGATGTATCTAAATAGGCAACATTCTGATTGTAATGTAGCTGCAGAGAGTTATATTAGCTATGGTGTATAATAGAATATTTAGAATAGTATATGATAAATCACAATAAAAGAATAATACCATATAAGTGCAAGAATACTTAAAATTATTGGATATTAATACAATTAATACAATACTATGTGATGAGAAATATTTACAAGTTAATCCTGTTATAACTGTTATCATAATATTCATTTAATGAGTAGGAGTTTGTGCATAAAAATTTTTTACTGCCTTTTTAAATATTCTTCAATTATCAGTGTATGTTTTCATGTCCCGTGGAAGACTACTGAAAATGTTAATACCTGAATAATAAACTCCTTTTTGGTAAATGTGCAAATGTGCCCTACGTAGGTGTCGGTTGGATGTGTGCCTGGTGTTTATAATTCAGAATTTGCAAAATACTGTTCCCTAATATATGACACAAATGTAAGTAAGGAAAGTATATATTGTGATATCATGGTAAAATGTTTAATTCTTTGAACAGTTTTCTACATTATTCTCTGTTACCACGCCCCATAATAATCCTATTTGTTAAACTTACCGTAGACAACACAAGTACTGCAGGCATTAATTACAAAGAACTATACAATTGTAAATAGGATCCCATGACGTTGACAAACAATACATTGTATACACCAGCATTTAAGTTTTTATAAATATTTTGGCCTGATGATGGCCTGCCTAGGCTGAAACTAGTCGCTACCATTTAGATTAATAAAATATAAGATAGTTGTGTTAGACAAAGTATATATTTTATTTCATTTTAATATTACATTTAAACACAACGAGATGTCCTCTACTAAAAAAAACCTTCTGATTGAGGCATGTCAGTATGGTGTGGGCATGAACCAGTAAAATACATAAAGGGAAGAATATTAATAAACAGAGACGTAGGATAGTTCTAATACACCAAGAACTGGCACACCAAGTCAGGTGACTCACTCAGTTTGATCCACACATTCATGAGTGACACACCTCCAGGCTTTGTTAATGGAGGGATACAACACACATTTCTGATAACATTATCACATCTCTGGTAAAGATTCACAGCATAATAGCACAATGTGTTATGTGTCACAGAGAGTGTGTAAAGAGATTTATTTAATGATGAGCATTTAAGTTGCCACTGCTGTTCCTTCCCCGCTAAGGAGTGAGGCTATGCCTGCATAGTACACATCATTACTATGATTACAGGTGGTATGATTAAAACACAAGAGTGCAGAACGTCCAAATGCTGCTTTTTAAAACATTCAAATGCTACTGTCAATCTTAGGTTCTCTCTGAACACAAAAATTAAAATATATACAGCTATAATTTTGTTCTGTAGTGAACCAAAGCTTATCTTGCAGTGTAAGGAAAAAACAGACTCAAGGTTCTGGGACTGAAATACTGGGGAAAATACCTGGGCTGAGGAAACATTATGTAACAGAAGAAGGAAGAAACCCCTTTTCTCAAACACCCTCAGCCTATGTTCCTCCCTCTGTGTGAATGACCAAGTTTCACACCCATACAAAACAATACGCAAAATTATAATTCTGTGTACCTTAAGGACTTAGAACCCTCTCTTCTGTATCTATTCTTCCATTCAAGGTACGTTCTTGAAACGCCATACCTATCAATCAGCCCTCTTGGCAAAATACTCTTGTAACTTTCATCGCGATTGGTCAATAATGAAGGGTACTTTACTGATGGAACAAAGAACCTTGTCAGTTGTATCTCTTCTTCCGTTCAAGAGATTTTCCTGAAACCCCATACTCAACAAATAAATTTCACCAAGAAGCACTCAGTCCCAGTGGCCTACAACACCTGTAATTTTGGTCCAGATCAGTTGTCCGTGAAAGGAACTTTACTTGCAGAACAAAATACCTCCTCGGCTATATCTCTTTTTCCATTGAATGGATTTTCATGAAACTTTATATCTAGCACTCAGGCTACTTGTCCTACAACACTTGTACATTTGTTTGCAATCAGTCCATTGTGAAGGTCAATTTATGTGAAGAACTAAGTACTTTCTTGGCTGTATCTCTTCTTTCACTCAACAGATTTTCTTGAAACTCCATATCAAGCACCCAGCCTTCATGGCCAATAACATGTATAAGATTGGTCGCGATCAGTCTATAAATGAAGGGCACTTTTTGGAGAGCAATGAACCTTATCGGCCATATCTCTTTTTCCATTCAAGGAATTTTCCTGAATCTCTGTGCCTAACGTTCAACCCCATGACATAAAAATCTTGTGAGGTTGGTCACGATGGGTCTATAATAAAGGGTATTTTGCTTGTAGAACACTGTACCTTTTTGGCTGTATCTTTTCTTCTATTCACAGGATTTTCCTGAAACTCCATATCCTGCACTCGTCCCCCATGGCTTACAAGACTTTTACGCTTGTTTACGATCAGTATAGAAGGAAGTGCAATTTGCATTAAGAACACAGTACCCTCTCAGCTGTATCTCTTCTTACATTCATTCATTCATTCACTTTATTTTCCATATATCCATATACAGGTAAAGTACCAAGGTTGTGGAAATTGTCAAAGTAGTTGTATAAATATGTTAAAAATACAGATGTCAAATGCTTAAATATAATTATAATATAATGGTGATATAGTTATTAAAAACTATAACATCAGAACAATTACAATTAATATGTGTGTGTTGTTACTAGTATCGTACACTGTTAGCAGGATTAAAATAATTACAATTAAGATGTGTGTTGTTATCATTATCATATACTATTAACAGGGTTAAAATAATGTATCAGTGAATCAGCCTCCTTACATTCAAGGGGTTTTCCTGAAACTCCACATCAAGCACTCAGCTCCCATGAACTACAATACTTGTAACTTTGTTCATGATTGGTCTATAATGAAGGGCACTTTACTTCAAGAACTGAGCACCTTCTCGGCTGTACTTCATCTTTCATTAAGGGGATTTTCCTGAAAATCCATAACTGTGCCTCCGCTCTCATGGACTATAAACTTTGTAAGTTTCATTACAATCAGTCAAGAATGAAAAGCACTTTCCATGAAGGTCACAATACCTTTTCTGCTCAATCCTTCCACCCAAGGATTTTCCTCAAACTGCACATCTAGCATTCAGCTCCCATGCCTTATAACACTTGTAAATTTCACTGCGATCAGTCAATAATGATGGGCACTTTAGTTGAAGAACTGAAAACCTTCTCAACTGTACCTTTTTTTGCATTCAAGTATTTATCCTGAAACTCACTACCTTGTACTAAGCCCCCATGGCCTGTGATACTTGTAATTTTGTTCCCAATGGATTTATAATGAATGGTGTAAGTTCTGTCACAGTCATTCTATAACAAAGGGCACTTTACTTGATGAACTAAGTACTTTCTCAGCTGTATCTCTTCTTCCATTCGAGGGATTTTCCTTAAAATCCATATGTAACACTCAGTCCCCATGGCCTACACCAGTTATAAGTCTGATTACGATAGATTAATATTAAGGGCACTTTACATGAAGCACACAGTACCATCTCGGCTGTATCTCTGCGACAATTCAAGGTATTTTCCTGAAACTCCATGTCCAGCAGTCAGCCCCCACGGCCTACAGCACTTGCAAGTTGGGTTGCGATCAGTCAGAAATAAGGGGCATTTTATATGAAGAACACAGTACAATCTTGGCTTTATCTCTTCTTCCATTCAAGGGATTTTCCTGACGATCCATATCTAGCACTCAGCCCTCATGGCCAACATCACTTGTAAGTTTTATTCACGAACTGGCAATAGTGAAGGGTACTTTACTTGAAGAAAAAATTACCTTCTCAGCTGTACCTCTTCTTCTGTTCATTGGATTTTCCTAAAATTCCATATATAGCATTCTGCCCCCTTGGGCTACAATACTTATAAGTTTGGTTGTGATCGATCAATAATGAGGGGCACTCTACAGAAAAACACGTACCATTGTGGTTCTATTACTGTCTCAATTCAAGGAGTTTTCCTGAAACTCTACGTCCAACACTCAGCCCCCATGGCCTACCACACTTTTAAGTTTGGTCGCTATCGTTTTATCAATAATGAATTCCTGTACAGAAAATAATTTTCCCTGATACTAGGTAGAATTTGTGGATGGAGGAGTGAGCAATAAGAAACAGACAGGTAAAAGACAGACATCACAGCGTTCAGTCAATTGTATGAAAAATTGTTTCATCATCCAGGGTATCAGATTTATACGAAGGTGTAAAACTAGTTGGTACTGGAAAATTCCACTAATGAAGTGCCACAATTCATTTCACTTGTCCACTGTGTTATTTAACCTTCAGCTGTACTGATAACAGTTACCCAACAAAGTTATACTACTTCTGTCATCGTCATAATGATAATAATAATAATAATAATAATAGAAGAAGAAGAAGAAGAAGAAGAAGAAGAAGGAGGAGGAGGAGGAGGAGAAGGAGGAGGAGGAGAAGGAGGAGGAGAAGGAGGAGGAGGAGGAGGAGGAGGAGGAGGAGGAGAC
>Ga0123355_10002517_pt1 | contig 25946 bp, 25 predicted proteins | sample TergutEmb28metaG_3_FD_89872 | JGI IMG/M metagenome (GOLD analysis project Ga0123355, IMG submission 89872) | Embiratermes neotenicus P1 segment gut microbial communities from Petit-Saut dam, French Guiana - Emb289 P1 | ecosystem: Host-associated > Arthropoda: Insects > Digestive system > Gut ...
GGAAAGCTCCGAAGAAAATCCATCCAAACGACTGCGCCATGTATACGTTTCTCGAAACGAAGTTTGAAGCGGCGCATAATAATTTAACACAATATGTTCGTGGTAAGCCTCTAAATCCCGCTGCCATTGCACCAAGGCACTGTGCCATGCTTCCATGTCAAAGGCCGTCTGCTGCAGTGTCATATGCTGCGTAGACATACAGTACATATTCAAATTTGGCGGTATATCCGGGATGGGAGCCGTCCATGGATTAGAAGGCACATTTAATACCGATGGAATATATGGGATCGGATCCGGTGTACTGATTGTCGCCAAATAGGCGTCCGAATCAAAGTCATGCAAAACCCATCCGGGTATCGTTGCCAGTTCATCAACGCCTTCCTCAATCATTTCAAAGGCGGATTGCAGCTCATATTGAACATCGTTCAATTCTGTTTGCCATTCGTACACATCATCGTGCCTGTCATTAATATCTTCTTTCCAGTACCTTAAGTCCTCTCTATATGCATACAACTCCATATACCATTCTTCAAACTCATACAAAAACAGTTCTACCATTTCGGATTGATAATTAAAACTTTCTATCTTATATGCTAATGTCTCATAATGTTCCAACAGCTCTGTTCTATACTCATATAAAATATTTTGCAAATAAAGCATATCCTCTTTTACCGGATCTATGTTGCTGACCAACTCGTCCCGGAAAGTAGTTACCGATTCCGAATATTCTTGGACTCGACTTAAAAAGTCCAGATATTCGTTGTGCCAGTTTTGAGCGGTACCAAACCAAATGTCGGAAGTAGTGTGCCAGGCTGTAATCCGGTTTTGATAATCCCATAATTCCTGATTCCAGGCTTCATTTGCCAGATACCATTCTTGCAAAGCATCCTCATGGGCCCTTACATAGGCCGAATATGTTTCTAAAAGCACTCCATATTCTTCAAAATACCTTGTCCAATCCGTCAACATGTCCATCCATTCTTCTTCCTGATCCGGAAAGTTTTCGGTCAGGGCAAACAGACCTTCACGCATCCAAAGATACTGATCGGAAGCTCTTTCAAAGCTGCGCAGATACCAACCCGCTACTTGGCTGGCAAAAGCCGCTACATTGTTCATGTAAAAATATACATCCAGCTCCCTTGGGTTAAGGGGTATGTGAGGGACTTCGTCCAAGGCTAAAGTTGCGGTAAAGTCTCCCAGTGTAATGATCTCCAAAGCCATCAAATCGGACAGACTGTTTTGAAATACGCCGTCGACCTGATCCTGGGCATCATGAAATTGTCTTAAAATAGAATTGACATAGGTGTTGGCCAAAGTTGTATTGATGGATTGCTGTAAGCCTGTGATGGCGACAAAAGCTTCAAGATAATCCCTTTCAGGCAAATTCTCGTTGATTTGAAATTCCAGACTGACTCTTTCCGGCCGGGCAGCGTTAAAAGATAGTATCCTGGTGGATACATAGGACGGAAAAGTGATGACTGCACTATAATTACCGTTTGCGAAGCCGGTTTGGGCCATCGCAGGTGAGACAAGCACAAAATCGTCGCCCAGGGTTTCAATGATAGCAGCGGAATAATTGTATCTTTGGCCGTCTATCACCACCCCTACATCCGCATTAACCACAGCAATAGTGGTGTTTAGTACCCTCTGAACCGCTTGGCGGTCTTGCTGCAGCGCCGTTTCGGAAATAGAGCCATACCGCACCCCAACGATAAAGACCACCACCACACATACAATGATAAAGGGTATCCATCTTTTTTGCATAATTTTATACCTCCCCACTTAATTTTCAACTAAAGGTAACTTGACCTGACATATCTCACCGCGTTTATACCAAAATCCGATATCGGGTATGGCTTTGTAACCACGTGGCGGAGATACTTGGAAAACACTTTGATCTCCCGGGTTGCCCAATACCAGACCGGTCTGGCTGTTTCTTAGTATCTTCGTAAGATTGTCATATCCCCGCATCCTGGACGGATGTGTAGTCGAAATAAAAGTAATGCCAACTTCCATTGCTTTTGGAAACAGTGCTTCCATTTCACTTGATTTAAGCGCGCACAGTTCTACAAAATATTCGCCATCGTCAATCAGTACCAATACAGACGGCTGGGTCATACAAAATTCCCTGATCTTCATGCCGGTCGATTTAAGTGTGCTTTCGCGTAGTGCTACTTGATCACTTAATGCTTGATAAAAATGTTCCAGTTGATCGGTACTGTCCATGTAAATAATATCAGGCTTGCCTTCCAATGCCTGCAAATCTCCGGCCCGGGAATCTGCTACAAACAGCGCCGCGCCTTCAAACTGAGCCGCTATCAGTTTTAGTATATTGGTTTTGCCCGAAGACGGGCCTCCCACAATCAACTTGCAAGTAATACTTAAATCCAAATACACCGGATATGTTGTTTCTATATCGAAACCTAAAACGGCCTGCTTTTCTTCAAATTTGAGATACGGGATCAGATCTTGATATGTCACGATCTCCGGTACTACCCGGACCCCCTCCGCTTTGGATGCGGTGTTTTGTTCGGCGATGTCGGAAATAATGGCTCCAATTTCCTTGGTGTAATCGATGTCATTGTCATAAACCGCGGGTAAGTAACATTGGGCCACATGGACATCTTTCATTTTAATCATAGCCCTGCCTCGTATCTCGGGCAGTTTATAAGCGCTACGGCCCACCACTGCGGTTACTTCCGAGTCGTCAAACATAAATAGGGATATTTTATTTTTGAAATTGTTAAGCACCGAGTAGCGCATGGCGCCGGATCGGGAACCTGAGGCAACGGTGTAGATGCCTACCCCTGTGCCGTCCCGGGTGAGTTTGACCAAAAACTCTTCCAACTCGTTGTCCACTTCACGGATCACATCGTAGTTATCGATAAACAATAAAATGGCGGGAAGCTTGGACGCCGCTATCTCGTTGTACATCCTAAAGTTAATGGCATTGACAGAGGCAAATAAGGATTTTCGCGTTCTCAGCTCTTCGGAAAACAGTTTGACGAGCTTGTCCAGCTTTTCCGCATCGTCGAAGGTCAGGTAATCCGCTGTATGGGGCAGTCCTTGCAGCTGGGCCAGGGCAGAGTTACCGTAATCCAAAATAAAATAGTTTAACAAGAGAGGCGAGTTATTAGACGCCAGAGTAAGGGCCACATTCATCAACGTAGTGGACTTGCCAAAACCCGAGGCTCCAAAAACAGCCATATTACCATCCTCCCAAAAATGATGGATATATTCGCGCTGAGCCTGCTCTTCCGGGATATCTGCCATACCTATGGGTACGGATAGGTTATAGGTGTCGATACTACCCACATCTATATCATGGGTAATGTGGCTTGTGACCAATTTATCTTCTAAAGGCGGCAGCCAGGGCTTTTCTACCGGTACTGCGTCTAAGCCTTCATGTAAAGCCCGGATATGACTGACGATAACATCTAATTGGGTAAGCTTCGAATCTTCCTGTATATCCACTTCGCTGAGGTCTTCGTTAAGCAGCTCCCCCTGTCCCAGGGCGTTGAGCAGATAAACCCGGCTGTCAAAACCGCGTTTAACCACTGATTCGCTGTACGGTGCGCCGCTCCAGGCAGACTGAAACAGCTCGTAAATTTCATTGTTGCCCACTTGCAGATAAGCCCGGCCCGGCTGGGTTATTCTGGCGGCATCCGGGGTTTTTAGCATTTCGTTACTGTCGGATTCGTCGGCCACTTTAAGGGCCAGTTTAAATTTGGAGTTACTCCAGATCTGATCGTCTACCACACCGGAAGGTTTTTGGGTGGCTAAAATCAAATGGACACCTAAGCTTCGCCCGATACGTGCCGTACTTACCAGCTCGCTCATAAAATCCGGCTGTTCTTTTTTTAGTTCGGCAAACTCATCCGAGATAATAAACAGATGGGGCATTGGAAGCATGCCAGGGAACTCTTTTGCCCTAAACAGCTTTGTATATTGATTAATATTGTTAACGCCAAAATCGCCAAAAATCCGCTGACGGCGGGCCAGCTCACTTTTAATGGAAGCCAGGGCTCGCATACTTTCGCTGCCGTCAAGATTAGTGATCATCCCAAGTAAATGAGGCAGATCCGCAAACAGATTGGCCATACCCCCGCCCTTATAGTCGATGAGCAAAAATCCCACTTCGTGGGGATGGAAGTTAATGGCCAAAGACAGGATGTACGACTGGACGATTTCCGATTTACCGGAACCGGTGGTACCCGCCACTAAACCATGGGGGCCATGAGCCTTTTCGTGAAGGTTAAGGGCCACAATATCATCTTTGCCACGGAACCCAAGGGGTACGGCCAGAGATTTGTGGCAGGCATTCTTTTCCCACAGTTCTAAAACAGGCAGTTGCTCCGGACGCTTGACATCGTAAAGTTCAAAGAAGGTTACACTTTCGGGGATTTGCGTAGAGACTCCCTGACTGTGCCGGATAGGCGCCAGTTTTCTGGCGATGGTTTCCAAATCAATGGAATCCATGGGGGGCAGGGTTACCGTACGGTTAAGCAGCTGGCCCTCGTTCATAAGCAAAGTCCCTTTGTCACCGCCGTCCAGGGTAAACACCGTCCGGATATTTTCGGGCAAATTGGCTTGTATATGGGTGGTGTAGATCATACTAAAGCCCAAGTCTGTTTGAGGGGTTTGCAAATATTCCATAATACTGTGGTTGATGATCAGTTTTGGGTTATCGATTATAAATAAATAGTGGGGCAGATAGCGGCTGTCCTTCTTTTCTTCATCCTGTTTTTGCCGGCGCATCTTTAATACCTGTGCAACATTGCCAAGCACCTGATCCCGCTGGTTTTCGGCAGATACCAGTCCGGTGATATTGATGCTTTTGATACGGCAATGGGGGTACCAGCGTACCCATTCAAACTTCGACCAGTCTTCCTCTTCAACCAGCAGCACAATTTCAACGTCCAGATAGCTTTGAAAAAAGCATATTTGGGTCAATAGTGCCGATAATTGGCGGTGTATGTACGCTTTTTCGCCCACCAAGCCCAAATGAGCCTGCTTTAAGTCAATTACCGTAGGCATATCCTCTACATGCCGGTACGAATCCCCTAGTGCCCGCATTTCAATAACCAATGGATCTTTTTCAACTTCGCCGCTGCCGGCGTCATATTGCAGCTGATAACTGATGGGTATAGTGGAATAGCCCAATGACAGGGTTAAAAAGTCGCTGTCGCTGGCAGACCGCTCATACAGGCGGCTGGAGTAGGATAATATCTCCCGCTCAATCTCCTGAGGGGATAAATTATGGTACAGCAGAGAATCCCGCTGGGCCTCATGAAACTCGTGGATTTTTTTACGCTGAGTCAACAGATACAGATCATAGTTTTTGATCCGATCCTTTTCTTTTTGCTTTTTATCTTTGCGGTCTCCCACAAACCTGGTGATTGAAAATACTAAGGTAACAGACATCATGGCGGCACTGGCCACCACAAACAACCCACGACCCAGCATCACACCCATACTAATGGTTACGATGATCATACCCAAAGGGGGAAGAACGGTTCGGATCAGCTCGCCTCTTCTGGGCTCGTCCTTAGATCTTGGTGACGCAAGGTTTATGGTTTCGGACGGCTCGCGCTTTATGATACGGGGGGATCGTTTATAGATGGGGAACTCGCTGTATACTTCCGGTGTAAGGGTAGATACGTTTAAACGGGACTCGTAGGCTTGGCCGGAACAGGAGATATACCCTTGATGTACGATAATGCGCGTGGCGCCAATCCAAATACTGTCGCCTAAATTGATTTCATGCCGACCCGGCTCCGCTTTTTTTCCGTTCAAGTAGACATCATGGCCGTCTAATAAGTCCAAACTATCTGTGTATATGGCAAAGGTAGAAGCCGTATCATTTAATAAAATATGATCACCGGGGGAAGTACCCACTCGGATAGGATTGATACCGACAGTAGAAAAATGCTGTTCCACGCCATCGGCCAACAACCCATTTAAACCCTTGTTTAAAGAATGAAGTTTGTTGGACGCAAAAGTAACCTGATCGACCAGAGGCAAATCAGGCTTTAATCCTGCCAAAGTTTTAATGTAGGTTGAAGGCAATTCTGATGGGGTGGCGCTTGGGGAAAACTCGCGGCATCGTGTGTCATCAAACAGAACTAAGGCGCTCATATATTGTCATCCTTTAATCGTGGATTAATTAGTCGTCGGTGTCATTGTCAGTATAGCCATCGTGATCATTTGCGTAATCATCACTCGAATAATCGTTATAATCACTGTCGGAATCATTGCCATAATCGTCACCGGTGTCATCATTAGAATCATCGTCGGTGTCAACATCGTAATCATCAGCGTCATGATCGTCATCTTCAGAGCTATAATCAGACTCGGCTGCCGGTGCCGTTAACCCACTTTGGGCCGCTTCGTCTCTGGCTCTGTTTAGATTATCGATATTCCTCTCCAGTTCGGTAAGCAAGGCAACACGCTCTTCCCCCGGTCTGGAAAGGTCATTTCTTACATACACTTGGTATTTAAGATAAGCAAACAACAGGAGTTCGTCATCTCCAAGCCGCTGGGCGATATCAATAGCCCCGTCAAACTGCAAACGCCCCAAAAAAATCCAGTACTCAAAAATAATAGGGTCTGTCATACGGGTCAGGCCTACCAAAATATTATCTCTTTGAAGGGGTGTTAAAGCTTCGGTAGATACATAGGCCCGGGATAAAAAATGCTTGGTTTCATCAGACAACCTACCTATATCATAATCCCTAAGCGCTCGCTGCACAGTAAGAACATCTCCGTTTATGTAAGCCATGCCGGCAGTGATTACACTGTCTCTAAAAGGCATATCAATAAGCATCATCCTGCCCCCAAAAAAGACGGCAGCGGCTAAAGCAACGACAAGTGCCGGTATGGCAATACGACTGATCCATACATTCTTTTTACGCACCAATATCCGGGTTTCGTTAACTTCATGTATTGCCCGCCGATACTCTACAAGCAAACGGGTTTTTATTTCCTTGACAGTTTCCAACCCATTTAACTCGGTTAGCAGCTTATTCTTTTTGTATAAATCCTGCCCACCGTTAAGATAATCGTCATATGTATATTTATGCAGCAGCACATTTCCAATCAAGGCTTTATAACATTTGACAAAGTCTTGATAACCGGGCTTTTTGGCGTCACGCACCAATATCTGCGGCATGAGGTTAATATCTATCATTACATTGTCTAAAGACAAAGAAAAGTCATATTCTAAGTTAAGGCTGTCCAAATCGGCGCAATCCACTAAAAAGCGCAGCTGCTCCCATTTGGGTTTATCACATATCGTTTCCGAAGGTTCGAGACCCTGAGTATCAAACAGGAAGTTTACACTATCTTCGGCTTCTTCCAGGGTACACGGGACCAATCCAACCGCCGGATATGTTAAAAACGCGCGTTTTTCTTTTGCTACGGTTATCTCACTGTTACGTACATTGCGTATTAAAGTAGATTCCAAGGGTTGCCTCCTTGTATTGTGGGATGTTAAAACAATGCAGTTAAAATATCGCCGTCAAAAACCTTTTCCTCCGAAAAAGCTTTATAGGCACTCACGGGTTTTTGGTTAAGCCGGGATTGAAAATAATCCGGAACCGCTCCCATAGGCATTTTGCCCCTTTGGCGCAAAACCGACAATCCTTCTTTAATCTTTTGCTCCGAATCAATCCGGATATCTTGGCGGTTTCCGTTTACGTCAATCGTTATATTAATAAACACCTTCTGCCCGCCCTTCCTTCTTTTTAGCTCTATATACCAAAGCCAAAATAAACCCACCCACAGCACAAACGGCAGAAATCGCCACCATAACCCAAATGGGTATAACCTCTTCGTGTTGAGGTGTGCTAAAGACATGGAGAACCACAGGCTGAGCAAACAAAGCCAACTCATTGGCCGCCTTCATGATTTGGACATGAGGGTCTATTTCATAATGGTAAGGCACGGTTGCAAATAGATAGAGTACCGCGTCCTGCTGACGTTGTATTTGTTGTGCCAATATTTCGTTTATCCTTTGGGCGTCTTCCGTAAACAGATGAGCACCAATACGGGTGGTGATACGGCCGCTGGTAAAATCCTGCCGTCCGATGGCGGTAATGTCTATCGGTAGGTCCGACGCATATACGGGTACAAAGGACAAGGCTAAGGATAGTGTTACTGTGCATAGTAGGGCTATCAAAGCTTTTTTTAGCATATTAATCACTTTCGTATGTTGTTTGCTCACATAGTATCTGCTTTTCGCGTGTCATCCACTCAAAAAGTGGATTCAACTGGCTACGATCAGTAACCAGTTGAATCGCTGTTGATTACCTTGCAGACACTTACCTAAACTTACCGGCAATATCCTTATCAAGCTGCTCTACCGCTGTAGCAGTAGCATCAAGCTGAGTACCGATATCGTAAATAAGCTGGCGCATGTCGTTAAAAGCTGGCTTTAAGCGATCAAACTGATCTGCAAAAGCACGACTTGCTTCACCTTCCCACTCTGTCTGTAGCTCGTTGATTACGTTTTGCATACGATCGATTACATCTTGGAAAATTTCTCCTTGGGTACGCACTTCACCTGAGCGTTGACGCATCTGGTCGGGCGTTAGCCGGATTTGACCTGCCATTTTGTCACCTTCCTCTTTCTTTTGATTTTTTATTTTGAATGCCGCTCAGCTCAACGGGTTGGGTTGCTTTTGGTTGAGGTGATGCAGCATTGCAATCTGGGTTAGTTTGAAGTTTCAGCAAAGTCCCACACTGTTTCTTCTCCTGTAAGTAAGCTTGTATAGATTAATTGGCTGCCTTCAAGATGGTAGCGGTTTTGTCGATATTGATAAACCTTTTTGTTTGGCTAAATTAAAAACATTCGTTCATTGTTCACCTTCAATATGCCGCTTTAAGTTTGCTTGTGTTTTTCTCTTTCTTAAAGGCCATATACTTAGTAAATAGAATTCCAAACACAGTTAGAAACCCGAGGAAAGGCGGAGTACTGTCTTCTAGGAAAATTTGAAACGTTCCGCCCTCTTCGATATAAACATATCCGAAATTTTCTAACTGGAGAGGGGGATCTGCAAATATAGTCTGGTGGGCAAAGGAAACTATTGCAGAGATGATAACTACCAAGGCAATCACTGCAAGGATTCCTGTGATGATTATCCCAAGAGCGAATTTTTTTGATGTTGTATTAAAGCTTGCTTGGTTCACTTGTCTGACTCTCCTTTTCAGTAACAAAAATCCCGCTAATATACCTGATTTCTTTTATACAGGAATCTATGAAAGGTCAAACAAATCCATCAAGTTATTTATGTCTTTTTTTGTGTGAATTTCCTTCCACATTGTTTGGGCGCCTCCGTAATGATCACAGCTAAATCATGATTTTTTTAATTCGAAACATCAATTTTTTCTGAATTCGCTATGTATAACCATTGGTAACTGTTTAACATTTTCGCTTTGCAAAGGTTCCTCTGTTGCTCTCAAATCATTTTTCAGTACATTATCTGAATTGTCAAAAACGATAATTTTGTGTGAGTCATTGATGATGAACCGTTGACTATTCAATTTTGTTTTGTCTTGAATCGTGTGCAGTATTTCTTGAAAAGCATACTGACTATCAGGTATAGCTATTTTATCTCCATAAATCGAATACACAACAACTTCATTTTCATCAATATCTAGGAACTTTATACGAGCCAGTTTATATTCAACACGAATAACATCTTTCCATTTAATCAAAACAATATAATTCAGGGGAAACCATCCTCCCAAATGTATTTTACATCGCGAAATTCCTTCATCAGACAGCGAATACCCGAATATTTTCGAGAAAAAAACATAAAACAAAGCAATAAAAGGCAAACACAAGGCGAAATTAAACAAAAAATCGATAGTAGGAATTACACTGTAACTCAAAGACAATACATGAAATAAATGTGCAAGTATCAACAATAGCAAAAAAACCAGAATCATGTTTTTAATAGACATGTATATGCGTTCTTTACTATAATATCGTCGTCATTATCTTCAAATCCTCCAAAGGTATATTTGCACTTAGTAGCTTTTTATTTATTCACACAAATCCTCATGAACACACTCAAATTGATATGTCGTAGTTAGGAATCCTTTTGGTTTTCATCGACCAGTTGGCTGTAGCTAAATTTATGATGCATACTTTTAACCATAGATTGCCTAATACTTCTCTGTAGCTCAGTTAAATTTATAGGCTGTCTCCAATTTTCTTCACCAAATATTGTTTCATTAAATAATCGTCGATCCCAGCGAAAAAATTCTGTCACCTGCCCGTCGTTATCAATATAAAGACCATGCCAGTCTGAGGTTGAACGCATAGACACTCCTACTAACTTGGTATCCACATTGTTATCATAAATGATTACTTCGAAATAATAGTTTACATTAATGTGAGAGATTGTTTCATCATAACCGACCACATCAAATAGAATGATAGAATGATTGAAAAGTATCCGCCCTTCCTCCGAAATCCGCAATACGCCAAGCCCTATGAAGTCAGTCATATTTACATATTCATCTGAGATGTCGCCCCATAAAAACTCTATAGGCCTATATCCTTCTTCCGTAAATATGTACAGAATGTTGGCAAACACCCAATCGCCCAACAAAAATTGGATAATAATCTCTGGAACTCCATTACCCCTTAAGTTTATTAGTTGAAAATCTAAGATAACATCTCCGTATCCATCTGCAACGAACGGAGCATGATCTGTTATATTTTCAATTCCAAATATCTCTATAAATTTAGAGCCATCGAAGTCGCTTGAAAATTGATCAATAAATTCTTCCGCTACTTGCCTACCAAATTCACTGGTATATGGCTGATCCGTATAAATCCTTAACGTATTTGCAGCATCGTCTAAATATAAAGTAAATCCTAAATTAAAAGCAATTTCGCCAAGAGTAGTTAAGGATATGTAAGGATTTCCGGCGATGCCAAAAAAACCACGAACCACTCTTTCTCTACTGTTTAGTAATAGTGGTTGACGTATCTCGATGAATTCTGACTCTATAGGATATGGTCGGGGGTTAAAGCTATGAGAATACTCAACTCCAGTAATTATATCTACTATAAAATCATTTTCGGTCACCCCAGAGGCATCAAGCCACCTCATCCTGAGCAAGTCATCCATCCAGAATATATCGTCTATAGTGCGTATGGCTCGATTGTATGAATCAAACCATTCATCTCCGTGAAGCTCTCTTAAAAGGGCGGTAGTAATGTCAAATTGGGCTTGAGTTCCATTTAAGTGATACGCTAAGTCTCTTAATGATATAACGATTGGTTCAGGACCTTCCAAGCCTAAAACAACACTTCGCAAGCTAGGCGCTGTAGTTGAGGCTATATCGACTTCTATACCGTCAACAAAGACTTTTAAATGTTCTGGGCTTTGAGCGTAAACAGAAGTCAGGCTGCCAAGTATAAATATTGTGAGTAAAACCAAAATCTTTTCCATGGGCTATCTCCTTGTCCTCCAAAACAATCGCTAGTTTTAGCGGCATTTCATTTGCATAGACACTACCTCTAAAATCAGCCTTTCTTTATTCTTTTTTTTATTAATGATAGCAGTCTATCAATACCAATTAATGTTATATTAAAAATAGCAACTACCATAACCCACTGTAATCCGGCCAATCTTAAAAGCTCTCGTCTACCACTAACTGCATCTCCGAGATTAAAAAATAAAACAGATCTCCCTTCACTTATGCGTTCCGGTACTATAAAGATACAAAATACGAATAACCAAACGAAAGAGATTGCACTTATAACTGATAATATTTTACTTTCAAATAATGCTAAGAAATTCTCAGTGCTTTCTATAATTTTTTTTCTTTTGTCCTTATTTTTTTCAGACACTTTAAATAAAGCCTCCTTTTGTCCTCACCTAATACTGCGCTGTCAGCCAATTTGCAAGACGTCTGATATATTGGATTCTTCCCCAATATCCTTCCAAATGCTCTCGATAATTTTGGGTAGCCATCAGAATATTGTTCATGGAAAAATTATGAACAAGTATTGTTATCCTTTCTTGAGAGTTACTATGATTAAATAACCCGAGATCTACGCTAAACTGGTGAGAAAAATATTCCGGGAACAGCGCTATAAGAGTATGAAGACCGTTCATTGTGTTTTGGGCGGCTTCGAAACTATTAAAATGAGTCCCTATTCCTGCTAATCTAATTATATCAAACAACATATCGTCATACCTTACTATATCCATACCTTCAAAAAAAGTTAGAGTGTCCATAAAATAACTCACTCCAGATAATGCACCTCCGAATTGCTGTGCAATGTTACCGATAGTGCCTCCCCACGAAGCAATTCCACTAAGAGCCCATTCCGCCACATCCGGAGCTGCACCCTGTAAATAATCTAGTAATGAGGTATTGTTCAGAGAACTTCCACCAACTGGCATATAGGTAGAATGAATCTGATTTACGTTAGATGAATGCATTGGCCATGGATGTATATTCGTTATGTAAGGAATCCCAACAGCCTGCATGTTGCTATGAAGTAAAGTTCCAGCTACGGGTGTAAAATTTAGAAAACCTCTAATCGCTTGATTCCAGTAATTATCAGGCACTATCCTGAAGCTATCCAAATATTCACGTCCATCGGGCGAAACGATAACTCCTTGCAAAATGTAGTATAGTCCCGTTGGATCGGTATACTTCATAGGATTATCAATGCAATAAGGGTATGACGCCAAAGACATAGGGATCAAGGTGTTTCCTTTGATCAAATCTTCTGCCGTAAACCTACCAGTATTAGCTTCATAATACCTGGCCTGAGCGTACCAAAACCCGCTGACTTCATCCATTTGATATCCAGTAAAGCCAAACGGATTATTAAAATTATCACCGGCATCTACAGTTGGCACACCAAACTCATCATAAGCTAAAGCAGTATCGTTATCCCCGCTCAACAACCTAACTGCACTATTTAAATGATCTTGCAGATAGTAAAATTTATTTTCTCCATTTGCTGAAATTAGATTTCCACCCCAGACAAAGTTCTGCCCATCCATATTAAGCAGATTATGATACGGCAAAGTCATGTCCAAAACATACCGAACTTCCTTACCTAAATCAGGTATTACATTTTGCCCTAAAACCTCTAGCTTTTTAATCCTATTTCTAAACCCATCATAACCATAGCTAACACTGCCTTTTTGGGTTGACGCTTCAACCATCATATTTGTGGTATCAAAAGCATAGCTGGCCTTGGCTTGCCCGTTTTCAGATACATTAACAAGATTTCCCCGTCCATCATAATGATAATCCGTTAATATGTCGCCTTCCGTAGCTTTGATAAGCTGGTTGCGGGCATTATAGCTGTACTTTGTCAACTGATTAGATTTTCCAAGCAACTGTGATATGCGGTTGCCTAGGGCATCATATATATACCGATTATCTCCAGCCTCAATCAACCGATTAAGTGGATCATAAGCATATTTAAACAAGCCGTTGTCAACTTCCACCCCTACACGATATTTTTCTATCTCCGTGATATTGCCTACAGGATCATAGCTATACATAAACTGATCCAGTACATTATCATCCTCACTATGAATTAAACTCGAGATAGCGCCTAGAGCATTAAAATTATATTTAGTGCTAATGCCATTCGGCAGGATACGCTCACTAATCCTTCCCATAGCATCATATGTGTAGCTGGTTACGTCACCGTCAGATATTACCTTATCCAGGCGGCCAGACGGATTGTATTCATATCTGATAACCGTATCGTCTGGGTAAATAAGCTTTTTGCGTTGCCCTAATTGGTTCCAAATATATCCAACTTCATTACCATCAAAATCAGTAACTTTTGTTGCGCGTCCAAGCTGATCCAACTCTATACTCGTTGTACCTAGCCAATCCTTCATCTCTGTAAGCTGTTTTAGCGCGTTGTAGCTTAATTCTACAGTTTTACCATCAGCATAGCTGATTTTTGAAAGCTTGTTTACTAAATTATATTCGTACAGAGTTTCAAAACCATCTTCGTCCCGTTTATAGATAACATTCCCTACCCCATCGTAGGCATATTTAATCACATCACCCAATGGAGACGTTACAGTAACTACCTCGCCCTTTTTATTACGTTCATATGTCGTTATTTGATCCAGTTGTTTGAACTCCACTAAACGGCGCATTTTATCGTAGCTATAATGCGTACTGTGGCCTGCGGGGTCAATCACTTCTACTACATCACTTAAAGGCGAATATTTATATTGCGTAGTATGGCCATTTTCATCCGTCATGCTGGTTATATTTCCTACGGCATCATAGGTAAATTTCTTGCTGTAACCCAGCGCGTTTATAGTCTCAATCACTCGATCCAGACCATCATATCTGATGGTTGTGGTGTTATCCAAAGCATCCGTAACCTTTACGACATTACCATTTTTATCATATTGGTAGAACTCGCATTCTCCACAAGGCAGGCTAACAGCCTTTAACTGCCCACCCGGATAGTAATCGTAGGTTTGTGTCTCTCCTTTGGCATTGATTACGCTGGCTATCTTACCAAGTGGTGTGTATGTAAACCTTGTCATATTGCCCAGCGGATCAGTTAGTGTAATTAGCTGATTTGCCAAATCAAACTCCCGTTTTGTAACATTACCAAGAGCATCCATTATTTCACAGATATTGCCGCCTTTATCGTAGACCAATTCGGTTACTGCTCCATCCGACTCAACTATCATCTTCTGGCGGTTGAGAGCATCGTAAGCGATTTTGGTTTCTGCGCCGTTGGGCAAAGTTACGACTGTTACGTTACCGTTAGGGTCGTGGCGATAGTCTGTAGCGTTGCTTTCTTCATCGATTGATCGAACCACTCTATTGTACTGATCGTACTCATAGTTCACGGTATTGCCATTTGGATCGGTTACGCTGGTTACGTTAAATATCTGATCATAAGCCAGTTTTGTACTGCCTCCTGCTTGATCTTGTACTTCCTCTATCTTACCTGCTTTATTGTGTTTGTATTCTATAATTTCGCCATCAAAATCAGTGATACGTGTCACTTGACCGGACAAATTGTATTCATAGCTACGGGTATTACCTAACGCATCCGTGACTTTTGTGATATTGCTTTTGGCGTTGTACTCAAATAAAATAGCTGAACCCTCGCCATTGATAGTCTTGACAACACGGTTTAGGGCGTCATACTCATACTGAGTTTTCGCTCCCATGCCATCAATAATAGCAATGACATTACCTCGTTCGTCATACTCTACTATGCTTTGGGATGCATCCGGTAGAGTAATTTCTGTTACTTTTCCTTGATCATCGTTAACTAGACTTGTCTCCCGCCCTATCGGATCTGTAGCCTTGATAAGATTGCCGTAATAATCATAATCCATGGCAACAACACCTTCGTTAGCTTGGACTACCCGTAAAGGTTTGTTTTGTACGTTGTATTCTATAGTAGTGGTCTCTCCTAAGGCATTTTTTGCTGCGGTGACGTTGCCAAACACATCATATTCCTGAAACGATATATTTCCATTACGATCCCTGTATCGCGTCATATTATTTCGTTCATTATATCCAAAAGCCTCGTACGACTCATCTTCATACACCACTTTTACCGTACGTTTCTTTTCATCTCGATGATATTCTATTTTATTACCGTTCTGCTCTATAAACTCCGTAACTAACCGATTATCATAATAATCAAATCGGACTATACCACCATCAGCCATGTATTGCGTCATTGCGCGACCGTCCACATCGTATCTGTTAAATAAAGCCTGCTCACCCATCGGGTTAGTAATTTTCTCCAACTTGCCTCGGGTGTCATATCCATATTGGAATACGGCCCCATTTGGATGGGTGACTTTGGTCAGTTGATTTTCGGTGTACTCAAATAATACCTCGCGCCCTGTATGATCACATACACTCGCCAGATATCCCTCTTTATTATACGCAAATGCAAGACTCCCGCTGTCACTGCTCACCTTCGTCAGCACATCTGCCACGTATTCCAATATCGTTTTATTTCCGTTTACATCATCGATTTGATATAAACAGCCGTTTTCATCAAAGCGATACCGTTTATTATCCTGAAACGTTAAATCAAATCTACCTTCTTCCGGTATGGTCAACGCTTTATCATGCTCCAATGGTCCAACATAAAACCCTTCTTCGACTTTGGCATAATTTTCTATATGCCCATCGTCGAAAACGATGTGAACCGCTTCTCCTGTGTGATATAGACGGATGTTATGATTGTGGGTCCATCCATCTTTTCCCAAGATGCCATCGAAGCCCCCCTGCGCATTATAAAAGCGTTTGAATGACAATGGATGCTTCCCTGGGATGAAAATGTCTTGCTTTTCATAGAAAAAATTCCCGGTTGAAGTGTTCACTGGATCTCCACTGCTCAACGTAGCTTTTAACATACCAGCCAGTTGGCAGCCTTCACTATAAGCAGCATTCAATACATGAGTGGTCGTTATATGCAAATTCTTTGACGCAGCAGCGATTTCCGGTGATATATGGGCTGTTGCGTTGCCAATACTCGCCGCTATAAATGCTGCCACCGATAAATTGTTGGCGACACTGGTCATATTATCGTTGGTGATTGGAAAAGAATTATTGATACTGTCATATAACCGTTCCAGGACGGAATGGGCCGCTTGAAGCTCTGCCAGATGGGCTTTTAATTGGTTGGCAGCGGCTGAGTCAATATCCCTTAATAGAGCCAATTGACGCTCTATATCAGCTATTGCACTCTGCTTCGCATTTTTTAGCACAGTAATAGCCCGGGTTACCTCTGTAATCCGCTGCTCTAACGCCGCGACTTGTGCGTCCAACTCCTGGGATTTACTTCCGTCGCCACCGCTACCCGGTCTGCCTCTTCTACTTCTTGTTCTTCTGATCGCATCTAATTCTGCTGTCAATTCAGCCAACTCAGTCTGAAGCTTCTGTAAATTTGACACTGCTAATCCCCTACCTTCTTCTCTATCCTGACTGGATTGTGTAGATTAATCTAAAGGTGAAAATAACTATATGATTTTGTTTTTTCCGGCCGCTGCTGCTGCGGCCGCCGCTTCCCTCGCTCTTTCCCGCTCTGCCCGTTCCGCTAATCTAACAGCTTGGGCACTAAAATATACATTCGTACGATCCATATTCGATGATTGCTGATCCATTGCGCCTGATACGCCTCTAAGCGCCTGCTCGGTTCCCGACTCTGACGCTGCTACAACGCTTGCTTGTGCCGGTGACCCCACCCTGTCTGCTTCCATTATCGCATCTACGTACCGCCGAGCTTTTACATTTATCTCTTCCGCTACCGGCCGAAACTGCCTTAAGCAACTTTTTACCTCATCGGATAATGCTGTCATTCTTGTTATCGTTTCCGGCACTACAAATATACTTTCGCACATTTCCTCTATCATAGTCACTGCTCTAAATAAATCGGCACCGGTCTGATCGTCCACTTGGCTTGCTCTTTGCAGGGCACCCCCGTAGATAGCGGGATCCACAACTAAATTGGTAGACCTGCCTACCCCCACGGAATGACTGCCGCCACGGGTACTTTGAACACTAAAAGGAAACCGCTGATTAGGCAATTGAGGCAGTTCCGGAAACGGAACTAACCTTTCGGTTAATCTTCTAAATGGATCTTGAGTATGGGATATACTGGCGTTTAACACCGCTTCATTTGATGTTTCAAAAAAACGTTCCGCTGACCTACCTGCAAAACCACTAGGCATTATCGGTCACCTCCTCTTATTTTCTCGGGGTTGCAAAAGCGCGGGCAATAGATTGCTCGCCGGCCTCTATTTGCTTTGCTGAATTAAACATGAAGTCGAGTAATTTATCCAAAACATTGGCCGTTCGGATAGTTACTTCGCAATTGGCCTCCATAGCTTCCTGCAAAACAAAATTAGCCGCTCCATCCACCTGTTGAAGCTGAGATCGTATCTGGCGGTATTCTCTTCTGGTGTATTCCACTATGTCGGAAGCAATATGATTCCTCATTTTTGTCACTTCGGCGTAGACTTCGTCGTATTTGACTCTTATCTCACTCATGCAAATATCCCCCTGATTGCAAGTCGTATTATTTTGTATAGCGCTTGATTTTCGTTGTACAATTTACTACAGGATATACAATTTTTAGCCCCTCGTCAACAAAAAAAGAACGACACATAGCCGTTATTTGAGAGGATAACATCGGATTTTTGCTGAATTAATGGCATTTCAGGAAATAATTGTTTCGAAAATAAAAAAATATTATATGTCTCCACTTCTAGTAATGGTATAACTAAGACATCAAAATAACCAACAAGATAAGACATAACATAAAGTGAAAACTTTAGGAAAACAGTGAATGGCATCCGAAAATATAATTTCGAGTATGATTTGGGAAACAGATATGCTGATGTGCTAAAGACAAAAATACGTTTAGTGAATTAAACTGGCTACACATGGTAACAGTTGAATCGCTGTTGATCACCTTACCGTAAATCTTCTTGATCATAATAGTTTAGGATGACAGCGGTTATCCAATGCCTTATGTGTTTCTCTGTCGTTACAGAGTCGGGCTGGTGTCGTTTTTTATAGAATCACTTTTTTCTCGCAATTCAAGACTGATATAACGGGTGCCTTGCAAGTTGAGAATACATAAGTCGCCCTCTTTAAAAATGTCATAATCAATTTCGGGGACAGCAAATTCTTTGATTTTCTTGGTTGAATCGAACTCAAACGCTATATAATACTTTCGTTGTTTTTCTAGAACATAGACAGAACTTGTGCCGTACCATTTAAATTTACCATCTTTTCGCTTTGCACCAATTCGTACACAATGAGAAGTAATAGGTTGAGAGTCATTATATTTTTGTACGATAGCGTGTAAAACACTTACAATAACAGCAAATAAAATCATTATCAAAATTCCAATTAAAAAGCCTGTAGGTGGCATTGAGGATCACCTTCCGTTATAAATTTCATTCCATATAGTCAAACACTTTTTAACAGCCCCAAGTAACAAGTATGTAAGCTATTTATTTCAATATATCAGGTTCTCAAGGCTCGTTATACTTAATAAGCAATAAAAATCATTATCAAAATTCTAATTAAAAACCCTGTAGGGGACATTGAACATCATCTGCCGTTTTAAAGCTTAGACACCCATGGATTTAAAATAAAATTAATCACCCTAATATATTAAATATAACAACAAGCCCAATCCCCCAATAGAATAGTAAACGTAAAAGAGAACTCATCTTCTGATGCTGAGATTTTATTACACTTGAAATATCAAATATAACACCCAAAAACATAAGAAAAATAATAGTTGGAGCTGCCAAATTAAACCAATCATTGCCATTAAAAACTGTATGAGCGAGTAGCACAAGCATCGATGTTACAAGAAAAAACGCAGCAACATAAATTATATATCGTTTTCGATGCATTTTATTTTTTAAACTGCGTCCAACTTCAAAAACTAAAATGCAAAACATAAATATTAACAGCCCTCTAGCTATAGAATGCACTTGGTCATTATCTAAGCCAGAATCCCATAACACTATCTCTGTCAAAATTTGCAGAGCAGCAACTGCTAGGACGAAAGCAATAACTTTATTCCTTATGCTCTTCACAATAATAATCCCCTAGTCTGTTTGCTCTTCAACAAAAATTATCCCTCATCCGGCGCCTGACTGCCAACTAAATATTCCTGTATATATGTATCCTCAATTGACACCTTAAGTCTTATGAGCCAAAGCTTAGCTTGCGTATGACTATTTTTTTCATGATCAATACCATCCTTTCGTGGAAGAAAAAAATTGTTTTTTATTCGGCTTTTAAAGAATCACTTTTTTCTCGCAATTCAAGGCTGATATAGCGGAAGCCCTGTAAATTAAGCACACAACGATCTCCCTCTTTAAAAATGTTATAATCAATTTCGGGGACAGCAAATTCCTTGATTTTCTTTGTTGAATCGAATTCAAACGCTATGTAATGCTTTCGGTATTTCTCAGGGGTATAATAAGATCTAGTACCAACTTTCCTAAATTTACCATCTTTCCGTTTTACTCCAACTCGAACACAATGGGAAGTAATAGGTTGAGAGTCGTTATATTTCTGTTCTATATAGTTCCAGACAGTTACAATAACAGCAAACAAAATCATTACCAAAATTCCAATTAAAAAAATTGTAGGCGGCATTAAAGGTCACCTTCCTTTATAGAATTTCACTATAATCAGGTACTTCTGGCAGTCAAAGCAAAACAAATATGTAAGCTTTTCAATTCAAAACATCAGGCTCTTTTAGCTCATTATGCTTAATCATCGGCAACTGCTTAATATTTTCTTCCCATTGAAAAGGCTTCTCAGTTGCGCGAAAATCACTTTTTGGTATATTGTCCGAGTTATCAAAAATAATAATTTTGTGCGAATCATTAATGATGAAACGCCGGCTATTCATTTTTGTTTTATCTTGGATTACGTGCAGTATTTCTTGAAACGCGTACTGACTATCATCTACAGATATCTTGTTTCCATAAATGGAATGCACAGTAACTTGATCAAAATCTATTCCTTTTACATAAGCTGGCTTGTAATCAAGGCGAATAACATCTCTCCAATTAATGTAGTCGACGTAAAAATAACCTTCTTTATTGAATCTGCAGCGAGCGATCCCTTCATCAGAAAGTGAATAGCCAGAAATCCTCGGAGAAAACCACGCTATCAGCATCCCTATGGGCGACATTATAAGGATTCTTGTAAACAAATCAAAAGCAGTTGTTATATGATTTAAAAAAAGAAGGTAAAGTAACAAGCATAACCCTAATAAGCCCACAAATCCAACCAAAAAAAACTTGATAAATGCAAGAATCCCTATTTTATTGTATACTGTTTCACTTTCACAGAACACAAATGATTTCGTTGGCATTTTCTTATAATTGCTTTTTGATTTAGCCTTCAATAGCCACCTCTCACCTCGTAGCATATACATCAGCTTGAGCAGACATATCTCCTATTTTTATCCCATTCCATAAAAGCGACACCATCTCTAAAGGCCAAGCAAATGTAAATATATTTCTATAAAATAATTTAAACGTGCCTGGCGTTAATTCAGGGTTGTCACGGCATCTGACAGCTATCCCAACTATTCGCTTTCCAATACCGGCACCTCCGAATGTGTCTCTTAAACAGAAGCATAACAATGCGATAACAAGCAAAACTATTGGGCTTATTCCAAAACCGTCAAACCGTGTAAGGGTTTGCATAAAAATCAAAGAAAGAATAACGAAGTCGATCAAAAAAGCCACTAACCTCTTTCCAAAATTTGCTTTTATCGGTTTGTTGTTCACTCTTAATACGCTCCTTTAAATGAATTACAAGCATGCATCGATATTTTGCTTACAAGTCGCATTATTTCGTATAGCCCATGATTTTCGTTGTACAATTTCCTACAGAATATCTAATTTTTAGATGTCCGTCAACAAAAAAAGAACGATCCGCAGCCGTTATTTGAGGGGATAATATCTGATTTTAACCGAGTTAATGGAATTTTAGGGGATAATTGTCGTGAAGATAAAAAAATATCATATGCGATCACTTATAGTCACCAAATCTCAAGAACAGCCCAATGCATAATAGTTAAAGGCATTGCATATACCGAAAAATTTAGAAAAATAGCGAACAGCATCCAAAAATATAATTTCAAGTATGATTTGGGAAACAAATATGCTATGATGTCAAAATTGGAAATAGATTTGATTCTTAAATGATATCCTTAAAGATTTTTTGTGGGTGGATTCGGAATTGAATTAAGGGGGGCAATTAAATGGCTGACATGAATAGCAACGACAAACCACCGGAGCAGTTTTTATTTACAAAAGCACCTGTAGCAAGAAGATTTGGGGCATATTTAGTAGATTTCGGTATCCTCACTGTCATTTTTAACTTTCCGTTTAATATGGGCCTTATCTTTGTAGTAATCAACGGGCTGACACCTGACGGTCCCATCGGGGTACTAATAACGTTTTGCATTATTTTGCTTATAATATTCCTTGCACTGGGTTTTAGAGATACAATAAAAGGCCAAAGTATCGGCAAACGTGTACTTGGCATAGGTGTAAGGGATGTCTCTGATAATTTTGTGGTTCCGTCTACTTCAAGGTTATTCTTGCGACAGATTTTTTGGATTATATCGCCTATTGAGTTTTTAGTTCTTGTTTTTAGCAATGATAACCGAAAGATCGGGGATAAGATTGCCGGTACCGACGTGTATAACGTGCGAGAGTATGAAGAGTTTATTAATAATGCAAAACATGCGGAAAACATAAAACAAGCATAAGGACAAACCCTGAAATTGTAGAAATGATTGGAGAAATTGAAAGTTTTGGATTTATGCCGACCGGAAGCGTTACTGCTGGTCCCGGACGTGGGGATGCTACTTATCGTATTAGAGCAAAGGGAGCTTATGGTGAAGTTCGTGTTTTTGTGGAGTTGCAAATGCGTGGTGGTGGGGATTGGGAGATCGTAAGGTTAGATTTTGTGCCGATTTAAAGCGCGCTTGACAATGCCACTTGAATAAATCGCAAAGTATATCTTGCTAAAAACGCTATTCTTTCAATCGCCCTAAGATTATGTATAACAACTGTTCATACTCCATTTGTCCACTCGCCAATTCTAACCCGATGTGGATAATATCATCATCAGAAAAGTCTGTTTCGATATGGTTCAACTCCAAAAGCACCAACATTACATATGTACCGATACGTTTATTTCCATCTATAAAAGGGTGGTTGCAAACAAGACTGTAAACGATGCGGGCGATTTTGGCAATAACGGTTGGGTATAGCTCCACACCGTCAAAGGTTTGAAAAGGCGAAGCCAAGGCAGATTCGAGCAGCGGTTCACTTCTTACACCATCCGGGCCACCTGTTGCTTCCAGCACTTTTGTGTGAAGTCGCTTTACCTGCCCTTTTGAGAGAGTGATCATTTAGCCAATTCCTCAAACGCCTTGATATGCTTGGTTAATATACGAGATGCCACGCTGTCGATATCCGTATCATCAGCTACGATAACGCTCTCACCCTGCCGTAACAGGCTGTAATCCAACAGCACGTATCGCGGAGTATTGTTTTTAAGTATAATCGCTGTCCCTTTTTCGTCCACAAGGCGGGCAACCTTCGAAAAATTTTGGTTTGCGTCTGAAATGGACACAAGATTATCAATGTTTATATTCATCATGTTCAACTCCAATCTGGCATAGTGTATCACGCAAATAGGTAAAATACAACCTAACTTCCAACTTAATCTTTATTAGTCTTCACATTTCATATACAAACTTGATTTTTGCATGATACTGTCTTAAACTGGATAAGTATCCATTGCTTCTGAATAGGAGGAAACTCGATGAGATTAATAAAAACATTTGCCGCCGTATTAGCATCGGTATTGGCTTTTCCATCTGTTGCCGTCGCAGGCAATACAGCCCTGACTCGCGGAGATATAGCCCTGCGCCATGTGGAATTTATTAACGACCATCTCTATGGCCGGATCACATTTACATACCGGGAAAGATGGAAACTGCTTTGCGGACATTTTCTGTATTTCTTGAGAATGTGCTTACTGCTAGGTTTACAGTATTGTCATAGACGGATAAAAGCAGCATTATGCGTCAATCATCATAATGCCCTTTGCACTGGACAATGACAATTCGGTTATCTTCAATTTTATAAACAATCCTGTTCGATTCGTCTATACGCCTGCTCCAATATCCATGTTTGTCGCCTCGCAGGGGTTCAGGCTTGCCAACACCAATAAAATGATTTCGTCTGATGTCTTTGATAAGGTCATTGATTCGTTTTAAGGTCTTTTTATCTTGTGTCTGCCAATGCAGATAATCTTTCCATGCAGAGTCTTGGAATAAAAGTTCTTTATTCATTTTCCATAGCCTCTAATTCTTCCATTGCTTTAACAACAAATTTTGCCGTGCCCGCCTCAATTTCATCTATTCTACGATTTACTTCAGCCTGATTTTTTTCGCTATAAAATGGGTCATAAATTTCAAAAGGGATTTTTCCTTGCCGTAGAGATTGACGGGCAAAAACATTAAAAGCAGTTGATAAATTCATTCCAAAATCATTAAACATTTTTTCTGCCTGTTCTTTAATATCACGATCAAGCCTAATCGTTACATTTATTGTATCTGCCATTTCAAACACCTCCAATTTTTTTCATTATACTAAAAACGATCGTGCATATCAAGTGATTTGCACGATTTCTAATGGATTTTTCACAATCAATACAACGAGCAAGAAATCTTTTACGAATACAACGAATATATTATTTCTCATCTTGACATAGTGTGTATTACACATTATAATAATATCATCAATAAATCGGAGGTGACATTATTGAAAAATGAAGAATTGTTATCTGGCTTTTTACAGGAAATGCGAAGAGGGACAATAATCCTCTGTGTTTTAGCTAAACTTAGGCAATCCGCATATGGATATAATCTCATTGCAGAGTTATCAGAAACAGGTATACCCATTGAAGCCAACACGCTGTATCCGTTACTTAGACGTTTGGAATCACAGGGACTTCTTGAAAGCACTTGGAATACTACGGACGGCGCAAAACCGCGAAAATACTACGTTACAACCAATTTAGGCAGAGAAATGTTAATCGAACTTAAAAAGCACTGGCAAGAAGCCGTGCAAAACATGAATAATCTTTTGGAGGATTGATAATATGGAAAACAATTTGAAAAACCGTTATATTTACGCCGTTACCCGCCACCTACCCATAAAAATGCAAGCTGATGTCGAAAAGGAACTGGATAGTCTTATATCAGAAATGCTGGATGAACGTCGCGGAAACAATGCTGTTGCAAGCGAACAAGACCTGAAAAATGTGCTTGCAGAACTTGGCTCACCAGAGGAATTGGCGCTGAAATACGGAGGAAATGAACGAAGGGCGTTAATCAGCGGCGTATATTTTTTGATGTATAAGCGTGTCTTGCTTACTGTCTTGCCGATTATTGCAGCTGTTTTGGCTATTTTAACAACGATGGGATTCTTTATAGGGGACGAACCGTCACTGTCTATAATAATTATTGGAATTGTTAATGTAGCCTATCTTTCATATGCAATGCAGATATTTACAGTAACTATTGGCGGCGTTGTTCAAGCATTTGCAGTGATTACGGTTGTTTTCGCAGTGCTAGATTATAGGAAAGTCGAGATGCAAGGCAACGAGTTTTTTGACTTGCCAGAGATTCCGGAAGCCAAAATGAAAATTTCACCATTTGAGCCGATATTGTGGATTGCATTTTCTATAGTGACCACGATTTTACTGCTTGGATTCCCTCAAATCATGGGGGCGTATCTTGATGGCCGCTGGGTTACTGTTTTCAACATAGAGGTTGTTCGCGGGTTGTGGCTTCCTATTTTGGTTTGGACTTTACTGGAAATAATTGCGGAAGCTGTAAAACTGGTCGAAGGACAGTATAATATGCGTGTAGTGGCTGTTACTATAGCAGCATGTATTTTACAAATAGTATGTGTATTTGCTGTTTTTGGCAATAGCGATATTATTAACTCCGAAATTATAAGCCTTGTGGAACATTGGGGCATTAATGTTTTGGCTATCGGAGAACAGTTTAGCAATCTGTTTATGCGCCCTAATATGGCTATCGTGGTTATAGTTATTGGTATCTTAGTTTGGGAAATTATCGATGTTGTTATAAAGGCATTTCAAGCGAAATATTCTTAATGGTACACCCTCTTGAAATCCCCAGCGTAAAATGGCATAATACTCTAAATTGAATACAATAAAGGCATTGACGAGGAGGAGTACATTCTTTCAGGAGCAAAGAGAAGGAACGGATGTTGGAAAAGGCTCGCATTTTCGACAGGGTGCAAGATCCAATAAGGAAAGCATGGAAAGTAGCATCTAAGATGTAA
>Ga0123355_10002518_pt1 | contig 25943 bp, 16 predicted proteins | sample TergutEmb28metaG_3_FD_89872 | JGI IMG/M metagenome (GOLD analysis project Ga0123355, IMG submission 89872) | Embiratermes neotenicus P1 segment gut microbial communities from Petit-Saut dam, French Guiana - Emb289 P1 | ecosystem: Host-associated > Arthropoda: Insects > Digestive system > Gut ...
AAAAAAAACCCCCCCCCCCCCCCCCCCCCCCCCAAAAAAAAAAAAACTGAAGCACACCAGATCATTAAGGAACTACTTTCACCCCACATTTCGTGTCACGGACCACACATCGGCAACACCAGATCTCCGGTACTTGAAACAATTTTTCAATTCGTGATTACGTCTAATTAGAGATTCTAATACGTACTTTATCACTAAAACCTGGTTCTGCAAGACAAATCTGTGTCACGGGAAGTCCTTTGGCGGTATCCACATTATGTGAACCGAGGTCACAACCAACAGGACACACGCCACCTTGATTACGGAGTTTCTTGATGTCACTGTTTGAAAACACGTATCGCTCATGACACAGAAATTTGTTGTAACCCACACCGTTCGCCAAAATTACAGTCCAGCATTCCTAGACAGCTGGGTTACAGACACACCTTGTGTCAAAATTTTGTGTCCACAAAAAACATTCTCCTTATACTTTCGTAAAAAAACATAACATGCTCCAGTGTTCGTCTACTGTGGGATCGATCAAGTTTCTGTCTGCTGTAAAATTGTGTAGCGGTGGGGTAGGGCAAATTGCTGTTTCATGAGCGGCAAGTGCCTCCGATGACTCGTAAAATACCAGCGTCTGGTACGTCTTCACATTCCACCTTCGCAGAGCCATTCACAGGATGACATCACGTCTGATTTCATCATGAGCACACAAATGACTAATACGGAAAACGTTACGTGTATCATACTCAATTTATCTTCTTATCAGAGTACTTACATCACTTGTAAGCATGTTTTAAAATACAATACTAATTCGCGTTTCCTTTAACTGAGCAACAGAAGGCCTTCTAGTCAACGAAGAGGTTTGAAATGCTGTACTCCGCGACGCACGACCCAAACTTCACCAGGGCGTTCGTACTAGCAAAATGTCATACGGTATCACAGCACACGATTAAATTAAAGTTCATATACGCCCATTAGAAAAGGAGGTCCTTTCCTGCCCCGACTTTCACGAGACTCAAAAATGCTCAACAGAATTACGTGTGTACCTCCTCTACCAAGTTTCATCCACCTTGGACAGTAAATACTGGAAGTGTGAACAAAAACTCATTTACACCCCCCGAGCAAAGTATGGCTTTCAGTGCGCCCGTGTTCATGAAACTCTCAGTCACCAAGTAAATTTTTGTAGACATGTCCGGTACTGACATTAATCCAAATTCGACGAAAAATGTCTAAAATAAGGCAAACTTCATCACAACCCTACGTAAAATGTGACTTCCGTCACACCAATTTTCATGAAACTCGTAACTGCTCAACGACATAAGATGCAGAACTTCCACGTCGAATTTCGCCCCAACCGGCCAGTCCGTCTGACATGCACGGGTAGACAGTCATTTACGGCATTTCGTGACGAATGAGCTGATTCACAAAACGCACAATTGTCCGACTTTTCGTACAGAACCTCTATACCAAATTTCATGAAATCCGACGGTTCAGCTGCGGATACTGGGCACAGAGGGAGGAACGGGCGGACACAGTCTGCACATAAGACGCTCTTTTCTTACTTCATAAAGAACCACGTATTATAAACCTTGAGTTGGAGGCATTTCGCACAAATGTACCGATGCATATAACAGTCTATACCAGTTTTACAGAGAGACAGCGATATTCGGGTTTGTTCAGAACGGATCTATGTGGTACACCTGCAGCATATCCCAGATTATCTAACTACACTGAATGAATTATTTCAGTTTTTTTTTTCCTTCAGATATAAAATTCCATTTATTTTCAACACCTCTGTAATAGCTACAAGAGTATGCTGACCTACTTATAGTAATTACAGTAACAAATTATGCAGGCCTACACAATTTTCCCACACTAAGCTACTTGCACATCAGAGGCGTCAATGAAAAGCCTCCATGGAATGCACTGCCCTCATATTTCTTGAATAGTAAAATTATTTAAATCAATCCTATTTTGAATGTTTTGTACATATTTTACAAAACAACTTGACAGTGGAATATGACAGAATTAATGCTTTGTTTGTGTGGGTGAGTCTAGAAATAAAAAAAAAAAATATTATTCAAGAAACCATATATCATACAGTTTTACATCACATGAGAAACAACTATATAATTCTGTACCTGTTACATAATTTCTTTTAATTTCTTCAGAAAATTGCTACCAAACGGTTAATTTTTCTAAGCCTACCACACCAATAGAACTTCAAAATTTTTTGTTTAATGCTGAAATTTTCAGCACTCATCATTCTAAAAGTGCTGGCACATACAATTTAAATACCAGGGCACCAAGGAACATTCTGGTAGTATAACTTTTTAGGTGATTTAGAGGACAGTCACACAAAAAACTAAAATCACCAGTTCTCACAAAAATAAGAATAACCACGTATCTTTATAATCAAAATGCCAATATCCTGGAAACCACTTTCTTCACTAAATGTTTCTCACAGCCAGTAGATACATCTGGGGATTACCTGTCTTTAAGTTCAAGATGCTGTAGTTGTGGTCATGACCACTTCACTGCACAGTCTTTCCAAATCATTATTTAAGAATCATTTCATGCCATTTAGTCTTGAGCTACTGAACACTTCTTTAACTAACCACACCACACATAATCACTAATTTTTGGATTCCATACTCCTTATACAGGGGGCACGCGGTGGCGCAGTTGGTTGAGACACTGAGCTACAAGCCGGAAGGTCACGGGTTCGATTCCTGGCGGTGTCATTTGGAATTTTTTATTGACATAATCCTTCTGGCCACACTATGGCCCTGGGATTTACTCAGCCTCTAACAGAAATGAGTACCAGGAATATTTCCTGGGGGTAAAGGCGGCCGGTGTGTAGGGCTAACAACCTTACTACCTTCATGTGCCGACTCTTGAAATCTGGGAGCCTCAACCTCCTGGAACCCTCAGGGCCTGTCCAGGCCTGTAATGGTATTGCCTTACTTTTTACACTCCTTCATGAGCTAATGTCTAAGAATGTTACTATATCAGTTTTTGACGCTTCTAAAGACACGCTCATATTTTGTTAAAAATTAAACCTGCGAAATCATTTTTTACTCAATAAATGTTTTTTTTTTCTAAAAACAAAAGACCACAACAAATATCTATACCCATACCTACACACAATACATAATGACCCAATTTTTATATAAGTGGCAAAATATGTGAACTTGATCTACCAATGGAATTTATGCATTTAACTAGTGTAGACAACACACAATACATGTTTTAGCATTCTTACCATTCCCACCTCTTAACACTGAAGCATCTGATTACAAGACTCTACGTATATTTGTACACATTAAGTGAGGATCTACATGAACAGATCACAGAGTCACAGTTTACAGCAACATCTAAACTAAACTAAACTAAACTAAACTCCGTGGCTATCACAGAATATAAATAACTGTGAGCATTCACACACACATGCACACTCCCACAGAAGTGAAACATATGTGTAAATGTTGCAAACTACAAATGTACATCCTATAAAAACTCAATCCACCATTTGGTACAGTAAACGAAATACAGTACATGTACCCCCAACTTCAATAAAAGTAACATTCTCAAAAGTGGCCATCTTACTAAAAATCATGTAACTTGATATTTCAACTACTTCACTGCGTTCGGTATTTGTAAGTTTCATTGAAAAACATGTACCGGTAAGGCTATTAACTTCACTGTCTTATTTAATGGAACTTCACTGCTAAGAGTTAACAGCATCAACACTATATGAATAAAATACTAGTGTCAGCCATTGGTGAAATTAGGACAGGAAACGTCACAGTATTCAGCAAAAAACCTCTCACAGTGTCAATACGTCCACCACAAATCCAACATGGATCAACCTGGGATACAACACAAGCTGTTGTGAAAAGCTGGCAACATCAGCCATGGCATGACTGAATTAACTTCAACTGTAATAACACTCATTTTGGCTATTTATAAATCCTACCTTTTCCTGTTTTAGGCAAATAATTTAATGCAACATTTGAGGTTTCCACAGTATTGATGTTGAGAATTCTGATCTTCTGGGATATTATATTGTGTAGCAGTAATTTAACACAGCCATGTGCATCAATGGAATGCAGCACCTTTGCCCCAAAGGGATTGTAGGTCCTAGATGAAGATGAAGGAGGCCCTTTGTGTCTTTGGATATGTTAAATTACCTGCCACACAGCATAATATCTCAGAAGACCACAACCTTCAAATAATTTAATCTAGTTTAAATATAAAGTTATAAAATTAATATGAAATCATGTAAACATAAACTGTGCGTTAGTTGAAAAAATCCAGTACAAAACTGGCAGTTTGGTGACAAAAGAATCAAAATTGGTTCACTTGATTCTTTCCTGAATTCAGCGTACCTCCAAACATGTAACAGTAATAACAAGAGAAATAAAATTGCCATCAAGACAAATAGTAATTGTTACATTTTTAATGCAGCCAAATTAAAAGTAGAACACTTACTTGTTGTGTTGATATCAATTTCATTTCACCTGTTATTATATCAAACATAATGGGATGACACACATTAAAAAAATGAAACTGTAATTGAGCCATAATATGTATTCGGTGGAAAAGAAAAAATTACCATTTTCATTTACTGTACCAGATCTGCCACAACATTATTTTTGTAATTACTTAACAACACTGTTTCAAAAGTTGATTCCATTCCACTAAATAAAATTATCATGAATGATAAGACAGTGAGGTCTGAGTTATGGAACTCTAAACAGAAATGAGTCAAGACAATCAAGTCACAAATAAAACACAAGAAGCCATGAAACTGGCACATAATCATGATAATTAGTCCTCCATTAACTTGAACATGGACATTAAATAAAAGATCCATGTTTCCAACTCTATTAATGAAATACGTCTGGAAAGACACTGACTACAGCCTCATCTGTTCTTGGCCAAAATCCAATCAAGAGAGAGAGCAGAAAGAATTAAAAAAAAAAACCAACAACTGCTAAACCCAGCAATTAGGTACAATGGGAAACAATATATTCCCTTATCAATGTGAAGCAGATAAACTATCAGGTGGACTGAGACCTGTACTCTTCTGTGATATTATGCAGCATACAGTGATAAGGCTTCACCGACATTTCAGGAGATTCTATTGGTCCCACCTACAAGGGTCCATTGAAGATAGGACCCATAGGATGTTCTGAAACATCAGTAAGGAAATGCCACTTTACACTGTGTAATATCCCAGGAGAGTGTATATCTCATCTATGTCATGAAGGAAGCTTGAAATCACACATATCAAGTGGAATGCAGGATAAATCTACTTTCATCACTTATGTGCAACATTCTGTTGTGATAAGAAAATTACAAAGGGGGTAGCATGACAGTAAATCACAACTACAACTTTACAGTGTCTTATTAAATACTGTGCAATTTGTTTTGGTTTTAGATAAAAGCCATCATCAGGTACTATAAAAGTACTTGTAGAAAGAGCACTTGTACACAACACGATAAAATTTTGGTTACTGAGATTTTACCCTGATAGTATATTGTGTACTGTAAAAGCTAATAATGAAATAATAAGAATCAGATAAAAACTAATGTATACTGGGGCATATTAGAAACATAATACAACACTTCATGTCAGTGATAGAACGATTCTTTGTATTGTATAGGACTCTGAGGAAGGAAAAGTTGTGATTGTATGGAAGTAAAATGTGGTCTTGTAAAGCATTTTGTCTGTTTCTTTAACTGACCTCTTTTCCTGTCCAGTTGATTAGCAGACAAATAAGTAGAAATAAACAGTCATCAATGAATGTAGATAGAAATGCGAAGTGCCTGTTATTTTTGTCTCATTTTACACAGACTTGAGTTTTTTCAACAGATTTTTGTAACCCCACCCCAATACAAAGTTTCACAAAAATCCATTCAATGGGAAGCAAGATACACCATGTGGACAGGAGGGCGGACTGACATGACAAAGGTAAGTTGCCTTTCACAACTATGCAAATGTGCCTGAAAAGTTTGCCTCTTAAATTTATGAACAGGCATGCAGCTTTAAAGACAAACTGTTACGCCCTGATTTATAGGTCATAAACTACATTTGGAACAAATACATAACAAGGGCATCAACACACGTCCACTAACATACACACACACAAACTCAATGCCTAAATGTGGTTTGAAACTTTGTGTTTACAATGGCAACCAAGTTAACAGCCGCAGTAGTCCAAAAAAATTAAAATCCATCACATTTTCATTAAACCAAATATTCTTCTCACTTACTATCATTCAAATTATATGTGCCCACAAATGTTGCTCTATCTTACCTTCATGAGACTGATCAAGCGGTTGATACACATCGTATGTCAGTGTCGTTCCATCATAGAGTGACAAGTAACACCGTTCACCAATTGGCCAAGGGCAACGCACTCGCCCAATGATACTATGTATGATGGTTTGCACATGACCACTAAAACCCCAGAGTCGAGTTGGTACATATCTGTAACATAGTGAAAAAACATCTGCACTGTCCAATTCTCTCATTTCCTTATAAATGCTACTTTTAAAAGCCTGTAAAATTTTTAGTAATTTGAGTTTCATAGGCCTCAAAGATCTCTAGTAACAGTGAAATTATTAAGAATACTAATGGATATAGCACTACTGTCTTCATGACAAAAAATATAACCTGGTTTATAAGACTTGATGTTTGAAAGTGGAGTATATTAATACTGGGTTATGACATATTTTAATCATGTTCCAACTGAACATTGTGGTAACCTTTCTCCACCAAAACACTGGTTTCATCTACCAGCCTATACAGTGGTGTCAGAACTCTGAAGAACACAAAATGAATACCAATCTCAAATTATACTCTCCTTCTCACATGTATCTCATTTTTGAGGAATACCATTAACACAGTACGCATGCAGTAAGTAATCATCAGGATATACCCATGTACGATAAATAATTATTGGTCACGTAACACAAAAGCTTTGCAGTATTTCAATTTAACAATTAAAATACAATTAAATAACATACGGTACTCATCGAAACCAAATAGGTTGCACTCAAATGTAAAGAACAGTTCCACCACGTGATAAATATATGCCACTACACTTGCTTGTGAAGAGAGGCCTCCCGAACGAACATGCGGTAAGAAAGTTCGTCATTGATGATTTTTGGTGTGTTTACGTACGGTTCATGTAGGAGTGGAGCAATCTTTAAAATGGTCTCCAAAAAGCTGAGATCCTTGCAATAGAGTACCGGTTTCTGGGGTTGACTATTGACGTTTAATATCCTAAATAATATGCACAAAATGACAGCCACAGCAGCCAACAGCGCAGTCGACATTACGTCAACTGTCCTCTCGAGACACGCTATCTCCGTGCTCGGTACCACTAACACTGTCAACGATTTGCCGGCACCGCCTACTTGTATTTAGCCACATAAATGATCTGTGGCCACTACAGTCACCGTCTTCTCTGACGTTTACAACAGTGACGTAATCAAAACAATATTAGAGGGGATAAGTTAGACATGCGCCAGGCATGTTCAGAAAGTTTCTCACAGTAACATACGTCCACTCTGAAATTCTCTCTTCCTTCCCTACTAGTCTTGACGAATTATTTAACTTCATGCCTTCAACGGCCATACAATTCTCCGCAGTTAACCCGTTGTCTTTCTCTTGCTGCTTACTCTGCATGGTTTTAAATACGTTTTCTTTTCCGCTACCGGACGGTCTGTACCATCAGACTGCTTTCCGATTAACTACCTCTCCTACAAATGTATGTCACTGAGTTACCAAACATCCTGCCGTCCCCGGTCATTTCCAAGTTTTGAACCCAAACATTTCCGTCTGAGCAGGGTTTTTAATATGTGTAGCACTGGTCATTTCATTTATTATACATCCGTATTGTTAGAGATGTAACAGTGGACTTTTCTAACTATATATTACAAAATTGCAATATACATTCAAAGTCTCAAACTGTGAAAATCATAAAGTAGTTATCCACATGGTGTAAAAAAAACAATAATTTTGATACACAGTCCGATACTATACAAAAGTGAAATACATTAATATTGCTCTGATAAAGCTGTCATAAATACTATCGAATACTCTCATACATTACACATCACCTTTACTCAAAACTGTAAAAGAATGTCAACTGAATATGGGAATGGCTCAACAGTAAGGATTTTAATTTGGGAGGAGGGGGGGAACAGTTTAAAGTTACCCAATTTTTTTGTACTGTCACCTCATTATGTAGATTGATCTCCATATTCACAACACTTTTTTTTTTAGTAAAACTACTGCAAAGTTGCACATGAAAGTTCAGTTTACTTCTAGTGTTATGACCATGAATAGTTATTTTGTTTCAGATTTCCTTTATAGCTATTTACGTAACATAACTCCTCTAAAATATATAAAGAAGTCACTGTAAGAATTGTACAATCCTTGAAAATTTGCCTACACAACTTGTACTTATCGGCACCACTAATTATTTGAATGGCCTTTTCTTGTACTCTAAATGCCTTTACGCTTTCACTAACCCCACTGAAAGTATTATTCTGTATCTCAAATGTGATTCAAAGTATGCAAAATAAATGCTTCTTAGCATTTATGGGCTCAAAACACGCTTGAGTGACTTAATGATATATGATACCTTACTCAAACTTGAACATAATGAAGAACTACAAACACTCCACTTTAAGTTTTCTGTAATGTAAATACCCCGAAACCTCTTTCAGGGTTTGCAAGCTATTAACCGTTTGGCGGCGGAATTACTTTTTTAAATTTTAGCACACACTGTATATAAAATGTGAATAAAACAGGAACCAAATAAGTTAGAATTATGAAACAAACTGCATTTTGAAGAGAAAAAAACGGAGAGTACACACCATGTTTAAAATATTCAGTACCTGTATTTGTTGAATAAATGTATAAAATGCAACGTTTAGAGGTTAGCTGTGCGGTATGACCACTATAGGGGTCTTTAGGCGTCAAAGGGTTAAGGTGTTATTAATAAGAATTTGTGGTTTGGAAAAGAATCACACAATTCGTGGTTTGTTAGGAAGTCCAGATTGATTAGAATGAAAGAATAATGCTACTGTTTTTCAATGTTTATAATTTGATCATTTTTTTGCAAACATAATTCTAATTCTTTCACAGTGTATAAAATATTTTGTTGAAAAGCATCCTCATTTTTGTCATTAGTATCACTGCATATAAGACTAATTTTACCCCTTGGATATTTAATGGGAGATCATTTATATATAATAAAAGCAACAGATGCCCTAAAATTGAGCCTTGTGGCACACAATGTACCATTTTCTAGAGTGAGGAAGTACACCTATACTGCATAAAATTTCTGTGTTCAATTTGTATTATTTGAACAAACAGTGAATAGTTAAATAAAATTTAAACCACAAATTCATGTTTCCTCTGATACTTGCGCATTTAATTTACCAAGCAATGTGTTATGGTTCAGAACATCATATGCTTTTGCAAGATCAAGAAATATTCTTTCTACATGTAGATGTTCATCCCTGGCCTCTTGAATACTTTCCATGAAAGAGTGACTAGCTGTTTCTGTTGATTTCATTTTCCTAAATCCATTCAGTGCTTCTTACAAAATATTATGTGTATTTACAAAAGATATTAATCTATTATAAAACAGCTTATCCAATATTTTGGGGAAAAAACGAATAAAATGGATATTTGTCTGTAATTTTGGACATCTTGTCTATCCCCTTTTTTAAAGAAAGGTCTTACTTTTGCAATTTTCATCTTATCTGGGAAAATTCCTGAATTAAAAGAAGCATCCACAATATGGACTAATGGTTTTTGATAAAATATATACAGTATACTGTTTAAATAAAAATTCAAGAATTTCATCAAAGCCTGCTGAGGAATTACCTTTTCAACTTTTTGTTACACTCTCTACTTCATTTTCATTGACAGGATAAACAAATGTGGGGTTTGTACAATGGGGGTTTTTTTTTTTTTGGCTGTGAAGTAAGAACATCTATGCGATTGTTACTTAAGTTTAACAGATTATCTACAGTTTCAACAAAAAATAATTCAGCCTATCTGAAACATTTTGAGGGTTAGATATAATTTCATTTCCATTTCTTTCATAAATTTTGTAATCATGATGTATAGAATTTCCAACCTCTTTATTTATTATTTACACTTTTTTTTATATATTTTTAGCCCTCGAAACAAATCTGTTATTCTCTCTCTTCTTAGCTTATTTTATAAGTCTGCCATAAGTAATTTGATATCTCTTAATTTTTTCTTAGCGCTTGTGCATATTTCAATCATATTAAAAGTGTAAAATATTCTACTCCTTTTTTAAGATACAACTATTTTAATTTTCTGAGAGAAAAGTAGTTCTGTGTCCTGTAGTTTAATAATGTGGTCATGGTTAATGCTGTGTTCCACTACTGCTGATTTGTTGGGTTGTGCCAGTCTTATATGTGTATTGTGCTCTTTGATTCAGATTTGGATGGATGGACCACTTTGTCCAATTGGCTTGGCTTGGTTTGACCTACTCATTCTTCATACCTATCCCCCTATGAGGATGGAACAGACAGAGTGTTCCAAAATGTCAGCATATAAAATTCAGACACCTGGGAATTACCCAGAAGAAAGCATACAACACACACATTGATATCTGGGAAATGAAGATGCCACAATCACCTGCTTATTATTATTAAGAAAAATAGTGCAAACAATGCACAAATTAGTGTATAAATATGTGTAACATACTGTTGTGAATTTATGGTTGCTGGGGGGGGGACAGAGGAAGGCCCAAAGTCATAGCTGCACTCACATCACACCAAAATACCAACTTTAACATCCTGCAATAGCACTTCTTCAATTAACAGGAAATTTTCTGTGTGCAGAGACATAACGTCTCCGATATAGCACCTCCCTGAGTCAAACAAATCATTTGCAACAGGCTGGATGACGGGAAGTGACAAGCAACATCTGCCAGATAAACTACGCACTCCGTATGTGTTCTGCTATAACTGAGTACTGCCTTACACTATTTCAGGCCTTAACAGCAATTCGGTGTAATTCGGTATGTATGCATGTTCCACGTCAACAGAATAACAAATGCAAGGTCATGACAGACAAGGTCAGCCACAAACTGAAACCGTGTGGAACACTGCACACGATTAAAAGCCACCATAACTTTGTATAAAATAGTGAAAACATAGCAATACTAAGCTAAAAATCTGACTATATATAAATAAATACGTGTTAACATTCAAAGATGAGAAAATGAACTTAATTCATGGTATATGACATGATTGCTGTACTTAGTAACCAGTGAAGATCTAACATGTTTAACAAAGTACTTTAACAATACCAATCCCTTCAATATATATTGTGTATATGAAATATTTTAAACTATAAATACAGGTACAGGACTCGTATTACAATGATATACACATATATATATATATATATATATATATGAAGTAAAACAGTACTTTAGAATATATTAATATGAGTCAGATTTAATACAGAACATAAAAAAGCAGTCCCATTACAGGCCTGGACAGGCCCAGAGGGTTCCAGGAAGTTAAGGCTCCCAGATTTCGTGACAACGGCACAGTATGGTGGTAGGTTGTCAGCCTTACGCACCGGCCGCCTTTACCCCTAGGAAATACTCCTGGTACTCATTTCTGTTAGAGGCTGAGTCGATCCCAGGGCCATAGTGTGATCGGAAGTTTTTTACGTCAATGAAAAATCCACTGACACCAGCTGGAATCGAACCAGCGACCTTCCGACTTGTAGCACAGCACCTTAACCACTGTGCTACCACGGTCCCCCACAGAACGTAAACATACATATATTAAAGTGTAAACTTATCAGTTCCATTACACCCTGCATGGTATCCCTAGTGATGGGTACAAAACAGAACAAAACATGCCATAATACTAACAGAAACACCATGCGTACTTTGAGGGTTATTATTTACAGCATTACATTTGAGGTACTGTACATGGCAGACCATGAATCAGTTTAAGAATTATTACTTGGTTTTCTGGGTTATGGGCTATGACACCAACGCATCATAGAAACAAATTTCCCGCATTTTCAGGGTAAAAGTAAAGAAATACTGGTACACACCCACCAGGATACAAGTCATAATAACCAAAATAATCAAATGAATCTTGCCATAGCTATTTTACAGCCTGTAATTGTATTAACATTTATTTACATTTATCACTGAGTTTTATTTAAATATCCCATGGCATACAGGTGATAATGCAGAATATTACATGTAAAACAAGGATTAAAAAACTTCTTAGTTATGGTATGTAGAACATGTTAAAATACCTCACACAAGCCAAGAATGCAGGGTGACTTAAAAAAAATGTTTCACGTGTAAGTTGGGAAACACCACAGTTTCATCTACCTAATATTAAATATACTCTCTGTGCAGCATAAAATCTTCTACTTCTTACTTTTCAGATGTAAAACTCCAAACTACCAATCAATTTTCATACAGTCTTTGACATTTCCTGGGACACACATATGACGGTCCAGTCATGCTCCCCATCTGAATCAGTGGTACAGTTTTATAGTTTTCTACCTTGTGCAAATAGTTTTTCAAGCATAGGAGAGAGGAAGATGAAGGAATAATGTCTTCACCTCAATCATACCTCACTCTCAACTTGAAGATTAAGCTGTACTATTACACCCAGTCTTCGGCAGCACCTTACTTTGTGAAAAGGGAGAAATGAGACTTATTCCAGTGACTTTCATAAAAGGAAGGTAAGGGTCAAGTCAGTTTCATTTTAATGCCAATTAAAAACAAATATGCCTCTTTAATGTAACAAATTAATATATTTATTAAGAACAATAATATATTAAACAACCTATTAAACAAGGTAGGCAATGCGGAATTAATGTAATGATGAATAATTTAATTGAAATTTCATACTGAATCCTTCACATTCTAACACAATGTTCAACCAGATTTAAATTTATTACTAGAAAGACATATTCAAAACATCAAATTAGCTGAAGGAACATCCCTTATACAAGTACAGACACTGAAATAACAGGCTTATTCTGTAACTATATGACTGTGTTGTGTCTATATATACATATATGAGTATATACATAGGATCATCAAAAAAGAACTTCAATACCTCATTTATGACACATATAATCATTGGACATCTCATGACATGTTGAAAGTAAGGGGCCAGAGGCCACTGAATTGGTACAGGTTCTGAGGTTCATATTTTCAAAAATAATACCTAACTTGTCCTGCTAAGTCTGTTCCTTAATACACAGAATACATTTTGAATGTAAAGGCCATACACAATATCAATGTATTTCGAAGAGTTTGTAAAAGTGCGCACACACGTGTGTGAGTATAATGCTGTCATACAAGTAACATACTTAACAAGCTGCCATGTTGTACCTTTGCATACCAAGAAGGCATCTGGGACAGTGGAGGTTGAGCTCCATGCATTCCTTATCTCTGCCTTACATGGAGGTGAACTGCCAGTTTTTTTGCCTTGGCCAATTCACTGCTGGGGAAAGAGCAACACAAATCATTGCACAGGAGGCTGGGTGAACTGCACAGATGGTCTGGATGTTCTAAATATAGAAAAGTAACATGGTTCTATGGATACCCAGGTCAGGTATCCACTCACAACCTTCTCTGTTAAAAGTGTTGTTACAGTTCAAAAGCCATGTGTCTCAAAGATTCCCATATCCAGACACTCAGCAATAGTCACAATTATCATCTCTCCACCACCACTCACGCAAAGAAAGTTAAATAACTTCGTACAACAAAAAAGTGAAGTTGTACTATTTATATTATCATCACTTGGCCTGTTCTGAATATACATTCTGTAAGAGTCACACAGTTTCAAAACTGAATTCTCTTATATAATCATGCCTGCTGTTCATTTTATAATCTCATGTTACAAATGCAACTGGTACCAGGTCATTACCAGTGGTACGGCAGATGTGGTGTGGCCTTAACCATCCACCTCCATCTAGCTTATAGGTTAAAGAGCCGAGCAATACCTCTACACCAAACCTGTGCCTTCATGGCATGCATAAGGTAAAATTTACCTTTTTTAATACATATTAATGTCTGGCCAAGTACTGATTAGAAAACTTCACTCGGCCCATGTAACATGAACACAACTATGACATATATATATATATATATATATACATATATATGGGCATATTCAAAAGTTCCCAAACTGAGATGATAATGAAACATATGCTTACCTTTGTTTTTGGTCTCTGTTGTCTCCTTATAGGCAGCCCATTCAAGTCTGTTTAATAGGTCCAGCATTCTGCCACTTGCTGGAAGCACCAATGGAACCTACTTTTTGGAATCATGTATAGATGGTCATCAACTGTTCCTGAATATCACGGGCATCCTGCAAATGATGCCACCACAGCAGCAATTCCATTCTCAGAAACCAGAAAAAAATCACAAGGGGCCAAATCAGCTCAGTAAGGATAATGGCTGGACCACACCCATGTTTTTTGTGACCAAACAATGCTGCATTAACACAGCAGTGTGCCAGTACACTGTCATGGTGAATGAACCAGTCCAGGTTCCACGATCATTCTGGATGTTTTCAGGCAGACTTCCTCCCTTAGACATTGCAAAATTTCCCATTAGTAACTATGGTTAACTGTTTGTGCAACATGCTCTTTCCACCGAGAGATCTGCTGTTTTGTTTTTGGGTCATAACAGTAAATCCACATTTCATCTTGTGCATTTTTGATGCAATTTCCTGGAGCCTGAAGCAAAATTTAAGGCAAATGTATCATTCCCTTAATCAGCCATTATAAAACGAAGGATCACACTCAATGCACACAGCAATAAACACTCACTGAAGGGTAATACAGAGAACATGGTGATACTAGAGTACTAGTGCCAGAAAGCTGTAATACTTGCCATTCTCCATCCTGGTGGCAAGTTCAGGAACTTCTGGCTACTCCTTCACAGACCAGTACAGCTTCTCTGTAGTAAAGAGTAATAGGGGCTCTTGCCCCAAGAGTAAAGTCATTAGAACTGAAGCTCTAAGGCCCATCCAGCCTTCTATTCAATGGATACTAGGGGCTCTTGCTCCAGGAGTAAAGAGGCTAGTGATGAAGCTGACCACTCACCTCCACTTCACCACATGCCTTCATTGTGTGCACACAGGCAACTTTACTGTACGCCTCATACGCATTGTTTCAAAACTGTTTAATACCTTTCAATGTTCAGCTTAAAGCAGCTCCTTAATACAAGAATTTTCACTAAATAGTTGTATGTACCAACCACAAAAAATGCCTATACTTCACATGTTAACACTAACAGAGAAAAACAATGGTACAATTAATGCTAACTTTAACATTATTTTATACTACTTAGTTAAGTCATAATGATCATGCTAGTAAAATTTATTATATTTGTGTAAGAAAATATTTTGGTAGAGATAAGGTGAGGGTAAGAAGCTTAAATTTGAAAAGTATGGCACCTACTTAAGTCAGTTTTAAACACATCAACATACGTAACAACATAATGAAAAATTATGCCTATGCAGGACAAATCAGCATCAGAAATTGCTCTTCCATGAGCTTATGACATTAAACCTTCCATTCTCCAGAGAAACTGATGCTTGGATATCTAGATAAACTTTGGCTTAAACCAATGCACAATATACGATGCACATACTGTTCAATGATGAAATTTTTAAAACAGGAGATTAATGAATACATAACTTCCAATTCTACAATTTTGTTTGAAGGCAGATATGCAAAGATATATCAACACATATTTCTGACATGTTTTATGTACTTTCAGTTATATTATAATGTGCACATTACCAAGAGTAAAGCCCAAGTACAACTGTCCATGTGCATGTAATGAATGAATATAGGGAAATGGAGATACACCTGCACTCACTGTTAATCTCAGCACTAGACGTATGTGAGTGACCAGCTTCGTGCTCGGACCGGTACATTAGAAAGAAAACTGACTACATGACAGCCCAATGAAATATGGACCTTTCAAATACCTCACACCAAGAATTTACATATCAATGTGGTTAGGTATAGTAGTGCTTTCTTCTATAGAATATAAACTTTTTAAACTCTTGCAACAACAGTCCATTAGCCACTGTGGTTACCGAGATCCTGGTTTTTTTTACAGCCAAAAAAAAAAAAAGAGGGGGGTTCCCATACTAACTTGATTAAAGTATGTACACTGTAAGTTTCTCTAAGAAAATTAAGCTTCAAAATGTCAAAAATAGTACAGTCTTTTTAGATGATTGAAAACCAAAAAGCAATAAAATGAAAATGACATACTTCTGGAGAGCTGTAGAATTATTCTTATCATTGTGTCTCATTAACAATGATTTCAGTATCATATACCATCATATACTGGAAGAAAAAGCCCTGGGTATAAGAAATTTAAGGTAAACCCCACCCACACTCATGCACACATGTGCGCACTCAGACAAATGCATGCATGTACCTGTCTCTTGTAAACTGTACCCACACACACACTTTGATATGGGTACAGTTCAATTCGTGAGCTTATGCTTGTAAATTTAACCTGTGTGAATTAAAGTAATATGCTAAATATTTTACCAGTTACAGTTCTGAAACTAATCTTTGCTTCTGTTTTTGTAACAACTGCTTGGTAGCAAAATGTGCCTGTCCATACTCATACTGTATACTGAAAATCACATATACATGTATACATACAGTTGTATTTATAATGTAACTGACATTTAGAATTATGTAAGTGTGGCACAACACTATACACCTACTGTAGGTATACTGATATTACAAGAAGGACAAGAATATCAAGGTTACCACCCCATATCATAATCAGTACATTTCACCAAACATTTCATTCAGTCTGCTACTAATTATGCAATAAGGATCAACATAGTACACAACACAGTATGGAGAATGACTAAGTGGAATATTCTTCCTATAGGTTTCGGCCAGGTCAGACCAGTATCAAGGAGAACAAATAAGATAAAAAGTGGAAATAATTTAAGTTTAACATAAAAAAATATTTCCTGAAGTCAGCTGGCCTTTTAAAGAGTGTTACTGTGTCTACATGTATACTACCAAAATCTATGTAAAATGCCCCAATATACCTAGTCTTCAATGTGTTTATTCTCCCTGATGATGGCCGAGCCTGGTCAAAACATTTAGAAAGAATATTACACTGATGTTTGTTCACCATAGCACATGGTGCGCTATGTTCATCTTTACTGCAGAATTACAAATACAAGTGTCCAATGGATAATGCAACAATTCAAGTCTGCTGGTGTTCACAAATAAATAAATATATATCAATCAAGACAAATTTAAACCATACAAAACTTTAAAAAATTCATTTCTTACAAGTAAACTTAATAAAACGTTGGCAGCATATTTGTCAAGCATCTTCTATTTCAATTCTGGTAGAAAACTCTCTCTTAAAACCAGTTCTACTAAACAAAACCCCTGGACTGTGTCCAGTTTGTCCATATGATTAAAAAAGTTCAATATACCAAGTGCCTACCTGCTGTTGAGGGCGTCATAAGTGTAAAATGAAGGAAATTATAAAAGTGGTTTGCATTATTTCACTGCACTCACCATAAACCCAATTTACAATAAACTGACACTCAGACCCACTTTTACAATACAGTCCTGAAACTACTCATAAAAACATACCACAATTCAGTACTGACTGGTCACGTCTAATTTACTGTTAAATGCCTTTACAAGCCCACCGTCAACAAGAATATTTATTACTGTATGTATGTACATTAAAATACAAATAATGTGTGAATTACACAGTGGCACAAGGTGCTGGCTATGCCAACAGACAGACGTCAATTTTGTATGTGCATTGCATGGTTTACCACTATCCTACTAATTCAGCTGCAGCAATAACATAAGGAAACTTTGGGTATACAGAGGTGTTTTGTACCCCTGTATTTGCTGGGTTATCTTGTGCCTACACATATTTATTCAAAAGAAATTGAGAAAATACATTAATTTCAAATCATATTTGCCAATGCAAAGTGAACAAAGTTATCACCTACAAAAAATACGGGATCATGTGAGTATAAATTATACAAATCTAGTCTTGTGAGGCCATAGTTGCAACAATTTTGTTGTAGCTCTCCCAAGATTCCCCACAAGTTAGGTAGCAACAAATTTACACTACAGCGTAACTGTTTTGTAAAAATATTATGGTTATGTTTATCCTTTAGCGCATGACTTTTTAATTGCCACATTTCTGCTATGGCCAGAATTTTAGGGTATTAAATTTAAATGCCCAATACATGACATGACAGTGTTTTCCTTTTGAATGAGAAGGATGTACACTTAATGGGACAAAGTTGTTCCATTCATCTTTTAAAGATTAGTATGCTATGAACTGTCACAAAAAAATGCAGAAATTTCTCCACAAAACCACCATTCAGAACCTTAGTCAATAAAACATCAACAACCACTACTGATACAAGGAAAACTGGTTGATATTACAACTCAGCTTGAACATTTACCTTAATAAGTACCTTGTAGAAGGAATAGAAAAATAAAAAGATGACACAAAAGCTTCAACAAATTTATTAAAACTATGCCATAAAAACCAAACCTGTGAGATATGATGTTCTCTCACAAATGTGGATGAGGATCCAGTGGGATATAATGCTATGTCTGTTGGTAAATAGTCCTCAAAGTTTCAGGGAAGCTTTCTGCCTCATTCTTCAGAGTATGTGCCATTCAAAATGGGTAGAGGTGCCACAAAAAATAGGTATATTATGCAGGTCAGTACATTTGGGTTAGTAAGCCAATGGGAGTGGTGGTGTTGAAGCAGCTGGTGCGGCCACAGGTGAATGAAACATAAATGTCAAGGTGAGCTACTGGTATGGAAAAATGATGGAGTTGGGATGGAATGGGTGGGTTAAAACAAGTGAAGTGAAGTGCAGTGAAGTGAAGGTGATCTCGGATATAGTTAGTAACAGAGTGATGGGAAGGTAGGCATGGAGAGAGAGAAGGAAAAGCAAGATTATGGTTCAACATGGCATTACATCCCAAAAGACTTAACTTTCAGACCAATAGATATTCCCTTCTTACAGCAACCACCCCACCTCCTCAAAAGAGTAATTTCAGTAACTGGCACATTCCATCATCTAACAGTGGTCAAACTGATTCCAAGCTGATATTCTTCAATCAAGCCTTGATTTTATGTAAATGGTGATGTGTACACAAAACAAAACAAAACACTAGAGCACAGGAAATCCCCATCTATGCCTAAATTTCTAACCCATAACGCAAAACTTCATATTTGGCACACCATGTGAGGGGAGGATTGCAAACCATGTACATTTTTCAGACAGCATTAATTCTGGGTGATATGAACTGTCAGGGCAAGAGTTACATTCACCTTCATTGCCACAAACTGGAAGAGAAGGAAAGGCAGTAACCCTAGCAAGGAGCACATATTGTGTGGGAAGGCCATGCGCCAGGACAGGCACCAAATATCCTCCATGTAAGAGAACACAAGATACTGAACAGAACACTCAATAAATAATTCACATTCTAGATTACAATGCACTTAAAATACATAAATGAGCTCTGTAAAATAGAAAGGGGACATTGTAAATGCATAAAGAATTCAGTTTCATAAAGCTCAGCTGTCATACCAGGAAGCAAACTTTATTTAACGTGTATATAACTATATTGTCAACATAAAAGGGTTTTAAATTTCCTGGTATGATGGTAATGACTGTCTTATTTTAATTCACAGGTAACAATCTATCATCTGGTAACAGAGGACTTTATATACCTCCCAGTTCTAAAGGTCTGACATCAACCCCGAAGCTGCAGTTAATCCTAACAGTACTGAAAAATTCATCACTTGGCAAGCTAGACTGCACACATGCATCATTAAAATATGTGATGCACAGGTGGTGATGGTTAATCTTCTGGCCTTCTGGGTCACAACATTTCATCACTGACTGCTAATGTTCTGGAGGAGCATACCATCTGCATCTTCATCCAGATACATAAAGATGGAGGTAACATGCTTGTCCAAATCAATGGTGCCCACCTAGCAGACTACACAGTATCATAATTTAGAAGGCCACAATCTTAAGCTTCAGCAGTGTGAATAAATAAAATTTTATGATTATTATGATAAATATTAATACTGCATAAGCTTTAGAGGGACAAATGAAAAATAAAATTATATTAATACACATTGAAAATAACCTGGCAACTTACTGTCACTTTATTCTTTGCATATTTTTCTTGTAATTATGCTACTGATATAGCAAAACTAGATCACACCACAACCGTCAAGCAATGCATGACACAAAATGTAAACATCAATGCCAAAGTAAATGTAGCCCTTTCTATTTTAAAGAGGCCCAAAACAAATTAATAACAGCAAATGTGTTGTAGGTAACTTTAATATACTCTCACATGGAAGCCTTATCATTGGTGAATACTGCCTGCTATTGCCATAGCCTTTTTTTAATAGTATATTTCAGGTATCCACTTAACCACCACCATAAACAGAAGTTTCATCTCCAGCAGATGCAACTGAATAATATTAATTGTAACAAGCTATACAAAATATCTATATAAGTTAAGCCATCTCAGTTCAATTAATCCACCCTTTTGAAGACAATTACGGCAGTGGATATACCTCAGAAAACTAAGACATCATATATGGCTTTATAAATAATAAAAGGAATTTCTTAGTTTATATCACATCATGGCAAGTGAGGTACAGCATTTTTTATTCAAGGTATGTTGTCTCCATATTTCCAGTATCCACCCTAATTTTAAAATCATGTCTGCATTTAATGAGTTTCACATCACTACACACCTACTTCAGATTTGGAATTCAGCCAGTGTTATGACACATGTTAAACAGGTATAACCCATAAAGGCTGCTTTCTTCTGGGATGTGGAGTTATGTAGCTTAACTGCCAAGCACCAATATTTCAGAGGTACATTCTTCTTCCATCTGCATGTATCTCTTCTGTCCTCAAGATGGAGGTGGCATACTCCTCCAAAATGTTGGTATACATTTAGCAAGCTATATAGTCACATCCCAGAATATGGCAATTTTCATAGCCATCACCATGAGAACCTCAAATCTCATGTGATACAAATCAGTCCACTTCATCATCACTAGTTAAATGCCAAGTCTTAAATTCTATTTGAATGTCAGAGGTGATTATGCTATGTGGTTTCAAAAAGCACCTCTCACATAAAAAAAAAAAAATGGCAAAGTTTACAACATCAGCGTTTTAAATTCTTCACAGTTGTAGCACTCATCCATCCTTCTGCCATTTTTCAGAGATGGGTCTGAAAACACACGAAGTGGAAAAAAAAGTTGAAGCAAAAAGCATGTTAAGGAAGACCAAACACCATTAAAGATCAAGTGTGGTATAAATGTAAAACAACCAACACTGAAAGCATATATAGTATTACGCTTCTCCCTTTTTGAGGTATGTTGAAATTAGTTACCAGTGTCCATAAACATTGCACTCTAATAGTCTACAGTACTTCACTGAATCCTGCCCATTTCCAAATATCGAGTTAAATGGGAAATCTGGGTCAGCATCACTGTTAGAAGTAGAAAATGACAGGAAGGGTATAATTTAAACAAAGGCTTCATTTCACCACCTAAATCATCAGACTGCACAACAAATACATTAAATATAAGTAGCACCCAATATAAACTTCAACTAACCCTAATTTATAGAGTAACGTCAATATCCACCCTCCATATTCATTCCCTTGTTACAAAAATTGACATACAGTATAGGTACTGTTAAGGTTATAACATCCTGCACCAAATACAATGTTATTCACAGGGACAGTCTGGTATTCCCCAATGTAGGAAAAAAGCATCCACAAAAAAGTCGAGCAGAATGCTTACACACAACTTATTATGAAATCTGCCAACATTTAGAAACAATCATATCAATTTTGATTAAAGACTGAGGGAGGATCAGGTAAAACAGTAACTAATTTGAGCAACCAAGGGGCTCTTATAATATTCACTACAGTAACATGTATTAGTACCCTAAACACAAGAGAACAATTAGTAACCAACATACTGTGAGTATTACTGATGTAATATTAGAAATTTCAGGAAGCAATGGTCCAAAATTTAGGTACAGAAATCTGTAACATACTGTGCACTAAGTAACACTCATGACAAAGGAACACATTAATTTATCAGTTAATAATCAACCGTTCAACTACTAAGATCATTTAACACACTTGAAATGAACACCATTACAATACGCTGTTACTACTAAACAGTTTTCTCGAATACATTTATAACAAGAATTTTAAAAAATGACAACAAGAATTTGTATCAGAAAATAGCAAGGCAGGCAATGTAGATATAACATAATATTGGGGCATGTCTGTGTAACCACTGTGGCTGTGGAAAAGCAATAAGTATTACATATTTTGAGTGTGCGTCTGCTGCCTTAGTTATCCAGCACAAAAGGTGCATGTGCTGTTATTATACTGTCATCTGTGGCCTGTCTGGCTCTACCATATGTTTTGCACATATCTCATACAGAGTACGATTTTTGGAAAACTTATTAAATGTAAAATGCGTGTTTTGATTTTCTCTTCAACTTTTGTCTACAACATTGCCCACTGTAAGAAGAAATGAGCTCAATACTGTCACAAATATACAAATGTCTTCACATAAAGTACCATTATTCTTGTCAGACTTGAACGAAACTCAAATATTCTTAACCGATTTTTAAAAAATATACTCAAATATGAAATTTCATGAAAGCCTGTCAAGTGACAGCCAATTTGTTCTGTGCAGTCAGACGGGTATGATGACACTAATAGTCGCTTTTCACAATTTTGTGAACATACCTAAAAATTACATATGATCATCTTAATGAGTTAGTATGAACTTTATGTACAACTTCATTATTTATGGACACTTCATTATTTAAGTATATACCATTACCTTAACACATATCTCACCAAGATTTTTTTCACTCAGCTGATTTACAAATTTTGATTATACCATCCATCAATTAATCTTCTGCAAACAACATGTGCTCAGACACATAGAACATTAATTTCTGCAATTCAGAATCCCGGTCACCATTTGTACAAAACTATGAATTTGCCAACAACCTCAAACACCCATCCTGAATAGGATATGAACACAAAAATGGTAAAAAGAACATAGTTTAATATTAGTGCACAGGATGTAAAAATCTATTATAACCAAATAAAACTAAGCACATTTTTTAAAATTCTGAAAATTATCTGCATTTTTAGAAACTCTGTGCCAATCACATAATTGGACACTAACACATATATTAAAGAATAACGCAACATATCTGCCATGGGTGTTCATTTTACAAGGCTACGCAGGACTAACATTGGTGGTGAAACTGTGTACACCCCAACAAACCTTGGTGGCTGTCTTCACGTAGAAGTGAGACTTGCTTGAACAGCATATGTTCAAACTGCACCAGTCAACCACCCAGTTTACAGATGGGCAAAACAGTACACACACATCAAGAACAATGGGAACAGGAGCTACACCTATGCATTATGTAAAAAGAGTCAGTTAATGGAAACATATAACGTGATACATCACTGTAAGACATTACTAACTTTTCTTAGGGAATTCAAATATTAATTGTAAATCTCCCAATCTAAACATAACAATTATAAACCAGGAGGAATACAAGTACATAGGAAAGCCAACAAAGAGCTGGGAAACATGAAGAAGACATTCAGTACTACACATCTTGAAGTAAGTATAATCTACTACCATTATGTTTTTTTACACTCAAAGTACACAAGCAGCATATATGCTTCAGCCACCAACAGTCACAAGATCAACACCTCTGTACAACAGTCCTATAAAATCTGACTTCCATAATTTAAAATAAATGAGGATTTTTATGTAATGTTTGTTAATACAGTATTTTATGAGATTACTCTTGGTTTGAGAGTTGTTATAAATTTTACTGTGAAAATACATAACAAAACAACCCAAAAGCAACAGCAGTATAACAGTTGCCATTTGCAAGTATGCGTTGTGAATTAAAACACTGAATAATAATTTCTGAGCAGAACTGTGAATTATACTTTTCTACTGCACAAATATCTTAGCTGTACAAATCTGTCAGAGGTAAAGATGTACAAATGCACTTCATGAACACATATGGAAGAGTGGAGGTGTAATTCCACTCACTCTCAACCTTGCCACAAGATTGAGGTGACTGAGCAGCTTCCATACTATGGCCACTTAATTCCCAGGTATAGACACCTTGTAATCCCCTGAAGAAGAGGATGGGTGGGTCCCGAAGACAGTCTGGGTGCTTGGAGTTCTGAAAAATCTTTTGTCCCTACCAGGAATTGAACCACAATTCCTCAGTTATCCAACCTGTAGCCTAGTCATTATACCAACTATACTGACCCTTTGCTATGCCTCAGTAATAATAAGGTTCTGTTTTATTTTTGTGAAGAACTTATTTACATACAGGTTCTGTATATGTTAAATATGTTGGATATAACATCAAAATTCCACATCACTGCCATATTTCCAACAGTTGACTTGCAAACAATATTTCGTTCATAATATGCAGCTACATATACAATCTAAGTACCAAATTTCACATGCATAGCTCCAAAGGGTCATTAGTTATTGCCATCACACCGGAAGGTAATAAAAATTTCCACATGGCCACCCTACAGTTTTATATTCTACAAAAATATTACCTTATCTTTCCATATTACCATACATCATTGATGGTCCTAAAGTAAGTGGCACCCATACTGCTCCTGCTTTAGTTCCTGCATCCACCCTGTTGTTATCAGTGACCGCAGGAAATCAAAAATACAATACTGTGGTTACCCTCAGTGGCATTATGTTCATACCAAGCTTTGTAAAAACTGGCTCACTTTTTCAAAAATAGTATAGAATGTGAAAATGCATACATGCAAGTGCACACGAGCACACACAGCATGTGGGTCTCATAAGACTACCGTTCTTCTTTGGCAGAAGAAATGTAAGTTAAAAAATTATAACTTTGTAACACACAACTGTGATGGGTACACTGTATTTAATAGCCTTCCTGACTTCAATTTGTGTCCTGAAATACACAGTATATCAACAGAAACACAAAATGGTGATGTGTTCAACTAAGGTTATTCATTCAGCAGTCCACCTGCCAATCATGACTATAACAAAACTTTATACGCTGTGTCCAATTCATAGTATTTCATGTACATGAATAAGCAATGTTTCAACACAACTCAAAAAGAGAGAAGTTTATTACAGAATCCTGTACTAAGTACTGGCTAGCATTTCACACTTATACCACACAGCAGGCACAAATGGTTAAACAGTGGGAACTGAATGCATCTGATACAAGGAAGTATGACCATCTAGTATATAATCACAATATATTAAGACTACAAGCAAAATGGTTTCTGAGAGGGATGAAAGAAGCAAAGGATGTAAATATGCAAGCACATGAAAGCAACAGGGGTAATTCCTGAAATGTCAGAAACACAGTTAATTATACACAACATAAAAACACAACAACATTTACACTCCACACACGCCTATGTTCAAATTAGTTACTATAAAGGGTGGCCGAGAAGTCACCGTACACCCAGAAAATACGCACCTCAGACTCAATATAAACTTTAAATTGATTTGAATCACTTACGTACGCCTTGGTTACATGTTCAGTGGATCCGTATGTGCACCGTGATGCTGGAGACACAAACGGATGCGCCTCCATGTCCTCTGTGACATACGTCGGAGCACTCCGCGGCCTGTCTTTAACACTTCCAAGAGCGAACGCTCGTTTTTCCCAATCCAGCAGTGTCGCTCTTCGTGGTGGAGCCTTATTAAACCGTTCCCGGAACGCAG
>Ga0123355_10002519_pt1 | contig 25943 bp, 20 predicted proteins | sample TergutEmb28metaG_3_FD_89872 | JGI IMG/M metagenome (GOLD analysis project Ga0123355, IMG submission 89872) | Embiratermes neotenicus P1 segment gut microbial communities from Petit-Saut dam, French Guiana - Emb289 P1 | ecosystem: Host-associated > Arthropoda: Insects > Digestive system > Gut ...
CATTACTTCCCTACACAAAATTCAGAGAAAATTCTATCTACTATATCATCGCTAACTTCCAAACCCAGTATCTCGCCTAAAGCCATGTATGCCTCTCTTAGCCCTATGGATACTAAATCTTCGGCGGTGCCTTGACGTAATTCATCCATCGACTGTTTTACATGGTCTACTGCAGATTGCAAAAGCACTTTATGCCGCTCTCTTGTAATGATATCCGTTTCGGCCTCCTGGGTTGATAATAGGCCTTTCAAAAACTTGCACTGTATTTCATCGTAAAGCGCGGTAAGCCCTATGCGGTTTTGCGCCGATATTTTAAAAGCTTCCCCCAAATCATCAACGCTTTCTCCGGGGGGCAGGTCACATTTATTTAGGATTTTTATCACATGCTTATCATTCAGCCTACTTAATATCTCTTTATCTTCCTGGGCTGTGGGCTTTGAGTAATCCATCACATATAGTATAAGCTCTGCATCCTTTGCCGCTTCGTTGGTTTTTTCCACACCTATACCCTCTATTGGGTCAGTGGTCTCTCGCAAGCCTGCTGTATCCATTAGCCTTAAAACTACGTCGCCTAGCTGCACTTGCTCTGTTAAAACGTCTCTTGTAGTACCGGGGATTTCATGCACAATAGCTCTTTCTTCTCCAAGAATGGCATTTAAAAGGGTTGATTTACCCACATTGGGCCGCCCCAAAATTACAGTTTTGATACCTTCTCTTAACACTTTGCCAAGGCTGCTTGATTCCATTAGGGCAATCATATCTCTAAGCCAGTGGTGCCCCTCTTGTAAAATTGTAGCCCGGTTCATGGCTTCTTCTTCATGCTCTGGATAATCGATAGACAGCTCTATATTTGCCAGCCATACCAGTAGCCTGTCTCGCCCTGCCATAATACGTTTTCCAAGCCCTCCGCCCAACTGCCTAAGCCCAGCCCGCCTTGCCGCGCCAGAAGTTGCACCTATAAGATCCATTACGGCTTCCGCCTGGGTTAAATTAATCCTGCCATTTAAAAAAGCACGCTTGGTAAACTCCCCTGGCAGGGCCAAACGTGCTCCGCTTATTAGTGCTGCATCAAGAACACCATGCAAAGTAGCTACGCCCCCATGGGCATAGATTTCAACCGTATTTTCCCGTGTATACGAACGCGGCGAAAGCATAGGGCAGGCCATAACTTCGTCAATAACTTCGCCACCTGCGTAAATGTTCCCGTAGTACATACGATGAGATTCCCACTGCCTTACGGGACGAAATATTTTATTTAAGATATCCAAAGCCCCATCACCAGACAGGCGTACAATGCCCACAGCCCCCCGCCCAGACGGCGTAGCTATAGCGGCAATTACATCAGATTCGGTCATTTTGCACTAATCACCACATAGCGGTAAGGTTCGTTACCTTCGCTTGATGTGCGTACATATCTATCATTTTGAAGAGCTGTATGGATTACATGCCTTTCAAAGCGGCTCATTGGCTCTAGTGTTACACTTTTGCGGGTAGATTTAACCTTACGGGCAATACCATGGGCTAAGGACTCTAAGGTATCCCGCCGCCGACGGCGGTAATTTTCTGTATCTAAAATTACGCTTGCATTTGGCTCGCTGATTTGGTTAACAGCTAAATTTGTTAGATATTGCAATGCGTCTAATGTGTGGCCTCGCTTACCTATTAGTAGGCCCATATTGTCACCAGACATATTAACATTTACTTGCTTATCCTTAGATGTTACGTCAAGGTTAACGTTAAGGCTCATGGCAAGGGTAACTTCTTTTAAGAAATTCCTGGCTGCATCTGCGGGGGACAGCTTACGAACTGCCAGTACCCTGGCGGGCTTGCTTCCTATTCCAAACAGTCCGCCCCTTGAGCCTGGGTCTATCACTGTAATTTCAACTTGGTCTTTAGTGGTATCAAGTGCTGCTAATGCTTCGGATACTGCTGCTTCTATCGTTTTTGCGGCCACTTCTATCTTAATCTTATCACCAGCCATATAACTCCCTCCAATCTATGCCAAATCCGACGTTCTAGCAAAAGGCAAACGGAATTTTACCCCTTGCTTTGCATTCAATACAACCTGTTGTACAAGCCTAAACAGGTTAGAGAATATCCAGTAAAGCCCTACCCCTGCCGGCATTGTAATGGTAATAAAGCCCATAAACAGTGGCATTATTATTAGCATGAGGGTTTGCTGGGTTTTGGCCTTATCGTCTTTTGGCTTGTTGACCAGCTGGGTTAACCAAGAGGAGCCTACTGTTGTTAGCACGGTTAATACGGGAATTATTACCCCGGGCCAAGCCATTCCGCTGTTTTCTAAAAGTGATAGGCCAAAAAATATTTCAATACTGTTTTTATGGGAATACAGTGCCTGAATATCCGGCAAATAGTTATTAGGTATATAGGAGAACAAGCTTTGCCAATCGGATACGTTAAACCTGTTTAAAACCCGTGCCAGATGTGCTGAGTCAGCTATATTAATATAATTACCGCCTACATGTTCCACAGCCGCGGCATAATCCCAGCCCGCTGCTACATACGCAGCTATTCTATCACCGGTGGTTTGCCATGCATTAGGGATATAGGGAAGTGCCAAAGGCCTTACAAACTCCAAATATCCGGGTACAGCCTGGATATATTCGGCCAGGCTTATATAAATATCATTAAGAGTGCCGATATAAAGGAAGCTTTGCTGCATAATATACAAAAGCCCAAAAAACAGAGGCATCTGGATAAGCATTGGCAGACATCCGCCTAATGGGTTAACCTTATGCTTAGCATACAGGGCTTGGGTTTCTGCGTTAATTTTTTTAGTTATTTCCGGATCTTTGGTCTTACCGTATTTCGCCTTTATCTTTTCAACTTCAGGGCCTAATTGTTGCATCTTTGTCATAGACTTTTGAGACTTTACCCCAAGGGGAAGCATTAAAGTCATAGCCACAACCGTAAGCAAGATAATGGCAAAACCCAAAGAGTTATTGGCACTAATAGCATAAACCAAGTTAAACAGCAAATTTAAAATAAAACCAAATAGGGCCGCAATAGGCCCAACAATAAAACCGGGGTCGGCCTGTACCGGCCTGCCGCCTAAAACTAAGGCATTCTCAATAAATGGAACCGATTGTAAATAGGTGGGTAGCATCTAAGTTCGTATCCTCTCAAGATTCTTTCTTAATCTTTAAACTTACGGTACTGGATCGTATCCCCCTCGGAAACATGGCTGACAGCGCACAAGCCGCTTAAGCCCCATCCAAAAACCCTTAAGCGCGCCATAACGCTCAATAGCGATATACATATACTCAGAACAAGTAGGGTCAAACCGACATCGTTGGCCTAGCATTGGAGAAATGTTCCGTTTATAAAAACGCAAGAGTGCCATTAATAGTCTGCTCATTGTTCTTGTGATAGATTAATTAGCTGCAATTTGACAAATAACTGCTCCAATGCCTTGTCCACCTTACGAAAAGAGCCCTCCCTTGGCATTTCGCCAACTAAAGGCCGTGCTACTACCACGATATCAAAGCCACTAATAATCCTATGAGCTTTAAGCCTACAACTTTCTTTAACCAATCGACGCACACGGTTTCTTACCACTGCCTTGCCAACCTTTTTGCTAATAGAAAGGCCCAGCCGTGAAACGCAGTAATCATTACTGGCCATATACACAACAAAATATGCATTAACCGCTTTACGGCCACTGTTATAAACAGTTTTAAAAGATTTTGTCTTTTTAATGGGCCTGACAAAAGCCCGACGGGCGGGCTTTTCACATGAAGCCTTAGGCGGACAGTTCATGTCTGCCTTTTAGGCGTCTCCTTTTAAGCACTTTGCGCCCGTTAGATGTTTTCATACGCTTACGGAAGCCGTGCTCTTTGCTGCGGTGCCTCTTCTTGGGCTGGAATGTTCTTTTGCTCATATTTTCACCTCAATTCATCTAAATGAGGGCTCTGCCCTCATCTCACACATTTGCTTTGCAAATGCATTCGCATAAACTCCCTCGCTACAGTGGGCAGGGCCCACTTACACTCCGCCGTCTATGTCGGCGCACTGAAGCACATATACGAATCGGCAACCGCCATTATAAGCTCATTAGTGACTTGCGTCAATACGAAGCAAAGTTGCTAACTCTTAAAAATTCTGTTATATTTCTAAGACATAATACAAGTTATACACAGCCTGTGGATATCCTTGTGGATAACTAGTATAAATCCTATTGGGGGGGCTCTCATGGATATTCAGGATATTTGGATGCAGGCTTTACCTCTTCTAGAGCAAGTTATGACCCAGGTAGTTTATGATACCACCATTATGTCTATAAAGCCATTTTCCTATGAAAAAGGCGTCTTAACCCTCAAAACCAATCTTGATTTTTACAAACCTTCAATAGAAAAGCGGTATCTCTATGAGATAACCCGTTGTGTCCGAACTGTGTCCGAAATGGAGGATATCGAAATACGGATAGTCTCCCCAGAGGATTTTGACGAGTTTAATCTCGAGAGACGGAGAATCTACGAGCGTACCAATTTACGCAGGCGTTATATTTTCGACACCTTTGTAAAAGGAAAGTGTAACGAACTTGCATACGCTGCCGCCGAGGCTGTGGCCGCTAACCCAGGCAAAACCGGATATAATCCTTTGTTTTTATATGGTGGTGTTGGCCTTGGTAAAACTCATCTTATGCATTCTATAGGCAACTATGTGGTTGATAAGTTTCCTAATTTGAAAGTTCTGTATGTATCAAGTGAGACATTTACCAGCGAGTTTATCACCGCTATACGCGAAGAAACCAAGGCAGAGTTTAAGGATAAATACCGGGAAGCAGACATACTTTTAATGGATGATGTTCAGTTTCTAGAGGGTAAAGAGGGTACCCAGGAAGAGATGTTCCATACTTTTAACACTTTGTACAATAACAATAAGCAAATTGTACTAACAAGCGATCAACCCCCAAAAGCTTTAACCGATTTAGAAGCGAGGTTGACCTCAAGATTTGCAATGGGTTTAATGGCTGATATCAATATCCCCGACTACGAAACCAGAAGTGCTATTTTAGAAAAAAAGCTAGATATGGAGCATCTTGAAATACCCTTAGTGGTAAAGGAGTTTATCACCCGTAATGTCGTCTCAAATATACGGGATCTAGAGGGTGCGCTAAACAAAGTAACTGCATACGCAAAATTAACAAATGCAAAGATAACATTAGAGTTAGCAGAACAAGCCTTAAAAGACCAACTAACCGCCACCCAAAGGCCAGAGATAACCGTACCCCATATTCAACAAGTAGTGGCAGCTCATTTTAATATAACCACAGCAGACTTAAGCGGGCGTAAGCGAACCCAAAGCATAGTACTGCCAAGGCAAATAGCTATGTACTTAAGCCGAAAGCTCTTAGATGTATCTTTACCGGATGTAGGCAAGTATTTCGGGGGGCGTGATCATTCTACAGTAATACACAGCTGTGAGAAGATAGCAAATGAAATAGAGAAAGATGAAAAGTTAAGGGATATAGTCAACGATTTGGAGCGCGGTATAAAAGGTGATTAAATTCGAGTGCTGTATGGGCGCACATGTGGACAAGCTGTGCAAAACCATGTTTATATCCATCACGAAAATGTTAATAAATTTTCACTAAAAACACCACTGTGGAATATCTGGATAACTACATTTTTCTCCACTAATTTTCAACAAGCTTTTAAACAGCCAAAGCCTAGCCCCTAAAAGGGCAGACATGGCTTTTCCACCTTTCAACAGCCCCTACAACAACAGCAACATATAAATAATGAATAATATTAAGAGATAATAAAAACGGTGAGGTAGATATGAGACTGCAATGTGATAAATATTTACTGCAAGAAGCCTTAAGCCTAGTAGCAAGGGCTGTTCCTAGCCGCACAACTATGTCCATATTAGAATGCGTACTTTTAGAGGCAAAAGAAGGCATAGGTGTAACCTTGTATTCAAATGATATGGAGATGACCATAGCAACCGAACCTTTTGCAGCGGATATAAGTGAATCTGGAAGCGTAGCTTTAAATGCAAAGCTGTTTACAGAAATAATAAGAAAAATGCCCGGTGACTATGTAGAAATAGAAACAGACGAGAAACTAGTAACCCAATGTAAAAGTGGTCAAGCAAAGCTTAAAATATCCGGTCAGCCAGCAGAGGAATTTCCTACAATCCCTGAAGAAGAACTAATGGCTAGGCAGGCATCTTATAAACTAAAAGCTATAACCCTTAGGGATATGATAAGACAAACAATTTTCTCTGTATCCCTTGACCCGAGCAAGGCCGTATTAACGGGGGAATTATTTGAGATTACCGATAATGAATTAAGAGTGGTATCTGTGGATATGTTCCGGATATCATATCGTGCAGTTAAGTTATCTGACGACGCGCCTGTAGGAGCCTCAATTATCCCCGCAAAGGCTTTGACGGAATTAAGCCGGGCCATTTCGGGCGATAATGAGGAGGAAGTGGAATTTTATTTTACCAATAGGCGAGCAATTTTTATAACAGGTAGCTTTACTATGTCTGTGAGGTTGTTAGAAGGAGAATTTCTTAGATATAATCAGATATTTAACCAAGATTTTACTTCAATGTTGGTTATAAATAGGATGCAGTTGCTAGGCTCTTTAGAACGTTCTGTGCTAGTTGCAATGGAGAACCGACAAATATCCATTACTCTAGAAATCCGGGACGACAGCTTAATAATTACTTCTCAATCTGAAAAAGGTCAAACCTACGACGAAATCCCATGCGAAACTGATGGCACTGATATGACAATTTATTTTAACCCCCGCTACCTAATAGAAGCCCTGCGCGCAATAGAAGAGGAAAGCGTGGTAATTAAGTTCAACACACCTAAAAGCCCCTGCACTATCCAAAGCCTAACCGGGGAAACCCCCACAGAGTATAAATATCTAATAGTCCCCTTAAGAGGTCCAGCTTGATATGTGGGTAAGCAACATTACTGCAAACGGGTTTAGAAATCTCTCACTTTCCAATGTATCATTTTCAAAAGGCGTAAATATCCTTTATGGTGATAATGCTCAGGGTAAGACCAATATCCTAGAGACTGTATTTTTTTGCGCCATTGGTCGCAGCCCCAGGGCTGATAATAATCGTGAGTTAGTACAGTTTGGAAGTAATGAGGCCCACGTGCAGGTAGAAGTAATGGGTGATTATTCATACACAATAGATGCCCATGTAAAGGTAAGTGGAAATAAATCCATTAAGACCATAAGTATTGACCGTCAGATAGTAAAAAATACAAGAGAGTTGTTTGGTAGGCTGATGGTGGTGTTGTTTTCGCCGGAGGATCTAAAATTAATTAAAGCTGGCCCATCAGAAAGACGACGCTTTATGGATATGGAAATATGTCAGTTATCCCCTGTTTATTACAGCGATTTACGTGACTACTATAGGGCATTAAAGCAGCGGAATCAGTTATTAAAGTCCTTAAGAAAAGACCGGAACCAAGCAGATAGTCTGTATATATGGGACGAGCAGCTAAAAATTAGTGGTTGCAGAATAATGCAAACGAGGGATGTATTCGTAAAAAAGATTAATATGATTGCCCAGGAAATACACGGAAGAATTACGGGTGGCAAGGAAGAGCTAGTATTAGTTTATCAACCTAATATAACTAACCCTGCCGATTACCGAAATCTAATGCAAAAATCCCATGAAAAGGACATACTAACGGGCACAACATCCATGGGCATCCATAAAGACGATATTCTTTTTACTATAAACGGTGTGCCGGCTCGTAACTTCGGCTCTCAAGGCCAACAGAGGACAGCGGCATTGTCGGCTAAGCTTGCAGAAATTGAGATAATGCGTACTAAGTCAACGCCGGTTTTATTACTCGATGATGTACTGTCCGAGCTGGACGGCAACCGGCAAAAATTTTTATTAACGCAAATTGGTGACCTGCAAACAATCCTAACCTGCACCGGTTTAGAAGATGTGCTGGCCAAAGGCGTAAGCGACGCAAAAGTGATGAATGTGACAAATGGTAAAGTATATGCCAACTAAAAAAGAATGATGTACCGAGCAAAGCGAGGCCCCTCAACGAAGTGAGGAAGTAAGGACGAGCTTTGCCCGCCACAGCTCAGTAGTTTTGCTTCGCAAAACCGGATCTTTGAGCAGCCGGACTTCTTTCCGGTACTTGGCGGGGGTTTGGGGGCAGAGCCCCATTTAATGGAGGGAAAAATGTCAACAGAGTATACAGCAGACAGTATCCAAGTACTAGAAGGCCTAGAAGCGGTAAGAAAACGTCCGGGTATGTACGCCCGTAACACATCTGTGGAGGGCTTACATCATCTTGTCTATGAAATAGTGGATAATGCAGTAGACGAGGCTTTAATGGACGAGTGCGATAACATAAAAGTACGTATCCATCCGGATAATAGTGTATCTGTACGGGATAATGGCCGTGGTATACCTATCGGAATACAGTCACAAACAGGCCTGCCTGCTGTTGAGGTTATATTTACCGTGCTCCATGCCGGGGGTAAGTTTGGTCAGGGTGGATATAAAACCTCTGGTGGGCTGCATGGCGTTGGTGCGTCTGTTGTTAATGCCCTTTCTGAATGGCTTGTCGTACAGGTATATAAAGATGGCGAAATCCATGAAATGAAGTTTTCCCGTGGTGATAAAACTAAGGAATTAACCGTAATAGGAAAAACCGAGGAACACGGAACCTTTGTGCATTTCAAGCCCGACTCAGAAATTATGCAGGAGTTGGAATATAGCTTCGATACTCTAAAACAACGTTTTAGAGAAATAGCGTATCTAACCAAGGGCTTGACAATAGAAATTATAGATGAGCGAACCAACCCCCATCAAATCCGTTCATACTGCTACGAAGGTGGGATAAAGGAATTTATTGAGTATATCAACCAAAATAGGACGCCAGTAACACCGGAAATCTTCTATTGTGAAGCCAAACACGATAATGTGTTGGTGGAAATAGCAATACAATATAATGATGGATTCCAGGAAAACACATACTCATTTGTAAACAATATCAATACCCACGATGGCGGAACACATACCACTGGTTTTAGAAGCAGCTTAACAAAAACCCTAAATGACTATGGCCGTAAATTTGGCCTGCTAAAAGAGAAAGACCGAAACCTAACCGGCGAAGATGTGCGTGAAGGCATAACAGCGGTACTAAGTATCAAGTTGGAAGAGCCTCAGTTCGATAGCCAGGGCAAGGGTAAGCTAAATAATAGCGAGGCCCGCACAGCGGTAGAATCTGTTCTAGGGGAACATCTGACATACTTCCTTGAGGAAAACCCCACTGCCGCTAAATCCATAGTAGAAAAATCTGTAATGGCCGCTAGGGCTAGAGACGCCGCAAGAAAAGCTCGTGAGGACGTTAGGCGTAAATCCGTGCTAGATAGTGGAAGGCTACCCGGCAAGCTGACAGACTGTTCAGAAAAAGACCCAGCCAAATGCGAAATATTTATAGTAGAGGGTGACTCTGCAGGAGGCAGTGCTAAAAACGCTCGCCTCCCAAAAACCCAGGCAATTCTCCCTTTACGCGGCAAGATCATGAACGTGGAAAGGGCCCGTCTTGACAATATTCTGGCCAATAAGGAAATACGCGCCATGATAACCGCTTTTGGGACGGGAATATACGATGACTTTGATATCTCAAAGCTGCGCTATCATAAAATTGTAATTATGACCGACGCGGACGTGGATGGCTCTCATATAAGGACCTTACTACTAACATTTATGTACAGGTTTATGCCTAATTTAATAACCGAAGGCTTCGTATACATCGCCCAGCCCCCTTTGTACAAAGTTGAAAAAAGCAGAGCAAAGCACTACGTATACGATGACAAAGAGTTAAAGAAATTACTGGACGAGCTAGGCGACGGCCCAAAAATAATGCAAAGATACAAGGGCCTGGGAGAAATGAACGCAGAGGAGTTGTGGGACACAACCATGGATCCAGACAGACGTACCCTCCTAAAGGTAAATCTGGACGATGCTATTACTGCCGACTTAATTTTCACCCAGCTAATGGGTGACAAAGTAGAGCCAAGAAGAGAGTTTATAGAAGCCCATGCAACGAAGGTAAAGAATCTGGATATATAATAATTCCCCTCCAAGGAGTGCAAAATGGAACCCACAAGAGATTTTGATCGAATAAGAGATAGAAATATAGTAGAAGAAATGGAATCCTCCTACATCGACTACGCCATGAGTGTAATTGTAGCCCGTGCCCTGCCGGATGTTCGTGACGGCTTAAAACCCGTACACCGCCGCATCCTATACGCAATGAAGGATCTAGGCCTTGAGCCTTCAAAACAATACAAAAAATCCTCCCGTATTGTAGGTGAAACCATGGGTAAGTACCATCCTCATGGTGAGTCTATATACGGGGCAATGGTACGCATGGCTCAAGATTTTGCAATGCGTTATCCCTTAGTAGACGGCCACGGCAACTACGGATCTATGGATGGCGATGGTGCTGCGGCTTCCAGGTACACAGAAGCAAGATTAGCTCGTCTTTCTATGGAGATGCTGACAGATATCGATAAAGACACGGTAAACTTTGCCCCTAACTATGATGACCAAGAAACTGAGCCAACGGTTTTACCGGCAAGGTTTCCAAATCTATTGGTAAATGGTTCGGTAGGGATAGCGGTAGGCATGGCTACCAATATCCCACCCCACAACCTCAATGATGTAATATCCGCGGTACTTCATCGCATAACCGACCAGCAAGATGACAAAGAAACTCCAATAGACGAACTGATAAACATAGTTAAAGCCCCGGACTATCCAACAGGCGGGGCAATTTTAGGTACCACAAATATAAAAAACGCTTATTATACAGGCCGCGGACGTGTTGTACTACGTGCTGAGGTGGAAATTGAACCAATGAGCGGGGGCCGGGAGCAAATAAGAGTATCTGCAATCCCCTACCAAGTAAACAAAGCTAACTTAATAATAAAAATAGCTGAGCTGGTAAAAGACAAAAAAATAGATGGCATATCTGACATAAGAGACGAATCCAACCGGGATGGAGTACGAATAATTATAGAGCTGCGTAAAGACGCCAACGCCAATGTAGTACTAAACCAGTTATATAAAATGTCCCCCCTGCAAGAAAGCTATGGCATAACAATGCTGGCCTTAGTAAACAACGAACCAAAAATCCTAAACCTATCAGAAATGATAGAGCATTACATCACCCATCAAAAAGAAGTAATAACCCGCCGCACCCGCTTTGACCTGGATAAAGCCGAACGCCGTGCACACATACTAGAAGGCCTGCTAAAGGCGTTAGACCATATAGACGAAATAATAGCTTTAATACGTTCATCCCAAGACGCAGTAGAAGCCCGTGCAAAGCTAATGGAGCGTTTTGCTTTCTCAGAGGCGCAGGCCCAGGCAATAGTAGAAATGCGTCTACGTGCTTTAACAGGCCTAGAAAAAGAGCGGTTGGAAAAGGAATATGCCGAGCTGCAAGTTCTAATAGCCGAGTTAACACGTATCTTAGGAGATATGAAGTATTTATTAGAAGTTCTTAAAACCGAACTAGCAGCAATCCAAACCCGTTTTGGTGACGAACGTCGTACAGCTATTCTACATGACCCGGGTGAAATCTTGACCGAGGATTTGATAGACGAGGCCGAGTTTGCTATAACCCTATCACATTTAAACTACATCAAGCGCATCCCCTTAGACACCTACCGTAGCCAAGCTCGTGGCGGACGAGGAATAGTAGGTATGCAAACCCGTGAGGAAGACTGGGTAAAAGATTTATTTGTGGCCCACTCCCATGACCATATACTATTCTTCACCAATTTCGGCAGAGCGTACCACCTGCGTACATTTGAAATACCTGAGGCAGGGCGTCAGGCCATGGGTATGGCTTTAGTTAATCTGCTAAACCTAAACCCTGGCGAGACAATAGCCGCTATGATACCTGTATCCCGTGACCAGTGGGATGGATATTTGATAATGGTAACCAAGAACGGGGTAATCATGCGAAGTAAGTTATCTGCATTCGCTAAAATTAATAAGTCAGGGTTAAACGCACTAAGCATCCGAGACGATGACAAATTAATAACTGTGCTGCGCTCAGATGGAAGTAGGGAAGTCTTCCTTGCAACCTCCGGAGGCCGAGGCATCCGTTTTGTAGAAAGCGATGTACGGGCAACAGGCCGTGGTGCTTATGGGGTAAGAGGTATGAAGCTGCGTGAGGGCGATCATATCATTGGGGCAACCGTGGCAGATGGCCAAGTGCTGTTGGTATCTGCTAACGGTATAGGTAAATGTACCCCGCTGGAAGATTGTCGTGGACAAAACCGTGGTGGCTTGGGGATAATCATATATAAACCAACAGACCGTACTGGTTCCTTAGTAGGTGTCGAGGCCGTCCACGAAAACGATGAACTGATGCTTATTAACTCCGAAGGGGTAATTATACGAATACGCATAGCTGATATTTCTGTGCGAGGCCGATATGCCGCAGGGGTTAAGCTGATAAATATGAAAGACGGCGTTACAGTAGTAGGGATGGCTAAAATCCCGGAAAGTTATCTGGGAGAAGTCGAGGAGAACGAGTCCCAAAATGAGGACGATAATGAATAATTTTATCGTTGATGATAGGGACAAAGGTTATATTTAAACTGTCATAAACAGGCGTATCTCAACCGTCATAACGGGCTTATAACCGTAATGACGGTTTTTTATAAACAGAATTTTCTATAGCAAGTTAATGCCGCTTCAACTATAATATGAATATGTAAATAAAAACTCTGAATTGCATACATATGACATAAAAACGTAACAAGTCTTTAAGTTTTAAGTGATTGACTACATAGCATAGTGATGATAGTTTAGTATTAATCTTTAATCTAAGACTTGGTGAATGAGCAGGGAGGCATATATGAAAAAGACAAAACAATTAATATTAATAGCCTGTGCGGTGATAGTGCTGACGGTAACTGTCCCCATATTTGCGTTATTTGCTAATACAAGTAGACCAGTAAGCGTAACCGTAAACGGGCAAACTATCTCCTTCCCAGACCAAGATGCAATTGTGGTGGGTAACCGAGTAATGGTACCGGTACGTGGGGTTTTTGAGCATTTAGGATTTACCGCAACCTGGAATGATGAGCTACGAATAGCCAGGCTAACCAGGTATGATATGACCATAGTCATCCCTGCGGATGTTCCTGCCTTTACTGTTAACTATGAAAGGATAATTGTCCCCGACGTTCCACAAATGATTAGAAATAACCGGCTTATGCTACCTCTAAGGGCAATAACCGAGGCAATAGGCGGGACGGCAGAGTGGGACTATACCAACAGAATAGCAATAATAAGAGGAACAGGGCCACAACCAACGCCACAACCAACACAAGCACCAGCAATGCCAACACCATCGCCTACATCATATCCTAATCCATCACCAACGGCATCCCCACCGCCAACACCTTATCCTTATCAAACACCCCCACCGCCTACACAAAACCCATATCACACCCCACTACCCCCCTCAGATTTTGAACCTGATCCAAATAACCCTAACCACATACCATTCTTAAGTACAACATCTCAAATCCAAATCCCTGCTGACAGGCGTTTAACCAATGCCGAACGGGCGGAATGGATTGCGGAGTACAATAATAATGGCGGGCCAAGCGAGTTTGAATTGGAGGTAATACGGTTAATTAACGAAGCGCGTGAGGGTCAGGGCTTAAATCCAGTAGAGATTGATGAAACCATGATGCACTCGGCAAGGTTTTATTCACAGACAATGGCGAATTTAAACCTAAGCTTGGGGCAATACGTAGGCCCATATGGAGGTGCTTTCGAGACAGCGGCGGCTTTTGGAGCTCGCTTACTACCATGGAGAGGCGGAAACGGAAACATGGGTGGTTGGACCGCTAGAGGCGTTGTAACCGCGTGGATGAATTCGGCAACTCATAGAAATTTTATTATGCACGAGAGCCATTTATATATTGGATTTGGGTCGCATTTAGGCGGTGCACGTGGAGTTTTTCATTTTCTATTTTTAAGTGCACATTATAGTATACCAACCACATAGCAATGGATATGATTCACTAAATAGACAATGAGCGGAAAGAGCTGTGGCATAATATAAGATGCAGCAGCTCTTTTTGTTTGAGATATTGACATGTGTGATAAAAAGCCATATTCTCCATCAGAGCTCTTCAATGACATGCGCCTTAGGCATATTATGACAAAAAATGACAACAAAACAATAATCAATATTGAGAAATACAAATACAACTATTAAAATCTCAATAATTGATATTAAGCAATGGCAAGATGTATTTCCCTATCGCAATTATTGAAATTGAGAACCATCAGTCAAACGCTACTTAAAAGACGAAAGGTCTTGATAAATTGGAATGGATAAAGCTCGAAATTAAAACTACATCCCATGGCACAGAGCTTGTCACAAGCCTTTTGATTGACATGGGCATCTATGGTACCGAGATTATCGACCAGTCTGAGATGGTATCTTTTTTTGCCGAAGGCTCTTGTCAATGGGACTATGTTGATGAAAATCTTATTGGTTTAACGTCGAGCACAGACGTATCTGTAATCTTTTATCTTGGGACAGATGAAGATAGTCTTAGTCTGTTAAAGCGTATAGAGGAGGCTCTTGTAGTGCTTAGACAGCAAAAAGAGTTGGGGCCTCTCTCTCTTAACACAATCACAGTTGACGATAATGACTGGCTTCATGAGTGGAAAAAACATTTCCTCCCGTTTAGCATAGGGCGGGTATTAATCGTCCCCGAATGGGATAAGTCTACCCACACAAGTGAAATAAAATTTACAATAGACCCAGGCTCTGCGTTTGGCACAGGACAGCACGCTACAACCAAGCTATGCATCGAAGCATTGCAAGAGCAGCTATGCAAAGATGCTGCCGTCCTAGATATTGGATGTGGCAGTGGCATTTTATCAATTATAAGCCTGCTACTGGGCGCAAGTCATGTAACAGCTTGCGATATTGACCCGGCAGCTGTTGACATCACTAAAAAGAATGCAAATTTAAATCCAATTCCCCCTTCATCCTTGCATGTTTATGCTGGGGATATCTTGACGAGTCCCGAGCTTAAGAAAACCATAGCTCATCATGGCTATGACATTGTTATAGCTAATATTGTGGCGGATGTCATTAAGGACTTAGCACCGCTAATTAACACATATTTAAAACCAAAAGGTTTGTTTCTTGCATCGGGCATAATTTCAGAACGGTTGGATGATGTGATATCCGCTTTAAAAGGTAATGGCTTACGTATAATTGAAACAAGAGAGCTTGATGGCTGGTGTCTGGTGGTGGCCAGTTAATGGGGAAATTCTTTTTTAAGCCTTCCGATAGAGCCGGAGATTTTGTACACTTTACCGGTAGCACCGCTCACCATCTCATTAAAGTGTTGCGGCTCTCTATTGGCCAGGAAATACAGCTTTGTGACGGTAATAATACGGATTTTATAGCACGGTTAGAAAAAGTCATAGAAAAACCACAGATGGTTATTCTAGCTCTTCTCTCCTCCCGCCATTCAAATGCGGAACTACCATTTGGCATAACCCTTTATCAGGGCTTGCCCAAGAGTGATAAACTTGAATTGATCATCGAGAAATGTATCGAACTTGGCGTTTCCAAAATTGTGCCAACAGAAACTACACGCTCTATTGTTAGTCTAAACAATGCAATTAATAAAATCGAACGCTATAAACGGATTGCAGAATCCGCAGCAGCACAAAGTATGCGAGGAATTATTCCTACAATAACGCATCCAAAAAGTTTTGCTAATGCAGCTGACAATAGCGATAGCAATTTTCATATAATAGCATACGAAAACGAAAAAACTCGCACAATCAAGGCTACTCTCGAAACCATCTCGCCCAAGCCAATCTCCTTGTGGGTAGGCCCAGAAGGTGGCTTTACTGAAAGTGAAATAGATTTACTAACTAAAAAAGGCGGCAATCTCATCAGCTTGGGCCCGCGCATCCTGCGCACAGAAACTTCCGGAATGGCCGCCATTGCACAAATTACATGTATCTGGGATGGAACTAATGATATATTTTGACAATGCGTCAACGACTCAGCCAATTATATCGCCTTCTGCTTTTTATAACCCATCATCGCCTCATGTGCTAGGCATCATGGCAGAAAGGGCTCTTCGTGGTGCCCGCTTGGTCATTGCTGCCGCGCTTAACTGCTCTGCATCAGAAATTATTTTTACATCCGGTGGAACGGAATCAAATAATCATGCAATTTTAGGCTATACCCTTGCTCATATGAAGCAAGGGGTTAGCTTGATATCATCACCCTACGAGCATCCGTCTATACTCGCACCTATTCAGTTTGCCAGGGATAAGGGGTGGGCAAGCTCACATAACAGTAAATGTCCATACAAATGTAGTGATGAGCTATTAATCCCTAAAGGTAATATTCTTATATCTATATCCCATGTAAATCACGAAACAGGGGACATCCATGATCTTTCAGCTATTTCATCCGCTATAAAAAAACAAAACCCCGACGCCATCATTCATGTTGACGGTGTTCAGGGCTTTTGCAAGGAAAACATATGCATAGATGATGTTGATATATATACTTTTAGCGGCCATAAATGCCACGGACCAACCGGTGTTGGGGGGTTATGGGTTAAAAAGGGTATCAATCTAACGCCGCTGTTACATGGTGGTGGGCAAGAATCAAATAAACGCTCTGGCACAGAAAACATATCCGGTATTATTCAAATGGCCGAAGCCATTGAAGTTTTAACTCAAACCAAAGAGGTTAACCATGCACATGTTGCTGCTATTAAAGAGATTATGGTTGGTTTAAAGGATGTTTTGCCTGACGTTTATGTTAATAGCCTTTCAAGCTCTGTGTCACCATATATTCTTAATATAAGTTTCCTAGGAGTGAGGGGTGAGGTTCTTGTCCATGCATTATCGGAAAAGGGCCTTTACACTTCAATGGGTGCTGCTTGCCGCAGCCGCAAAAATGCAAAGCCCGCTCTATCAATAATGGGTTTTGCACAAGACATTGCCGAATCTGCTATTAGATTTAGCTTCTCTCACCTAAACACAGTTGACGAAGCTAAGCTAGCGCGGGATATAATAATCGAGCAGGTTAAACGGCTGCGCAGATTGCTTGGAGCGAAGCATGGTTGACTTGACTAGAACTTGAAAAGTAACGCAAACAAAAGGGGAGAAGCCCATGAACAATCACTCCGAATCAAAAACAGTTATGCTAGTAAAATACGGAGAAATTTCATTACGAAAAGGCAACCGTGCATTTTATGAACAGCTAATTATGGATACAATCCGCCGTAAACTACAAGGACTTGATGGAGATATACGCGTTAGACGAGAGCAAGGCCGCTTTCTCATCGAAGACATGTGTGGAGACTTAAACTGCAATGCAGTCCTTGAGCGGATTAAATATATTTTTGGCATCATTGGTTTTTGCACATGCCTAAAAACAAATAAATGCGACATTAGTGATTTGCGGCAAATTGCGGTTGAGTTTTTCTCAAAAGTAGCAGGTCAAGCACGCTCATTTAAAGTTGTCACTAAGAGGAGTGACAAAACTTTTCCACTTCAATCAGGAGAAATTTCAGCTTTAATAGGTGAAAGCATCTTTACAGATTTAACTATTACTGTGGATGTGCATAAGCCCGATACTACCCTTTGGGTGGAGATACGCAATCATATATACTTATATGTAAACAGTGTCCCTGGGGTGGGCGGCCTTCCATATGGCTCATCCGGCAAAGGTGTGTTGCTAATGTCAGGGGGCTTAGACAGCCCCATTGCGGGGTATCTTACCGCTAGGCGCGGTGTTAGGCTGTATCCTATCTATTTTCACTCACCACCTTTTGTGTCAGAGCGCGCAGCCGACAAGGTGCGCGATTTAACCGAAGTGATTAGCAAATACACTGGACAAATAACAGTAAACACGGTGCCATTTACAGATATCCAGTTGTACATTAAGGAGCATGTCCCTGAAGAAAAGTTAACGATTTTACTCAAGAGGGCTATGCTTAGAATTGCCAATGCTTATGCCGAAAAAATTGAAGCCCAGTGCCTTATTACAGGGGACAGTATCGGCCAAGTTGCCAGCCAAACCATTCAAAGTATTGCCGCGGTTAACTCGGCTGCCAGCCTCACGATTTTAAGGCCACTTGCGGCTATGGATAAACAGCAGATAATTGACATAGCTAAAAACATAGGCACCTTTGATATATCCATTCGACCATATGACGACTGCTGCACACTGTTTGTAGCAAAACATCCAGAGAATAAGCCAAACACGAAAGTCATCGAACGTATTGAAAATAAAATTGAAGCAGGGCTTGCTCCATTAATTTCTCAAGCACTAGAGCAATCAGTACTATTGCAGCTATAAAACTAAAATTCACAAAAGAAGGTAATCCATGACAAATCTTATCATCCCTAAAAACTACCGTTCGCGCCTTACTGTATATGAAACTCAAATAGCTATAGGCGAGCTTAAAAGAATTTTTGAAAATAGTTTAAGAAAGGTCTTAAACCTAAAGAGGGTATCAGCACCACTGTTTGTAGAGCCTGAAACCGGACTTAACGACGACCTAAGCGGTAAGGAACGGCCAGTTGAGTTTAATGTTAAAGAAACTGGTCGAACAGCACAAATAGTTCATTCACTGGCAAAGTGGAAGCGGTTGGCCTTGCACAAATATAACTTTCCTATAGGCGAAGGGCTTTACACAGATATGAATGCCATCCGCCGAGAAGACGATCTGGATAATTTACACTCTGTCTATGTTGACCAATGGGACTGGGAGATAGTAATAGATAAAGCCTCCAGAACGGAGGCTTACCTTAAACAAACTGTTAAATCGATTATAAAATCCATCTGCGATACATCGGATGAAATGAAAAATCGCTATCCCGCTTTAGATATATCATTAAACAGAAATGTCACCTTTATCACAACGCAGGAGCTGGAAGACAAATATCCTAATCTATCACCAAAAGAAAGAGAGAACGCCTTTACTCAAGAGCATAAAACAGTCTTTATTATGCAAATTGGCGATATCCTTCGCTCTGGCAAGCCTCATGATAGTCGTGCGCCAGACTATGACGACTGGCAGCTTAACGGTGATATATTATTTTGGGATGACTTATTAAGCTGTGCTATGGAAATATCCTCAATGGGCATCCGTGTAGACCCCAAGACCTTAGACTCACAGCTCACAAAGGCCAACTGCGACCATAGGCGAGAGCGGATTTTTCACTCCATGCTTCTAGCGGGTGAGCTTCCTTTTACTATTGGCGGTGGTATTGGGCAATCGCGTATTTCTATGCTGCTTTTGCAAAAGGCGCATATCGGGGAAGTTCAAGCATCCGTTTGGGATGCCGATACACTGAGCGGCTGCAAAAAAGCAGGTATCATGCTACTCTAAGTAAGCTTCCTCATAGTAAGACCGCCACTCCCACTCAAAAGGAGTGCTGTCAGCTCTGTATCCGCCGGCTACAACAGTGCCTACAAGCCCGCACAAGGGCGACATATCTGGAGGCTGTTTCTCTGCTTCGCTATCATGGGTGTTATCAGCCATGCCCTCCTCAAGATAGTCATAAATATCACCACCCTGTATGGAAGTGACGCTTCCGATAAGTAAACTTATTGCCATAAAAATTATCAGCAATCGTATTTTGGCTATTCTGGCTTTTGCTTTCGGTTGTACATCTCCTGGGTTCATTTGTATGGCTCCTTTCACGAGCTTGAAATTAATTTAAATTATGCTGATGTATATAAGCTACAATGTACAGATAGCTTATACAAGAACAGACATATAACAGTTTGGCTACGGTTTTATTACATAGCATAATTATGTCCGCATGTGCCTCTTGTTGATGATAGGGACAAAGGTTATCAGGCCTTTAAATTGGCGGAAAAGGATGGCTTTTTTTATGTATACAGGTTATATTTGTCCATACCGCAGTTTTCGGCATACAACCCTGCATTAGTATCGTACATTATAAATGTCAGAAGACTAAAATTCAGGAGGTACACACATGGGTACATTAGGACTAGACACGGAACGAGGCCTATTTTTAGGCATAGACTTAGGCACAACCAACTCTGTAGTTAGTATTTATAATTTCCAAGCAGGGGAGGCAGAGACCATCCCCATCGATGGTAGTAATATCTTCCCAACCGCTATTCAATTTGAGTCAGACCCAGAAGATGAGGACAAGCTTTCTCGGATATTTGGGATACAGGCTAAAGAAGCGGCTATTATTTATCCTTTTTCTACAGTGTTATCTATTAAGCGATATTTAGGAAGCGATACACAGCTAACCGTGTCGGTAGACGATAAGGACTATCAATTTACCCCGGAACAAATTGCCGGGGAAATACTAGGCCATCTTAAGCAAAAAGCCGATGAATATGCCCAAGAGGAAATGGGTATTACCGGAGAGTTCTCCGGTTGCGTGATTACGGTTCCGGCCAACTCTACAGACAAGCAAAAAAAGATGACCAGGGATGCTGCTATTTTTGCTGGCTTTGACCCAGAGAGTATTTATCTGCGCCTAGAGCCTGCAGCGGCAGCTATTTCCTATGCAGTTAATGAAACCAGCGATAAAAAAGTTCTGGTATATGACTTTGGCGGCGGCACCTTTGATGCCTGCGTTTTAGAGGTCAAGGTAGAAGAAGCAGGTGAGCCTACCATTTCCATAGTTAGCACCTATGGTGACAATAATTTGGGTGGTAACGATATCGATAAAATCATTATGGATATTGTATATGAAGAGTTTAAGAAACTAACAAACGAAGAAATAGATTTGTTTGACGATATGTTAGATGATGGGGTTTCTAAGCGGCAAAAAAAGGTGGCACTGGTGCGCCTAGCTCAAGCCGCAACCCAGGCCAAAGAGCGTCTTAGCCAAACAAAGGCCACTAAGATTACCCTAGCCCCCCTCATTCAAGAGCCCCGCATAGTTAACATCAGCATGGAAATCACACGGGAGCAATTTCTTACACATAAGCGGATTAATCAGCTAGGGGACAGCCCTGAGATTTTTGATAAGTTTCAGGGTAAAAGCGTTACAGACCTTATCGGCGAGACACTTACCTGCGTTAACCACTGCCTGGAGGCCGGAGGCCTTACCGAGGCTGATATTGACGAAATTTTCTTAGTTGGCGGCAGTTCGTCTATTTTATATGTAAGCGAGCAAATTTCAGAGCGGTTTAAGAAGGAGCCGTTTAAATCCCGTATCAGCCCGGCACTTAGTATTTCGCAAGGTGCGGCGCATTATTGTAATATGATTATGATGCCTACGGTTCGCGGGCCGGTGGTTCAGGAAAAAACCATTCATCCGCTGGGCCTTGAAATTGCAGGTCGCCGCTTTATGGAAATCGTCCCATCAGGGCTTGATATCCCCAAAGAGGGTTTAACCATAGATGCCGCCGAGCCCCTTGTTACCAACTTTGAAAATGTTACAAGCATGGCGATTGTAGTATATGAAAGTACAAGGCCAATTACGGGAGATAAGCAGCTGGTTAGCCAAGAAGGTATGAAGCGGCTGGCGGGCACTTCCTTACGGGGGATTCCTCAAGGGGCAAAAGGTCAAGAAAAGGTCAAGGTTATCTTCCATGTTGGGCAAGATAATATGCTTAAGGTTACAGCGCGAAGCCTGTCTTTAGATGGGGTTGTTACTGAGCTATCAGTGGACGAGCTGTATTAGTATAAAAGGGGAATCTATGGCAGACTTTGACACACAAAGGGAAATCCTATGGGCTGCTTGGCAAGATATGCAGGGCTTAGCTGATGAGGCGTTGTATAAGGCCGTGGCTCACTTCTTCACATGCATTAGGCAAACCGCTTGTGACAACTTAGCTATTGAGGCCTTATCCTCTGCGCGTCTGGCGCAAAGTGATGAAAAGATTTATGACCATCTAATTTACCTAATGGAAACATACCAGGAGGTAATAGGCCTATTTGAAGCTCAATTTGAAGAATCCACCCCAGACCTGGCGGCGGGCCTTTGTGATGTCTTAAATTCCAGGCTAAGCCAGTTTGAAGCACCCACAACCAAGACTGGAAATCCCATAGCCGGGGAAAAACGTGGGATTTTAGATAAGGCTGTTCTGCATCTTTCCACGCAAATAGAAGCCCTTAAAGCAGAACACACCTACGACAACATCCGAAATGACATATTAAAAGATAATTTCACATGGCAACCTGTTCACGATTTTATGATAGACAAAATAATCCCCACCCTATATCCCAAATACCAAGAAATTCTAGCCCGCTGCCATTCCAGCATAGACGATATGTACACTCGCAAAACCGCTAGCTACTACGCCGATATATTAGAGCGGGAATGGGAAGTATTGGGCATAATTATACAAATCCAGGTTCAGGCCCTAGAGGCCAGCCACTGGGATACAGACGCCATCCCTCATATCCTTACTAAGCTACGGGAAGCCTATCAGCAAACCGGGCCCATTGTAAGCGGCTTAAGGAAGCTGATGCAAAGCTCGCCTGTTACATCCAGGGAGATGGAGTCCTGTGACGTGTTTATCAAGAGATTTGTAGCTGGCATGTCCCCCTGCCCGCCACCGGAAATAGACAGCGAAGCTTTTACATCTACGCTCTTAGTAGAAGCCGATGCAATTTTTGAAGAGATCCGCACCCGCCATATGGAGGAGATTTATGAGCTTCATCAAGGAGCCCACACCGAAACATCCTTAGCTAATGCTGTTATAAATATCTTTGAAGAAGCACTTAATAAACTAACATGTGAACCTACAACACATGAGGACGAGGAAGCGCAGCCCCAGCCCCCAATAGAAAATGAAATCATATCCGGCATAACCGAGTCTTTGAGCATAAAGGTAGATATCCTAAAAGAAAGCCTGGAAATCTTCACAGCAGCAAGTGAGAAGCTCCTTTCGAGTCTAATATCTAATATCTCCTCTCTAACAGAGCAAGACCTGCAAATAGCTACATCTCAATTAAAATCATCCTGGTGCGAAAACCCGCCAGCTCCTGATAGCATAGCCGAGTTTTTCACTGGTAGCGTTTCATTAGAAGCATTTAGTTCCCACAACAACCGATTCACAAAGCTAATGTCCGACACTATAGCCAAAGCTGAAAAAAACGCTACCCGCTTTAAAAAAGAAGCCCTTCTTTACGAAATCAGCACCTACGAAGAGATATTATATTACAGCGTCTCTCGGCTTAGGGAATCGGCCATGCAAGAAGCCATATCCGCCGTTAAAATTCTGGACGAAACATACTCCGTTCTAGAAAATCTATTAACAGAGGCACAAATTACCATAATCCGCCCAGCCCCACACGAGCCCTTCAGCGGCAAAGAACACGAAGTCCTAACCGCCGAAGAGCTTGAAGGCTTTAATAAAGGGGAAATAATAAAAACAATGACCAGCGGCTACAAGTATAACGACATAGTCATTTTAAGGGCTAATGTGGTTGCCGCAAGGTAGGAAAAGCATATGAACTGGAAGCGATATAAAGCCCTGTCCCCCAAAGAGAAACGAGATGAAACCTACTATATTATCGGCCTAGACATAGGCAACGAATCATCCGCCCTTGCCTTTTTTAATTTACATGAAAATACCCCGGAGCCCATTGATCTAAGTGGCGGCTATGGCAAGCCATCTATTCCCACAGTGATGCAATATATCACCGAGACAAAGGAATGGGTTTTTGGGGAATATGCGATCTTAAACCAAGGTTCGGGTACAGAGATTACACTGCACTCTATGGTGCAGCGGTTGGGACAGAATGAGTATTTAGATATTGATAATAAAGCAGTAAGTCTTGTATCGGTACTGGGCCTGTTTATCAAGGAGATTCTGTCAAGTATCCGTAATATTAATCCCAAAGCAGAAATTGTAGGGATAGTTGCGGCAGTTCAGGCATACATGGATGAAGCAGCCCATGAAGAGCTGCGCAGAGCCTTTGGGCTGGCAGGTTATGAAAAGGAGCTTATAGCCTTAGTCCCTAGCCGGGAGTGTATCCTTGCCCATTATTGCGGCGGTAATTTTGAGGAGGAAGAGCAGGTACTTGTTTTAGACTATGGCAGCCGTGAAGTGCGTGGCGGGTTATATCATATGGCAGTTAATAGTGGAGCCATTACCGCAAAAGCAATATCCAGCCTTTTTGATGAAAGCGTCGGTACCGAGGTCATTTGGCAAAAGGTCTACAGTTTATTCGAATCCCATTTCCGCTCCGTGCAAAAGGGCACGCCGCAACATGACCAGCTAACAGCTTTTGCCTACCAACATAGAGATATATTATTTCAAAAAAACATCCGTACTAAGCCGGCAAAGTTGTACTATAACTTTGTATATCCACCCTTTCAGCAAGCCATTACCCATGCAGATGCCGAAGGGTTGATAAAGCCTTACCGGCAGCAGTTTACACGTTTTATCCGGGATATGCTTGCTAAAAATGTATATGGTACTGCAATTCCTACGCGGGATATTGACGTTGTGCTATGTACAGGCGGCGGTTTTGAAATGCTGTGGGCTAGGGAGGCTGTAGCGGATATCTTCGGTAATGGGCGCAGCCGTGTATTTAGAAATGCCAAAATGGTAGTAGCCGAAGGTGCCGCATTTATTGCTGCTAAACTGTTAGACATTGTTGTTAGCAAGAGCATTACTGTAGAAGATAATCACCGGCTGTCTGTTGATATAGGGCTAAAGGCTGGCGATGTCTTTCTTCCCTTAGTTGAAAGGGACGCTTTTTGGTGGCAGGTTCATCAGCCAAAATTGATTCTGGTTAATAGCTTGGTTAGCGGTGATTTGCAGTTTGCAGTTGCCCAGCGTACAAAAAGCGGTGACATGACAGAGCTTATGCTACACAATCTTATAGGTCTGCCATCCCGCCCAAAGGGTACAACTCGGTTAAGATTTGGCATAAATTTTATCTCCAATTCAGATATTACGATAAATGTGACAGACATAGGTTTTGGGGAGCTGTTTCCTAAAACTGATTACGAAAAAGAGTTTGCAGTGGGCTTAAAGTAGCTAAAGTTGAAGGTTTTTGGTGGCAGGATAAATATATTTTGTGAGAACTAGAGGAGTGGTTATATGGATGACCTATACAAAAATTGCCCAGTGTTTGAAACACAGAATTTCATGTTAAGACTTGTATCAGAAGATGATGCTATAGATTTGCTTGGCTGTTATTCAGATACAAAGGCACAGCAATTCTTCAATACCGACGGCTTTCCTAAGGATTGTAATTTTAACACCATAGAAGAAATGCAAAGCTACATTAAATTTTGGCTGATGGAGTACTCCCAAGGGGCATATATTAGATTTTCTGTTGTAGATAAAGCCGTTAACAAGGCAATTGGGACAATCGAAATGTTTGGAATGGTTGGGCAGTATAAAACTGAAATAGGTATTTTGAGGATTGATATATCCTCCGCTTACGAAAACAAACCACATTTAAAAGAGCTGCTGAAAGTGTGCATTGATAACTTCTACGATTTATTTGAAGTGAAGGGAATTGCTACAAAAGCAATTAGCCAAGCTTCTAATAGAATTGCGGTATTAACCGAGGCAGGTTTTAAACCAGGAGAGTTTAACGGCCGGCCTAATTATTTCCTGCACTGGAAATGAAGACATGGCAATCCATTTTGGCGATTTGGACAGAACCTGAAAAGTAACACTGCTCACTTAGGAGGCCCTCAATGACCACAATTAAATCAGCCATAATAGGCTACGGCAACATAGGTAAAGGCGTATACGAAGCCATAAAAGCATCCCCGGACATGACAATTGCTGGGGTTATTTTGCGTGACAAAGCAAAAGCAGCAGAAAAAGGAGTCCCGACAGTGCTGCCGGTTGCAGAAGATATTGCCGAACTTGGCGAAGTTGATGTTGCTATGCTGTGCGTCCCGTC
>Ga0123355_10002520_pt1 | contig 25930 bp, 18 predicted proteins | sample TergutEmb28metaG_3_FD_89872 | JGI IMG/M metagenome (GOLD analysis project Ga0123355, IMG submission 89872) | Embiratermes neotenicus P1 segment gut microbial communities from Petit-Saut dam, French Guiana - Emb289 P1 | ecosystem: Host-associated > Arthropoda: Insects > Digestive system > Gut ...
ATTGGCAAGCCGCCGTTTGAGGTGATTTGCATGCAATATTTACAACGCATGAACAGAAAAAAGAGACTTCCCTTCACAGCGACATCTTTGGGCACATGGTGGGGAACTGATCCGCTGGAAAAATCGCAAGCTGACTTTGATGTGATTGCAGCAAATCGCAATGAAAAGCAAATAATATTAGGCGAGTGCAAGTGGAAGCGTGATGTAAATGTTTCCGCAATAGCGAAGAATCTTATGACGAAAAATCACATTTTACCGGAATATAAGGAGCGGTACATATATGTTTTTGCAAAAGAGCCACCGCGCGAATATGCAGAAGCAAGTGATGTTACCGTTGTTACAACAGATATGCTTTATGAACTTGAGTAGTATATAATTCCAATACCAAAGTGTTATCTACGGTCTTTATCTACACACTAATTATTGCGAGTAGAACATCTTTGTAGTATAATTGCAAAACAAACTACAGATAAAGTCTCGGCAAGGTAGTGATAAAACTATGGACGACCTAAAACGCATTGTTTCCAAAAACATCATACATCTTCGCACTCACCATAAGATGACACAGCTTGAGTTGGGTGAAGCACTAAGTTACTCCGACAAAGCTGTATCAAAATGGGAGCGTGCCGAAGCTGTTCCCGACGCTTATGTCTTGAAGAAGTTAAGCGTTCTTTTTGGCGTGTCTGTAGACTACTTGCTGACCGAACATAGCGAAGATGAGCTCAAGTCTGCAAAGGCCGGCGGACAGCAGCGATTTAATCGGCACATCATCACACTTATTTCATTTGTAGGCACATGGACGCTTGCTATTATCACCTTTGCGGTATTATGGTTTTTCGGTTCGGTGCAATGGCTTGTATTTGTATATGCTTTGCCGGTTTCTCTTATATTAATGGTTGTCCTTACCGCTGTATTTCACAAGAAAAAGTCCAACATTTACTTCATATCTTTGCTAGTATGGAGCGTTCTTGCAGCCATATATCTCACGTTTATTCACCACAACTGGTGGCTCTTATTTACAATAGGCATTCCTGCACAAATTATTATACTGCTGAGCTTCAAAGTTAAAATCGATCCCCGCCGCATGTCATAATGCCCGCAAATAGTATGAAAAGCGTAGTAACACCAAGGACTCTACAATCTGTAGAGTTCATTTTTTTTGCTCTACTCTCCGTGTTCTCATAGTGTAGTTGTGCCGGTTAACAGTAGCTTTTGTTTTTTATGTGGCTGTATTAAAATTGCATCACTTTTTCAATAGGAGTGACAACAGCTATGACGATTCATAAAAAAATCGAAATATTCGGCGATTCATTGTTAAAAGGCGTACAAGTTAATCCGCAGAATATGCGCTATCATGTGGATAACAATATTGATGTTAACAAAATCGAGCAAACACATTTGCTGGATATCAAAAATAATTCGAAGTTCGGGTGCACAGTCACCAAAGGCTATAAGCTAATCGACAAGCGTTTAGAGAGAAGTGATTTCTTTTGTGATGCCATCGTGATGAATTATGGCGGAAATGATTGCGACTTTAATTGGAAAGAGATTGCCGAACGTCCGCATGATGAGCATTTGCCAAACACCCCTCTTGATACTTTCATCGATACATACTACGCCATTATCAAAAGGCTGAAAGAAAGAGGAATCCACCCGATTCTGACCACATTGCCACCACTTGATGCGCAGAGATTTTTCCATTGGTTTTGCAATGGTTTGGATAAGGACAATATTTTAAAATGGCTTGGCGGAGATGTCCAGGCAATATACCGATGGCAGGAAAGCTACTCAAAAGCTGTTGAGAAGATAGCCACTGATACTAACACGCTTTTGGTTGATATTCGCAGTGAGTTTATAAGTCATGATAATGTTAGACATTTTATATGCGAAGACGGCGCCCATGTAAATACTGACGGGCAGAAGCTAATCACGCAGGCTTTTCTGAAATTCATTGAGCAGACCGAGGCCAATGTGTCGGATGTTAATGCTTATAGGTCACTTGTTTGATAGATAGTGAAAAAGCCCACAGTGGGCCTTTTCACTCATCAGGACGCAGGGACGGCTTCCTTGTCATGTTTTATAGCCGAGTGAAGTGAGAGTCGCGACCGAGCTTGCTCGGTCATGACCGAACAAATGAAGGCTTCAAAAGGTTTAAAACCGCGCGGTCTCTGCCGCGCAACGCGCACGATAGCACGGGGGCCGGGGCTCTGCACCGGGGTTTAATACCTTTTATAAATTTTGCTTGACAGCTACCGTTAAATGTGGAATACTGTTTGAGCATAAATATATTCTTCCTAAAAACTGAATAAAAGGCAATGAGTTATGGAAGCCGGTGAGAATCCGGCGCAGGCTTACCCCTACTGTAAACGAGGACAAAGAAACAATATGCCATTGTTCACATGTGAATGAGAAGGCGTTTCGGCGGTTGATTCGTGTAGTCAGGATACTTGCTCAATGTTAAAAGCGGACGATTCTTGGGTTGGGGAATTGACTTTTTTCATTGTGTATTCTTAAGTTTATCTTAGTTTACCTTTTACCCTTCTGCGATCGTTAAGATTGTAGAGGGGTATTTATTTTTTCCACGAAATGGAGATTATCGGCACAATGGCAAATAACGACAGCAATCACCTATTGCGAGAGCTAAAAAATATTGCAAATGCAATGGGGCGCACACCTATAAAAAGTGAATTTTCTCAATGGCGTGAATTAAAGCGTTGTTTTGGTTCATGGGAAAAAGCAGTTCGGGCTGCGGGTTTGGACTCTGCGAACAGTCCAAAGCAGCACTATCTTCGTGCAGAGCATCGGCGGGAATCTCTGATTATTTTCGATATAAAAGCCGATGATGCAACGGACGAAATAGCAGACCCGACGACAGAGACAGAGCAGAGTGAAAACGAGTAATGTAATTGATATTTTGCGAGAAATTGATTGCGAAAAGGTGGTGGTTATTGCAAAAGCTAAAATTTCTGTGCATGTAAGAGAGTCTGAGAAATCATAAGTAATCATACAGTCAGAGGCGGGCGCAGCTTGTTTCCGGCGACGAAATTAAGAAGGGAGTTTTATAACTTGAAAAGAATGAAAACACGACTTTTGGCGATACTCTTGGCACTTATTATGGCATTGGGGGTATTTCCAATCCAAGTGCTTGCGGATTATGAGGTAGCGATTGATGCGCTTGAGCCTTATGCACCCGGAACACAGCCCGGCGGTAATTTTTGGTTTGAAATCCATTCCCCTGCCGATCCACAGAGTTTCATTGACGAAATCAATGCTATCCTTGTGAGTGAATTTGGACAGACATCAGGAGCTTATGATTATTCAGTGGTAAGAAGGCTTAGGGTGACCGGGGCTTTACCAAGTGGTTTTGGTGGATTTTTCAACTGGGGAGCTAATGTCAGAAACCAAATTGGACCTTACTTGATAGAACTGGATTTGTCCGACCTTACAGCAGGTGCTGTGCCGATAGTTAACAATTATCCTGTATTGTGGCGCTTAAATCTTCCCGCCGGAATGAATTCAACCAGTGCTGCCGGATTTGTCAATAATCCATCTTTGGAAATCATTACTTGGGCAGGCAATGTTAATACTATTGGACCGAATACCACAGGTTTTGGTACGACATTTTTTGGCAGTACACCGTCACTCAGAACCTTTGTATTCCTGGGTGATACCGCCCCTACATTTGGCAGCCATGCTCAGTCCGCAACAAATGCAACCATCGCAACCAATATGTTTAATGTAAACAACAGGGGCGATGGTGCACAGCCGTTGGTTGCCTACGTTCCGGACAACACCACCGGAGGATATGAGTTATATGCGTTCTACAGGCACTTCACAGAAGTGCGGAATTTATCTGAATTTGTTGAGCCTGTGAGGCAAATAAATGTATCCTTTACTCTTCTCGGCACCACACTTCGAGAAGAAGGCGAACCACCACGAGGTTTGGCAATGGGCGGGCTGGATGAATGGATACCTCAGACTTCATTTACTGTTCCGGAAAATTCAAATGTCTTGTATGTACTCGAAAAAGCTCTGACAGAAGCGGGCATGACATGGGAAAACCGTGACGGAAATTATATCTTAGCCATCACAAGAGACGGTTTCCGCCTTGCAGAAGGTACTAATGGGCCATACTCCGGATGGATGTATACCTTGAACTATGTCTATTCCGAATATGGCGTAAGAGACCAGTTAGTGGATGATGGAGACGAGATTGTTTTTCACTACACCGATAACTTCATAATGGAGTTCACCCCTCGTGAGCCTCCGGGAGATGATTTTTGGTTCGAGATTCATTCACCGGCTGATCCTCAAGATTTTATTGACAGAATCAACGCTATTCTTATCAGGGAATTCAGCCAACCACGAGAAGGTCCATTTGATTATTCAGTGGTACGAAGGCTTAGAGTGACCGGGGCTTTACCAAGTGGTTTCGGAGGATTTTTCAACGCCGGAAATAATGTTAGAGACCAAATCGGCCCCTATTTAACAGAACTGGATTTGTCCGGACTTACAGAAGGCGTGATGCCTATAGTTAACACCTATCCTGCACTGCGGTATTTAACTTTGCCGGGCGGGTTTAACTCAACAGGTATATTTAGCAATAATCCATCTTTGGAAACTATTACTTGGGTGGGTAATGTTAGTGTCATAGGGCCAAACAGCGCTGCGCTGGGGACTCAGTTTTTCGCCAACACACCTTCACTTAGAACTTTCATATTCCTTGGTGATACTGCCCCACAATTTGGCAGCCATCAATTTCCATCAACTCAAACAACTATAGCAACTAATATGTTTAATGTCAGCAACAGGGGTGACGGTGCACAGCCGTTGGTTGCTTATGTTCATGATAATACCACCGGCGGGTTTGAATTGACTGCTTTTTACAGGCATTTCACAGAGGTGCGGAATCTCGGTGACGCAGAAGGGCTGCCGTCTGTTGATAGAGATGACCTAAATGCAGCGATTGAATATGCAGAAGATTTAGCAGAAGCGGACTTTGCATCTGCAAGTTGGGCAGCATTACAAACTGCACTGACGGCAGCTATTGCAGTGCTAGACAATACTGATGCTACCCAAGAACAAGTTAATGTAGCACTAAGCAATCTTCAAGCAGCGATTGATGCGCTTGAGCCTTATGTGCCGACAGTAACGCCGGAAGATATCACAGTCTACATCAGCTTCGAGGGCTTTAACTTAGGACATGGTTTCTATATTGAGCCTACACCGATGACAGTTCCCGCTGGGTCAAATGCAATGCGCCCGACTCATGACTTGTTGACACAGAGGGGACACACTTTTGCGCCCGGTGGTTTTTTGGATAATATTTCCGGATTCAATAGAGGCTTTATAAATCCGCCACCGTACATCACAATACAACTAGACGAAGCTCACGCTGTTGAGGGAGGCATACTTGGTGCGCTTATGTTCAGTGGCGAATCCGGATGGATGGTCACTGTAAACCATCGTATGCTTGATGTTGTCGCCGCCGATTGGATAGTTCAAGATGGAGATGTTCTCAGATGGCAATTTTCCGTTCAAGGCTTCGGCGCCGATCTTGGTATTACCGAAGAATACGGCGGTTGGGGCGGTGAGCTCTATACCCATGCAGACAAAACAGAACTAATTCGTGCATTGTTTACAGATGTTGCAAATCCGGGTGCGATACCGGCGGCACTTGATGTCATTATCAATCCTTTAGCAACAGCAGAAGATGTCGCAGCAGCTCTTGCAGCACTCTTGGATGACACACCTCAGCCACCCGAAGGAGAAGGAGAAGGCGGTGCAGGCGGCGGTAGCGCAGGTGGCGCAGGCGGTGGTGCCCCCGGAGCCGTAGTGCCTGAAGAAGATGAAGATGACGAGGACAAAGAATTAGAAAATGGTGTAGTACCTCTTGCCGATCTATCGGAATGGGAAAATATTTTCCGTGATGTAAGAGATAGCGATTGGTTCTACGATGCAGTCAGATTTGTAAGCGCAAACGGACTTATGACAGGCACAAGCGATTATGTGTTTTCACCGAACGCAAATCTCTCTCGTGCTATGATTGTTACTATGCTTTGGAGACTGGCGGGAGAGCCTGAGATGAACTTAGAATCGGGAACTCAAGGTTTAGAGTTTACAGATGTAGCTCGTGGACGTTGGTACTCTACCGCTATCGCTTGGGCTGCTGAAAACGGAATCGTCAATGGTTTTGGCGATGGGCGATTTGCCCCGGGTGATGATATTACCCGTGAGCAACTTGCAGCAATTCTTATGCGCTATGCCGATTGGAAAAATTTGGATATAGTCGTTACAGCAGACCTTTCGGTGTTCACTGATGCAGGGCAAATCTCCGGTTGGGCACGAGATGCGATGAGTTGGGCAAATGCGAGCGGGCTTGTCACAGGGCGCACTCCGACAGCCCTTGCACCGCAAGGCACAGCAACAAGAGCAGAGGCAGCTGCTATGCTCATGAGATTTGTCGAAAATGTAATTAACTCCTAGTTTAGTCTGCATAATCTTTAATACGGACAAGGAGAAAATCTCCTTGCCCGTATTGCCTTGCAAATTTTTCTTGACAGTCTCGGTGAATTATGGAATACTGTTAGGGCATCAGCGCATAGTCGTTGATGTAGATTTTTCTGAAAATTAAATATTATTAAGCGCAATGAGTTATGGAAATCGGTGAAAATCCGATGCAGGCTTACCCCTACTGTAAACGAGGATAAGGAAACAAGGGCCATTGTTCACTAGTGAATGAGAAGGCGTTTCCGAAGATGATTCGTGTAGCCAGGATACTTACTCAATGCAGAAGTAACGATTCTTGGGTTGGGGAATTGACTTTTTTCGTTGTCACATTCTTGATTTTTGGCCCTTTTACCGTTGTAAAAGGGCTTTTTCTTTTCCCAAGGTCACAGAAACTATGGAAGGGGTTTTACAAATTGAAAAACACAACAACACGATTTTTGGCGATACTCTTGGCACTTATTATGGTATTGGGGGTATTTCCCATCCAAGTGCTTGCAGATTATGGGGCAGAGGCTGCTCCGACAGAGGGCGATATAGGTATAGAGCCGTTGTCGGCTGCTGTATCAATAACCGCACCTGCGGGGGCTGATATCCGGTTGTTCCGGCAGGATAGATTTCATCAAATCTTTACCGTTTCACGCCAATCTACCGTAACTAATGACGATGGAACGGTAACAGCCAACTTTGGGACTACCGGAGAGAATTTTCATTACCGTGTTTCAATGCCGGGTATGATCACACGCACAGGCTTCTACCCGGACGGAGCGGTTAATATTATATTCGGAGAGAACGAAGATCCGCAAACTCAAGAACATTCTATGAGATTCCAGGCTCGTGCAGAAGCCAGTACAATGGTCAACATTAACCAAAGAAACCATTTGACAATGAATGCCGGCGGAACTTTCAGACTCCGTGGATATCGTGCAGCTTGGGAAATTATTGACGGAGATATGTCAAATCATGTTGTCCAACCGGACTTCCATGTCAATGTTTTATACGGCGCACAGCATATAAATATCACGCCTGTTCCAAATCAAAGCAACTTCTTTGATATAAGTGCGCAGAGTGCCGGAACGGCAATTGTAGAGGTTCACTATGATGCTATCAGAAATGTCATAGGCAATTCCGACAGTCTTTACGGTGCAACACATCCCGACCGCAAAAGTGTAGTTGTAATCACTATAGGTGGCGGTACAAGCTTGGTTAATTTTGGAAACTGGGATGCAGATTTTGATACAGTATATTATCTAAATACGCAAACAAACGGCATTTTCCCTGTAAATGCTTCCGGTTTACAGTCAGTTGAGGTTGCCCATGTGTCTAATGGTGTGCTTGGTCAGTGGCAGACGGTTTCGGCAGATGGCGGAACCCATAACGTGCCTGTATCAAGGGGCAATAATGTAGTAAGAGCTACGACCGCTTCCGGTGTGGATTATCAAGTCGTCCGTGCGGCGCAGATAACCCCTATATTTACAAACACTTCAAGACCCGGTGAGCTTATCGGTCCAGGCGACCAATTTACCTTAAGATTTGAAGGTCTGTTTTCCGCTGCACCAAAGATGGCTAATATTTACAACCCAACAATGCCAATGTTGGGAGATCCCGCAGGCAACCGAATCGGCTATACTTTTAATGGTGTACGAGTATACGGCGGTTCACAGTATACCTTTACCAATCAACATGCCATGACGTTTACCGCCCCGAATATTGAAGGGCACTTTATGTTTACAAATGGCACCAACCCTACCTCGATATATGGCAGAGATTTTGGACGTCACCGTACGCTGGGAGATAACGGAACTGATTATGGAATTGCTGCTCCTACGTTTACACGTATGGCATCCATCCTGCCGGATATTCCGATAACTATAGGCACGCCTGCGAATGGGCCTCCGGACGATGGCACGATAGGTGATAAAGGCGAACTAATTGCGATAATTGCGGAAGCAAATATTTTGGCGGAAATTGACTTTACACCCGCAAGTTGGTCAGTACTGCAAACTGCTCTCGCAGCAGCGATTGTTGTAAACAACAACGCTAATGCTACGCAAGGACAAGTTGATGCTGCAGTAAGTGCCCTTGAAGCAGCTATTGATGCTCTCGAACTCTATGTTTCTGCCGGACTGCTTCCGAGAGATGATGCTTATTATCTCGATGGCTGGTTTGTAGTACACAACCCGAACGGTGAGATGCATGAAGCTATTCATCATATATTAACAAGGTATCATAGACAACCTGTAGACGGACCTTATAATTATTCAGTTGTGCGTAGGTTGAGAGTTACCGGAAATATGGCACAAACGGACTTTTTTGCAGGAGCTGCCGGAACTAACAGCGTTTCGAATGGTCTTTTGCGTTCAAGCACTCAAGAAAACGTTGCGAATCGGACTCCGCCAATCTTAAACAGATTGACAGATCTGGACTTCTCCGGTCTAACTGAACTTACAGGAACAGCGGGAGGCAATTTCCCGAATACGGCATTGTTTGGGCTGTCAAGCCTTGAAAGACTTAGGATGCCGGCTGACATTGGAGTTAGTGCAAGTACCATCAGAGGAGCCTCAAGTCTTCGAGCTATAGTTTTCGGGGATGGAGAGTTTACTGAAGATACATTTGATTTTAGAGGCATTGAATTCACAAGTGATTTTCCAACATGGTCTTTTACCACTGTACCGTGGCCCAACAGACCTATTGAAAGTCCATTTCCGGGCGGTCCGCGCAGAATAATATTACCATCAGACAGATTAGTCGCCGCTGACATGTTTAGGCAGATGGAGCGGTTGGAAGAGGTAATATTTGTCGGCGACGGATCAGCTAATATTAACGCTAATGCATTTGCATCCAACGCTAATTTACATACTGTACATTTTTACAGTGATACGGCTCCGGGTACAATCGCTGCAACTGCTTTTAGCAATATTAATCCTCTGCCTGTGGCAATCGTGCCTGACCGTGATGAGGGTGGTTATGAACTCGCAGGTTTTAGAACACGTTTCTATGAAGTTGTTTCAAGAGCTGCAGCAGCCCCGATTGACAGAGACGGACTAAATGCAGCAATTGCAGAAGCAAATGCTTTAACACAAGCTGACTTTACCCCTGTAAGTTGGGCAATTCTGCGAATTACTCTAACAGAAGCAATTGCAGTGCGTTACAATGAAAATGCATCCCAGGTAGACGTTGATGCTGCAAGAGACAATCTTCAAGCAGCAATTGATGGGCTTGCGCCATATGTTCCCACAGTGGACGAGGTTACAGTATATATCAGCTTTGAGGGATTTAACCTAGGACACGGCTTCTATATCGAGCCTATGCGCCTCACTCTGCCCGGAGGTTCACGGGCGATGAATGCAGTGGATACAGCACTTGCAGCAAACAGCTTAACCCGTACAGGCGGTGCAGACTTCGTGGCTCGTATTAACAACATCCATCCTAGTCCGGGAGAAACACCAAACGTTCCAAGTTTTATCACAGATGCACTACAATCAATCGGAATGATTCTTGATGTAGGGGCGACAGATGGTTCTCTCGGTTCGGCAGACTACACCTCTTTTTCCGGCTGGATGTACACAGCGAACCACGTCATACCTTATGTGCGTGTAAATGGACACCCTCATGGATTTGGTTTAAATGACTTTATTCTCTCAAATGGGGATGTTATTCGAATTCAATTTTCCGTATTTGGCATGGGTCAAGACCTCGGAATAGAAGACTCATGGGTAGGTCCGCCACTCTATATTCATGCGGACAAAACGCAACTTATTCGCACCTTGTTTGTACCCAATGTAAATGAAGCAGCAGTGCCGAATGCACATGCAGTTATCATTAATCCACTGGCAACGCCGGAACAAGTAGCAGCTGCAATTGAGGCACTTCTAGAAGGTGCACCACCGCAAAGCCCCGATGAGCTGTTAGCCGAAGCGGTAATCCGTGTAAATAATGCACTTGCGGCACTTAATGTCACAAATACAACGACAGCAACAGATGTGCTTGCTTCGGCACAAACCGCTGCCGGAACGGAGATTACAGCAACATGGCAATTAGCTCCGGCTATAACTCCCGCACAAGCGGGGCAAGCCGGCTCTATAGTTGGTACAATTGTGCTTGCTCTCGATGGTGTTACAAGAAATTTTGCGGTTAATCTAACGATACCGGCACTTCCCACTCCACCACCTGCTTGGGAAATCGCAATGCACAGCGCTCTTGACAGGATAGAGTTTATTACCACCAATCCTACAGTAGAAAGTGTGGGCGGTGAATGGGCAGTATTAGCACTGGCTCGTGCAGGACGGATAAATACAGACCATGCTTGGACACAGATTTATCTTGCAAATCTAAATGCCGAAATGGAAGAACTTATAGAAGAAAGCCTGTGGACTGACTTGCAACGTGTAACCCTTGCGCTTACTTCTCTCGGCATAGATGCAATAGAGCTCGATAGTCGCTTAGGGATATTTAGCACATTTGTTCCTACTGCCGGCAGACCTACTCACAGCCAAAGTTTAAACGCCGATATCTACGGACTTCTTGCGCTGGATTCAATGCCGTACGGTGGAGATAGATTGCAATTTGTTCAGTCGATTCTAAGTGCTCAAAACAGTAACGGAAGTTGGAGTCTTGTACGAGGCACATCTCCGGGTATAGACATTACCGCTATGGCAATTCAGGCACTTGCTCCTTATTACATAAGCGATTATACAGGTGTCAGAGATGCCGTCAATAGTGCGATAGCCTGGTTATCTGCTCAGAGCATCCCCGATGCAGAAGGTAATGCACAGATGATAGTTGCGCTCACAGCCATTGGACGTGGCGCAGAAGCGAGCACTTATGTAGATGCTCTGCTCACATTCTATGATAATGCAACCGGCGGATTCATACGTGGTCCGGGTGTAAACGCAATGACAACCGAACAGGCAGCATATGCACTTGTCGCTTACTGGCGTTATGTCAATGGGCATAATAGACTCTATGACATGCGTGATGCCTTTGGCGACGATACACCAACAAGCACTCATGTCAACAGGGCTGCTCTGCGTGATGAAATTACACAAGCAGGACGTCGAGTACAAGCAAGTTATACTCCTGCAAGTTGGAATGCAATGCAGGTGGCACTGGAAGCTGCGATAGCTGTTCGTGATAATCTTAATGCTACGCAAATTCAAATCGACACAGCAACTGCCAATCTTAGATCAGCGTTAAATGCACTCGTGGGAGTGGGTGGAGGCAATCAACCACCACCGCCACCAACACCGGCAAGAGTGCTTATAAGTGTTATTGACCCGAACTATCATGGTCCCGGACGTCCACACACTTTCTTTGCCGGCAGATGGATGGACATAAATCAAGGCGAAACTGCATATAGCCTACTTCGCAGAACGGGTCTAACCATATCCTCAAGGGGTAATTCTGACCTTGCGGGAATGTATGTTGAGAGCATTAATGGCTGGGGCGAATTTGACGATGGTCCGCTTTCCGGTTGGATGTATAGCGTTAACGGTGTGTTCCCTGGTTTTTCCTCATCGTTATATACATTGCGAGATGGTGATCGTGTCGAGTGGCTGTTCACACGAAATCGTGGTGATGATCTTGCCGGAGGTGCAGGCGGTATTGGTGGGGGCGGAGCTCCCGGAGCACTGCTGCCTGAGGAAGATGAAGAAGACGAAGATGATGAAGATAAGGAATTAGAAAATGGAATCCCCCTTGCTGATCTGTCGGAATGGGAGAATCTTTTCCGTGATGTAAGTGAAGATGATTGGTTTTATGGTGCTGTCAGATTTGTTAATGCCAACGGCTTGATGACAGGCACAGGAGATGATACATTCTCACCGAATACTAATCTTTCTCGTTCAATGATTGTAACAATTTTATGGAGACTTGCAGGTGAGCCTACAGATACGGAAGGTACAACGTTTGATGATGTGCAATCCGGACGATGGTATTCCAGTGCTATAGCGTGGGCAGCCGGCAATGGAATCGTCAATGGGTTTGGCGATGGTCGATTTGCGCCAAGTGATGATATCACTCGTGAGCAGCTTGCAGCGATTCTGATGCGCTTTGCTTACTGGAAAGACTTGGATGTAGTGGCTGATGCAAATCTTGCATCGTTTGATGATTCAAATAGAATCTCCGGCTGGGCGCAAGAGGCGATGAGCTGGGCAAATGCAACCGGGCTTATCACAGGTCGCACCGAAACAACACTTGCACCGCAAGGTACTGCAACAAGAGCGGAAGCGGCGACAATGCTCATGAGATTTGTCGAAAATGTGATTGGATAGATAGCTTAGATTAAATAAAATGTTATGCCTTAAGGGCAAGGGGATTTCCCCTTGCCCAGCTAAGGAAAAACACCCGGCGCTTGCGGAGCCAATTATCAAAACACCCGGCTCTTGCAGAGCCAACTATCAAAACACCCGGCTCTTGCAGAGCCAACTATCAAAACACCCGCCGTCTACGACGGCACCCTCTTTTCTAAAGAGGGTAAATAAGGAGAAGAATATATGCGAAAAAAATTACTTACAGGTCTTTTGGTTTTTGTAATGCTGTTGGGACTTGCAACACCTGTTGCTACGGCGACGACGGACACTGATTGGGAAACAGCAATGAATAGGTCGCTGGATTGGATACGCACCGAAATCACAGCCGGCCCACGTGTCGGCTCAGTCGGCGGAGAATGGGCTGTGTTGGCTTTGGCTCGTGCGAATAGGCTAGAGGCAAATGACCCCTGGCTGAGCGGTTGGTTTGCGGATTTAGACCGCTTATTAAGCGAAGTTGACAGGCTTATTGCTGACGGTAATAATATCCAAAATCCCCCGTCTGCAGGTACATTTCCGTCGGCGATGAGAAGATGGACTGATTTTCAGAGAGTAACTTTAGCTCTCGGGGCTTTGGGAATAGACGCTTCGGATTTTAACGGGCGGGATCTGACGGCAGTTTATCGGGATTTTGTTCCGATTGCACAGAGACATGCGTTAAATCAAACTATCAATGTGGATACTTTTGCACTTTTGGCTCTGAACAGCGGACAGTTTAGCGGTGACAGGGAGCAATTTGTTCAGTCTCTGCTTGATGCTCAAAGGGCGGATAATTTTTGGAGTTTAGCAGGAAATCAAGTGACTCCGGGAATGAGTGATATAGATATAACTGCTATGGCAATTCAGGCACTTGCACCATATTACATAAGTAATTTAGATGTGAGAACTGCGGTTGACTTATCGCTGAATTGGCTTCGCAGTCAGACTTTTTCAGACCCTGAGGGTGCTGCGCAAATGATAGTGGCTCTCACGGCTCTAGGTCCTGACTTTGCAGGCGAGGCAGAATATTATGTAAGTCTCCTGCTAAATTGGTTCGACCCGGTATCAGGTGCTTTCCGTCGTCCTCACGCAGACAGCCCCATAAATATTATGGCGACTGAACAGGCTGCATATGCTCTTGTTGCATATTGGCGCCTTGTAAACAATATGAATTCACTTTATGACATGCGAGATGCTTTGGGTGCAGACCGCACACCTGTCACCACGCTTCCTGCGGAAATTGTAGGTTTGCCGGGCAAGCATGCGGATATAAACCAGGTTCCGGTCACGCATCCGGGCAGGACTTTTGCAGATATTCAAAATCATACCAGCCGTCACGCAATAGAAGTTCTTGCTTCGCGTGGAATAATAACAGGCAGAAATGAAACTGAATTTGTTCCCGGTGCAACGATGACACGTGCGGAATTTGCCGCAATCATCACACGTGGGCTGGCTCTACCTGACAGACCGACTGCTGTATTTGCTGATGTCCCTTCGAATGCGTGGTTTTTCGATGTAGTCGGGACAGCTTTTTACTATGAAATCGTAACAGGCACTTCGCCGACGACATTTAATCCGCAAGGTACTATAACAAGACAAGAGGCGGCGGTCATGGTCGCTCGTGCGGCAAGACTCGGCGGCATGGATATCTCGCTTACCGATGCGCAAATACTCAATACTCTTGCCATATTCGGCGATTATCGCACAGCGGCAAGTTGGGCTTGGGCAGAGCTTGCGTTTTGCTTCCGTGAAGGTATCTTAGATGATTCTGAGTTTTATATTGAGCCTTTGGTTCCTATTCTGCGTGGTGAGGTCGCCGAGATGCTTTATAGGTTGCTTGATAGGGCAAATCTGCTATAAGGAGAATTGAGGTTACAGTTACCGGGGTGCTTGGCTGAGAGATGACCTCCGAAAACAAGCGAATTGGGCTGTGCCGAATGTGATACGAAAGGAATCTTCATTATGCAAAAACACAAGACAAAAATAATAATAGCCGTTGTTGTTCTCGTGGCACTTGCTGGTGCGTGGTTTCTGGGCTATACCCCAACGACTGCGCCTGAGACTCCGTTTGTGGTAGCAGCAGCGGAAACTTCCGATACAAATTCTTTAGCAGGTGCAGTGGCATCGCTTACCGATACAGATGCAACGCCCGTAAGTCCGCAAGATTCTTCGGGCGAATCGGAGACTGCAAACGTAGATGATGTAGAGGTTTCTGATACGCCATCAGCCGAGGCTGATGCTCAAACAGGGCAGATTGAATTTCCCGATGACTCGCAGGCTGAAACAGATGTTTCCGCTGATGAATCGAGCGATGCCGGCACCCAAGCTGAGGAGGCAGGCGAAACCGACATTCACGCTGATGCGCCGGGCGAAGCCGATACTCAAGCTGAGGAACCGGGCGAAGTCGCTCCGCCTCAGACAAGTGATGTTAGTGGTCAAACGGAATCAACCGAGACTCCCGCTGCTCCGTCAACCGAAACCGATAATCAAGCGGAGTCACCCGAAACACCTGCACCTCCACTGACTGAGCCGGTTAATTCTCCGTCGGAGCTTCCGCCACCGATTGTTAACGAGCCTGCAGAGTCAGAGCCTGTGAGCGCGATTGCTGATGATGGGTCTTTTACTGTTACACTGTCGGTGCGTGTTGATACTATTTTACCCTTTATGCCTCTGCTCCATAGGGATAAGCATGAACTTGTTCCTGCGGATGGTGTAATATTCCCACCAACGCAAGTTACGGCTTATGAGGGTGAGAGTGTGTTCAATGTGCTACAACGTGAGATGCGGCGCAACAGGATTCACATGTCGTCACGCTTTACGCCGATATTCAATTCTGCTTATGTCGAGGCGATCAATAATCTTTTTGAGTTTGATGTTGGTCCACGGTCGGGTTGGTTATATAGGGTCAATGGTGTATTTCCGAATTTTGGTTCGTCACTGTATACTTTAAGTCCCGGTGATGTTATTGAGTGGATGTATACGGTCGATTTGGGGCGTGATGTAGGGGCGACTTGGATCGAGGAGTTTCAGAGGTAGTAAGGCAGGGGGGTAGGTTGCCGGTCTTGTAACAGGACAACCCCCGCCGCCTGTCGGCGGCACCCCCTTCGACCGAAGAGGGCTAAGTAACGGAAAGGCAGAACTGAGCGATTTGAACAAGGATACTTTTGCGGGATTTCACCCGGCTGTTAACTTTTTGTATTTTGCGGTGGTTATTGGGTTTGCAATGTTTTTTATGCACCCGATAAGCCTCGCGATTTCCCTTGTTTGCGCATTTACATATGCGGTGCATTTGACCGGCAAAAAGGTCGTGAAAATGTGGCTTATTTTTCTGTTGCCGCTCATTATAATAGCAACCGGAATAAACCCTTTGTTTAATCATCAGGGCGGCACGATTCTCGGGTATCTTCCGAACGGAAATCCGCTCACGCTCGAATCCATTATGTTCGGACTTGCCGCATCAGTTATGCTTGCTACGGTGATAACTTGGTTTTCGTGTTTTAATGTGATTATGAGTTCCGACAAGATTATTTACCTGTTTGGTCGCATAATTCCTGCGTTGTCGCTGGTATTGGCGATGGCACTTAGATTGGTGCCACGTTTTCGTGAGCAGATAAAAGTAATTTCCAACGCACAAAAATGTATTGGGCGTGATGTTTCTGACGGAAATATCTTTCACAAGGCACGGCACGGGATAAAAATTCTGTCTATCATGATTACATGGGCTCTTGAAAATGCCATAGAGACTGCCGACAGTATGAACGCGCGCGGGTACGGACTTCCGGGGCGCACGGCTTTTTCGATTTTTCGATTTGACCGGCGTGACGCATGGGCGGCATCATATATTCTTACTTGCTGTGCAATTGTCGTTGCAGGGGCTGTGACCGAAGTGTCCCGTTTCCGCTATTTTCCGACAATAAGAGGTGAGTGGGCCGGATTTTGGACCGTTGCAGTGTTTTTTGTGCATTTCGCACTTGGCATATTTCCTATAATCGTAAGCTTAAAAGAGGACATAACTTGGAAAAATATAACTTCGTCGAAACTTCGGGACGGCGTATAACACCGATGGCTGACGCCACTGTTTCGCCTATGGCAAAAGTCTCTTGTTTCAGGATTGAAAACTTAACTTTTAAATACCCCTCCCGTGAGAATTCTGCGTTGCACGGGGTTGACTTGACTATAGACCGTGGAGAGTTTGTGACTCTGTGCGGGCCTTCAGGATGCGGCAAGACTACACTTTTGCGCCATCTCAAGCCATCGACTGAGCCTCATGGTGAGAGGGGCGGCAGAATTTTATTCGAAAATACGCCTCTTGATGAGCTTTCCTCCCGAGATGCTTCCTCGAAAATAGGTTTCGTGTTTCAGTCGCCCGAAAATCAGATTGTTACCGACAAGGTTTGGCACGAACTTGCGTTCGGGCTTGAAAGTCTTGGCATAAAAACGCCCGAAATCCGCTTGCGTGTGGCTGAGATGGCAAGTTTCTTCGGAATTCAAACTTGGTTTCACAAGTCCGTCACTGAGCTTTCGGGCGGTCAAAAGCAAATTCTCGCGCTTGCTTCGATTATGGCTCTTCAGCCCTCTGCTCTGATACTCGATGAGCCGACGAGTCAGCTTGATCCGATTGCGGCGGGTGAGTTTTTGGCGACTGTCGGAAAGATAAATCGTGAGCTTGGGGTGACGGTGATTCTGACAGAGCATCGCTTGGAAGAGGCTTTTCCTCTTTCAAGCCGCGCAATTGTTATGGACGGGGGTAAGGTGATTGCGGACGGTTCTCCGCATGAGGTCGGAGGTCATTTGCGCGGGCAAGAACATGGAATGTTCTTGGCGATGCCTGTGCCGATGCGGGTTTGGGCGGCGTGCACGGCGAAGCCGTGCAAATTAACAATCAACAATGAACAATTAACAATGGACGGACAATTGCCAATCGATAGTTGCCCGATTACTGTTCGTGATGGGGCTAGGTGGCTTGAGCAGGTTACGACTGTTGATATTGCAAGGGCGGTGGATTCGGTTGCACCGACGGCATGTGACGAGGATAGTTGCCCTGCTCCCGGTCGTGATGGGGGGAACCGGACGACAGAAACCGTAGGGGCGAACTGTGTTCGCCCGTTGGTGTCGGAAAGTTCTGCGGGCGAACGCAGTTCGCCCCTACAGATGGCTGTTGATATAAGCGACGTTTGGTTCAAATATGAAAAAGACCTGCCTGATATTGTCAAAGGCTTGTCTTTTCAGGCTAATTACGGCGAGATAACAGCAGTTCTGGGCGGCAACGGCACGGGCAAGACTACAACGCTCGGGCTGATTGCGGGGCTGCATAAGCCTTATCGCGGAAAGGTCGGTGCCGATGAGCAGATTTACACTTTGCCGCAGAATCCGCAGATGCTCTTTGTCGCAAAGACCGTGCGTGAAGATTTGCTGGAGATACTTTCCGAGCGCAGGCTTTCAAAAGAGGAAAAATTGCGGCGTCTTGCCGCAATGGTTAAGCTCTGTCGGCTTGAGGGGCTACTTGAGAGTCACCCTTACGATCTGTCGGGGGGGGAGCAGCAGCGCGCCGCGCTTGCAAAAGTCCTGCTTTTGCAACCGAAAATTCTGCTTCTCGACGAGCCTACAAAGGGGCTGGATGCTGAGTTTAAGCAGATTTTCGCGTCAATTTTGAAAAAATTGACGGGCGCGGGCGCCTCCGTCATCATGGTTAGCCATGATGTAGAATTTTGCGCTGAACATGCAGACCGCTGTGCGTTGTTTTTCGACGGTGACATCGTCACCGAAAACACGCCGCGTGCATTTTTCAGCGGAAACAGCTTCTACACAACCGGAGCCAATCGCATGGCGCGGGATATTTTGCCTAAAGCCATCACGGCAGACGATATCATCTTAGCACTCGGCGGAAAAATAACCCCACCTCCTCAAATCCTTGACATGGACGCCAAATACGAGATCTCATCGCCCGACCTCCCGCCACCACCGAAAACACCCAAGTTATCCGGAAAGCGCAAAGTAATTTTGTCACTTTTCATTTTATGGCTAATCGCCTCAGTAGTGCTTGCCGTACAAAACTCAGAAAACCTCGGCATCTTCATCGGCAGCGGAAATGCGGCCATCGCCCTCGCCCAAGACAGCGGAACGCTCTACGCAGGGATTATGACCGCAATCGCCGTAGGCATTATGGGTATATTTATTACCTTATCGTCAAAAAGAGAAGAAGCCTCACCGCAAGCAAGACTTCAAAAACAAAAATTATCAAAACGCTCTATCATGGCAGCAGCACTTATCTTTTTGACAATCCCGCTCACGATTTATTTGGGCATAATGCTTTTTGGCGACCTTCGATTTTATTTCATTTCGATGTTGGTTATCTTGCAAATCATGTTGCCATTTGCCTTTGTGTTCGAAGGGCGCAAGCCGCAAGCACGCGAACTTATAATCATTGCAATGCTTTGCGCTATAGCCGTTGCAGGCAGGTCTGCGTTTTTTATGCTTCCGCAATTCAAGCCTGTTGTTGCAATGGTTATTATCGCCGGAGTAGCATTTGGTGGGGAAACAGGATTTCTTGTCGGTGCTATGTCCATGTTTATCAGCAACTTTTATTTCGGACAAGGGCCTCATACGCCGTGGCAAATGTTTGCAATGGGAATCATCGGATTCTTGGCGGGAGTGTTGTTCCGCAGAGGACTTCTGAGCCGTTCCTCAATATCATTGGCCGTATTCGGCGGTTTTGCAACATTTATAATATACGGTGGAATAATGGCACCTCAGATTGTTCTTGCCATGCAACCAAATCCGACATTTACAATGATTTTAGCCGCATTTATACACAGTATTGCGTTTAATCTTATCCACGCCGTTGCAACTGTGACATTTTTGCTTGCTATTTCAAAACCCATGCTCGAAAAGCTTGACCGAATTAAGCTTAAATACGGCTTAGTGCATCACATTTCAAATAACTAGTATAGCGTAAACGAAATAGCCTGTCATTAAAAATGCGAAGCACCGGTGGAGTAGGATTTGGCGATGGCCCAGGGAATTTTACGATGGTAATTCTCATTTAATTTACTTAATCTAAAAGACTAATCGCCTGCACTCGATTTAAAACATCGGTGAGTACAGTTGAAGGTGCTTTTTCTATAAAGGCATAATTTCGTGTTGCGATATCCAGTACTTTTGCCTGTTCGCACATCACAAATCCTGTGGTTTGCATTTGTTGGTCGAGTTTTACGTGAAGCAAATTTGCTCTCCCCGTGTTTGTTATTGGGCAGACCATAGCGAGCTTACCCCCTGTTAGCAGATGAAAGTCGCTATTACTAACTACGATAACCGGTCGTCGCCCTTTTTGCTCATGCCCTGATTGTGGGTCTAAGTCCAGCCATGCTACATCACCTTGGGTTATCATATTTCTTCACTCCCAACTCTACCACACTCAACATAATCAGCGATGTCATAAGGGTTTTTCAGCACATAATCCTCTAAGCTCAGACCTGCTTCGGTCAAAGCCATCTCTCGAAAAGAAGGTGTTTTAAGCACCTTTTCTATCGTAATCACATTGCCCTGAACACTTACCTTCACAGTATCGTTATTCTCTATGCCCAGTTTTTTCAAATAAGGCTTGGGCAGGCGCACCGCTGACGAATTGCCCCATTTTGATATTACAGTTTCCATTAATATCAACTCCTTTACATAGCTTGCGTATATTGTATATCCTGTATATACATTCTGTCAAGTAGAGTCATTTTAATGATAAGTGTTGATAAACTCATAAATGTAGTGTAGAATGTTGCCTGTATTGATAGAATGTGGAAAGTGAGATTGGCAATGGTATTGAGCGCATCATGCAAAAAACATCATTGTGAGAAAAAAGCAAAGAGATTCTTTGCCATAGTTCTTTTGGTGTGCGTCCTTACCGTGTCTCTGTTTTCTACACATTTTATTCTCGAAAACATCGTCCATGATTGTGTGGGCATGGGATGTTATATTTGTGTAAAGCTTCATAACGCACAGAACGTATTAAGAAAAATCGGAATGGCTGTTGCATTTGCACTGCTATTGTGCGTAGGGTTATTTGCCATATATATTGCCGCCACGCACAAAAAAGCCGAGGTTTGCTCAAACACTCTTTTAGAGTTAAATATTCGCTGTAATATCTAAGACATAACAAGGGATTACTACCGTCTTTTCATCGCAGAAGTGTACTTTCTGCGGTGAGAAGGTTGTATTATTTCCTTGTATTATTTTGCCCAAAAACACGCCGCAAACAGCTACCGGGATATCATCATGTACGTTCTTATAACAAAAATGCAACCTTTTGAGGGGAAATATTATGCAGAATTTTAAAGACAAAAATACCGAAAAAGATTTTACCGAGATAAAACAAGAGGAACTTGACCTTAAAACGGTCAATAATGATAATCTTTCTACATGCGATACCGACTCCCATTTTGTTTGCCCTAAATGCGGACATATAGTTGACACCAAGACCACCAATAACGATAATCTTCCTCTATGTGATGCCGGTTCCTGTTTTGTTTGCCCTAATTGCGGTCATATGGTTGACATTCATCTTGCTTTAAAAGGGTGCCCCCCACCGGACAAAGGCAAGCCTTAAACTTTGAGCGAAAAGGGGATAAGTTGAATGAAACAAAGCATACGTGTCAAAGACATAGTTGCATATATGGCAACAATTGTATTTGCATTGCTCTTTCTGTTTATCGGCAACCGCATAGCAAGTCAAAACATGGTTGAATTCCAAAGTGATGATTTTCTGAAAGTCAATGCAAGGGTGCTGGAAATAACCGATATAACAGAGCATTACGATGAATGGTTCAGCACTGCAATTATCACCTTTGAAGCACGAATTACAAGCGGCGAGTATCGAAACGAAATTGTTACAGCCACACAGTCGCTTGATGATTCTTGGGGTATTGAGCCGGTGGAGATTTCTGTTGGAGATAATGTCCAATTGGCATTAGTGCAAGCATTTTTTGATTCACCCGAAGAATGGATTTATTTTGACCATGTGAGGATAAATCAAATTATTATTTTGGGAGCAGTGTTTGTTTTGCTTCTGCTCATGTTCGGGAGAGGAAAAGGCTTTAACGCTATAATATCACTTGGCTTTACATGTGCCGCTATTTTCACTGTACTTATCCCGGCGATACTGTCGGGAAAAAATATATATATATCTTCAATCATTGTCTGTGCATTTGCGGTTGTTATTACACTCTTTATTCTAAACGGTGTAAACAAGAAATCTCTGGCGGCTATCATAGGTTGCTTAGGGGGAGTTATCGCCGCAGGTATAATAACTCTTATAATGAATCAGACTTTGCAACTCACGGGAATGATAGATAGCGATTCGAGATATCTGATGTTTCTTCCTACAGAAAATCCGATTGATTTAAGAGCGTTGATTTTTGCAGGAATCATTATAGGGGCTGTCGGGGCAATAATGGACGTTGCTGTTTCAATTTCATCTGCGCTTTGGGAACTAAAAACGCAAGCTCCGAAACTCACTTTCAGCAAACTCTACAACTCCGGTATCAATATCGGCAAGGACATAATGGGGTCAATGACCAATACACTTGTGCTTGCTTATATAGGTAGTTCACTAACTGTGATTCTGCTGCTTATAGTTTTCTCCGGCTCTTTTAATGAACTCTTCAACAGAGAAATGGTGATTGTCGAATTACTCCAAGCCTTAATAGGCAGCTTGGGTATTCTTTTGACTATGCCTTTGACAGCATTAGTTTGTGCCGTATTTTACTCTAAAAAAACCGATTCGGGGCATACTGCTTGATATTGACAGGTTTTTAGTGCAGTGTGAACAGTAACACGATGGACGATTGACAGTCTCCCGAGGAATTATACGATGGCGATTCTCATTTAATTATGCTAAAATTAAATGAGAAATTTCGCCATACACTTTTGCGAAATGGCAAGGTTATATTATTTTAGATAAGGGAGGCATACAAACTATGATTTATTTCTATAATCACAAATAGTATCGCGAGTTATGTTCTGCGGTACTACCGTATTACAATAGCTCGCCTAAAAACGATTTATTATAATATGGGAGAGTGTTAAAGTTGAATAATTGGAAATTAAAATTTTTACTGATATGGGGCGGTTCAGCCATATCTATTTTTACGAGCGCAATCATGCAGATGGCACTGATTTGGCACTTGGCTATCGCCACTGAATCGGCACTTATATTGTCCATTGCTTCGATAGCCGGTTTTTTGCCGATGACGCTTTTGAGCAGTTTTGCAGGGACATGGGTTGACCGCTACAGCCGAAAACTCATAATAATAGTTTCTGACATGTATCTTGCGGTCATTGCTCTCGGCTTGGTGATTTTCACTTTACTTGCCGAGCCCCCCATTTGGATTATCTTGGTTGTGTTATTTTTGCGCAGCATTGGGACAGCATTTCACACACCCGCAATAAGCGCAGTAACCCCTACGATTGTGCCGGAAACACATCTGACAAAATGTGCAGGATATACGCAGTCGCTACAGACGCTCGGGTTTATTGCCGGAACATCCATTGCTGCGGTTTTATATCCTCTATGGGGCATAAGCGGCATGGTAGCATTAGACATTGCGGGTGCTGTTTTGGCAGGGATAGCGGTGATGGTTGTAAAGATTCCATCATTACCGGAAACTGAGCAACAAGAGAAGCAGGGAATAATCTCGGAGGTTAAGGAGTCTTTCGGCATATTAAAAACTCATAAAGGTTTGTTTGCCTTGTTATGGATTGCCGTTGTGTTTACGTTCTTCTTTGCTCCTATCAATGCGCTGTTTCCTCTAATGAGCATGGGCCATTTCGGTGGAACGACCGCTCATGCTTCCATTGCGGAAATCAGCTTTGCAGGTGGTATGATGTTAGGCGGAGTCGCACTTGGTCTATGGGGCGGGTTTAAAAGCCGTGGAATAACAATGTGTTGCTCCATTGCGCTAATGGGCGTAGCTATTGCTTGGTCAGGGGCTTTGCCAACTACCGGATTTGTTGTCTTTGCCGTTCTTTCTTTACTCATGGGCTTATCCGCTCCGTTTTATACGGGACCTCATGTGGCTCTGATGCAGGAAAAATTCCCGATAGAACATCTGGGTAGGATTTTTGGTTTCTACGGAAGTCTGATGTCGGCATCCATGCTCTTAGGACTTGTAACTACAGGGCTGACTGCTGATATTGTGGGTGTTAATGTCTGGTTCTTGGCAAGCGGTATAGCTATTTCCATTCTTGCAATAATAGCAATTGCTACGCCCGGTATCAGGGATATTGAAAAGCATTAGTCCGTGTTTGTGGTTATATAAGTCGTTGTATAGAAATTTTATATTTTTGGAGGTGTCGTTCATGTGGCAATGTCCAAAATGCAAGCGTGAGTTTAAGAACATAAATCAAAGCCATTATTGCACAAAATCAGAGTCAGTAGATGAGTACATCTCTATGCAAGCACCGGAAGTACAATATAGGGCAACACAGTTGAATTAGCCAATAAGCATAACGCTATGAACGGCTGAAAGCAGACACTTCAAAATTGTGTCTGCTTGTATATCCTGTATATACATTCTGTCAAGGCCTGTTAATAAATCGGCTTTTACGATGTCGGCTTTTACGATAGTAATTTTCATTTAATTATGCTAAAATTGAATTAAATAATTTCGCCATACAATTTAAGCAAAATGGCAAGGTTATATTACTTATATACTATGACAATAAAAATTCCGGAGGTTGCGACACATGGCAAAATATGAACGTAATTTACGAGGTGATTTTAATGCCTTATTACAGACTTTAGACCGCGAGATTTTAGGCCGCAGCATTTCCGCATCTTTTCAAGATGGAAGCGACTTTACAATGGGCAATGTGCGCTGTGCTGTGCGGGTATACGAGCGCTACAGTGCAGTCGGCGGCAATCGTTTAGCGGCTAATATTACCTTGCTGGGTGAGGGAGAAGATTTATCTCTATCTGTCATTGCCTCCGGTGGAAGTCAAGCTATGTTCTTCAAAATCAACACCTGGGGCGAAAGTGCTTTTACCGACAAAATAGCTCAGATTGTAGAGGAGTGGGAGCGACATACAGTATAAGCCTTCGTAACAAAGGAGAGAACCAATGAATACACCACTAAAAAAGGCCCGAATAACACTTATAATTACGTCTGTAATCATGTTTATTTCAGCAATAAACGCGATTGCCGGAGGCTTTAACGTACTTCCGGTCATCGCTTTCTGCGCTGCAGCAATTTATTTCCGTTTTTCTTTGATAAAGTATAAAACGTTAAGAAAGAAAGAGGAAGATGAAGACAACTAACATAATAAGCATTAGTAGACATTAAAGCAGACACTTCACAATGGACGAGAGAAATTTAGCCTTGCAATTCTGCGAAATGGCAAGATACATTATTTTAAAAAGGAGAAACAAGATATGTTAAAACAATTTATCCGCGCTCTTTCAGGAAAAATATTTCCGAAAAACCCAAATGGTGAAAATATTCCTGAAAACAAATTCACAGCACTTTCTGTCGGTGCTATTTTAGCGGCAACGCGCACCGAATATTGTAACAGTTTGGAAACAGGCAGTGCATCAAATGCAAAGAAAGCACTAAGCGAATGGTGGGGAGTTGATTCAGCAGAGGTCGCTCTTGAAACATTAGAGTCTCTGAAGAGCAAGAGACAAAGTCAAGAGCACAAAGTAGCTCTAATGTGTGTCGCACACATTCCGAAAAGGAGCAAGGTGTTTTTAGCGCCTCCGATTGAGGATTATATCGAGGCACTTTCCATGACTCAAATGCCGCTAATTGACGATTATATAAAGGAGGAGTTTCCGCATGAATCTGAACTGGTGGAAACGCACTTCGACACACTGTATGGCTACAGAAATAAAAAGATTAATGACGAAGATATACAAGAGCTTACAAAGTTGTTCGGAAATGAGGAAACAATGTCACTATGTTTTAGTATATATCAAACCGTAATGGATAATTATGACAACTTTACGGAAAATGTTGCTAATTTACGCAACAATTTCAAGATGTTGCAAAAGGAAGGCTTTGTATCCGAGCAAGCCGATGTTGCAGGCATTGACACTTCGGCTTGGGACTTAGGGCGACTTGTTAATGTTTCGCGCTGGGCGTACGAGGCTA
>Ga0123355_10002521_pt1 | contig 25929 bp, 19 predicted proteins | sample TergutEmb28metaG_3_FD_89872 | JGI IMG/M metagenome (GOLD analysis project Ga0123355, IMG submission 89872) | Embiratermes neotenicus P1 segment gut microbial communities from Petit-Saut dam, French Guiana - Emb289 P1 | ecosystem: Host-associated > Arthropoda: Insects > Digestive system > Gut ...
CTCCGTAAGGGGAATTAAATGTTACTGAAAATGGGCTGTCTACTCCGGTAGCTAATGTGCCTCCGGTTGGGTTTAACGTTACTTGAATGCCACTCACTGCTGTCCACTGTGCAAACAGCGTATGATCTTCTGCATTAGCTACCAATGTGGCTGCCGTTACAGTTATTCCACTGCCATCTTGTGTAGTGTTCCAGCCACTAAATATCCAGCCAGTGCGACTAGGTTCAGGCGTTACATTTGTCCCATACGGTGAATTAAACGTAACCGCAAACGGACTATCTACCCCAACTGCCAGTATACCGCCGTTTGGGTTTAATGTTATCATAATGCCGCTAATTGCTGTCCACTGGGCAAACAAAGTATGGTTTTCTGCATTGGTTACCAATGTGGCGGCGGTTACAGTTATTCCGCTTCCGTCTTGCACAGTGTTCCATCCGTCAAATATCCAGCCTGTGCGAGTAGGTTCAGGTGTTACATTTGCCCCATATGGTGAGTTAAAGGTTACTGCAAACGGACTATCTACCCCAGCTGCCAATGCGCCGCCCATCGAATCCAATGTTACCATAATGCCACTAACCGCTGTCCACTGGGCGAATAAAGTATGATTTTCTGCGTTAGTTACCGGTGTTGCTGCCGTTACCGCCAATCCGCTTCCATCCTGCACAGTATTCCAGCCACTAAATACCCATCCTACGCGGGTGGGCTCAGGCGTTACATTTCCTCCATATGGCGAGCCTACTGTTACTTGAAATGAACTGTCTACGCCAGTGGCTAATGTGCCTCCCATTGGGTTTAGCGTTACAATGTGTGGTTCCCAATCCGCAACAACTGTCATATCCCCATAAGTTACTACTGTATCTCCTGCAAATGGATCACCCACGTCAGGGTGTGTTGGCGTTTGTATTCTCCAACCAATAAATCTGTAATTATTACGCACTGGGTTAGGTGGCATGTTGCTTATGCCAACGATGGCGGGATCAAATCCATTATCCCATACAGATCTACTTATATTTTCTGTATCTCCCGCAATATTTCCACCGGCTAAATTAAACGTAACAATAGAACTCCATTGGGCAAAAAATGTTCTGTTTCTATATATAATAGGTGCCGTTGGCGTAAGCAGTACACCTTCGTTGTCTCGCCATTCGTTTTCAAAAACCCAATTGTTACGAGTTGGGTCCACAGTTGGCATAGCTCCGCCAACGGGTAGCCCTTCCGGCCCAACCCCATGTGGTGGCGAAAGTACAATAACAGAGCGATCATTCGGGTATGCCATGGAGGGATGATGCACGCCTCCATTGGCATTAAAAAACGCAGTTACATACCACCTTGCCGTAAATGTAACCGGGCTGTTAATAATTGTTCCCGCATTTACAAGCATACCTCCCGGAATTGTCTCGTTATACCAACCCATAAACGAACGACCATCCCATGGATTAGGAGCTGGCCATGCCGGGCCAAGTGCCTGACCGGGAGTGAAAAAAACTTCTATATTTGGAAGAGGTGCTATACCATGGTTAAACACTACATTATTAGACCATATAGCATAAAGCGTTATGGGTTCGGTTACTATGCTGTCGGCAGTAAAACCTTCCCCTGTACCATCAGGATTTGTATTCCAGCCCAAAAAAGCTCGCTCTGCATGACCAAAGCCAAGTGGCCATGTGCCCGGACCTGGAAACACACGTGGGGCAGTATTATTGGGTGCGTCCTGGGCAGGGTCTGTACCAATACTGTTGGGGTGCGTATGATGGGTTTCAAAACTACGACTATACATTATTGGAACTGTATAAATTTGATTTGTCAACCCTGGGGCTATAGACGTATGGTTGTTGTTAAATGTTACATGTGGCGCCCATTGAGCATAAACATCCAAATCTTCTGTAATGCGAATACCGCTACCGGTAAAGCGAGCGCGGAACCCACTTGCGTCTGATTGTGAGTTCCACCCCATAAAGTCATGGCCCACGCGCGCATTGACAGAAAACCGCTCCCCATTAGGATCCTGCCCCCACCATTGGTTAGGGCCGCCAGAAGCACCTGCAACTGCGTGCATAAATACAAATGAGCCACCGGTGCCTGGGATATACTGTGATTGCGGAACTAAACGAGTTGGTTCACCTGTGCCTGTGCCAGGCGGCACTCCTTGCAGGGTAACACCGGGCATGCTTGAACCAGGGTTTGGATGAAAAGTTACAGTATAAGGCGGCAACCAACGTGCATGGAGTACTTCCCCTGTATAAAAAAGAGTAAATGGTGTAAATCTTGGGTTTTGACCAGCCGGTATTTGATCATTTCTTACTGCGTTTCCGCCAGAAGCCGGAATGCTTACATCCCGATACCATCCTCCAAATACATAACCGGGCCGGGTAGGCATATGAGGCATGGAAACTCCTGTCGCAGTCGTAAAGCTTGCACCCTGACCTATGCTGTAAATACGAACACTTGCATCCGGTCCTGGATTACCATTTGCAAGGCGTCCACCTGCAGGAAATGTGCCTAAACCTGCATTAAGAACAACATAATCAGGGGCAGCCGGTTCCCACCTTGCATAAACCATTCTGCTTGAGTCAACCGCAGTCGTTCCAAAAAACTCAGTACCGCCTGTTGCAGCTGTAAACCAGCCTGTAAATATATATCCCGCCCTTACAGGGTCTGGCGGCATGCCGGCAGCTTGGCCGTGAAAATTAACACCATTGTTGTCAATATTAAAGCTGCTTTCAGCCACATAACGAGTGCCGTAAGTGAGTGTGTTTCCGCTTGCAGGCCAAGAAGCTCCCGAACTTTGAGGGTGGAAAATATTAAACGTAATCCGATACATCCACCTAGGATAAACAGTGATATCATCATATACAGGTGTAGTGGCATTAAACTGCGTAATCGCCTGTGTAGCCGAGCCTCCTTGAGGTGCAAAGCGAGTACCGCCACCAGCTGGCTGTGTATACCAGCCTGCAACAACCCGGCTATCCCCCGAGGGTGCCAGCACGCTTGGCGCCGTTCCCGGCCAAATCATATTATTAAGATGGATAGAATCAAATATGCTACTGCCGTTTATCGCTTGGCGCGTATTTACATGGGCACCCGCAAGATTGCCACCACCAAGGTCAAATGTAATAGTGCGTATAGGTTGTGTCGACCAGCGTGCATACGCAGTGGTATTTGCATAAATATGGGTAGTTGCGTTAATTTGTGTGCCGCTTGTATCATTCACTGCCCCCGCCGTAGTAAACCAACCAATAAACGTATGGCCAGATGAAGGCGGTGTCGGAGGGTTAGGCCAAATCATACCCGGACCATGGCTTGCGACATTACTCCCTATAGGTACAACACGAGGGGTATAATCATCAGGGTCGCTGGGGTTGCCTGTCATAGGTAAACTCACAAGATCGGAAGAAAAAGATATGCTGTGCCCCCATATAGCATAAACATGAAAATCTTCATCTGGTGGTAATTCCATATCTATTGTAAACCAGTCACCATTACCGCTTGGCAGTGTGTTCCATCTATAAAATACAACATTAGCTAATGACCCAAGCCCCGGAGGCAGCGGCAGGGATGTTATCCTATGGTCTTCACCTATTGGACGAGTTCCATGCCCGGGTACAGTAACCCCGCCGTTAGGATGGAAATATACACGAAACCCTGATGAAGAAGCATCATCTCTTTCCAAATCACTACTATCATAGTCAAGTTCAGCTTCGATATCAAACTCATAAGCATGAAAAGTATCTTCTGATGATAAAGTAGAATCTTGAGTGTATATATTATAATTGTTGCCGGATGTATCCGCGTTAGTTTCAATTACTGTATCATATGCATCTGCGCCGGAGCGTAGTTGTATACCAAACATAGGTACGGCAGTAATACCGCCCACTATAAGAACAATCAGCATAAAAGCTAACATTCTGGTCATGGATTTTTTGCTAAACATAACAGCATATCCTCCTACTATTCAAATGCCATTTTTTATAACATTCCTCATATGTTATGTCTTTATGCATAGTAAAAGGCAATTTTGCTGGTCTAATATGTATCTGTCTGAATTTTGTAATCCTCTTTCTAGATATAAAACAACCCCAGAACAATTAGCATTCCGGGGTTGTTTAGATACTTAATTATGTGGCGTATAAGTCTTTGCAACTTCTACCATTAGCTTTGCCTTAGTAAAATCCGAACCGGATGGATACTCACATCCCGTTGCAAGCATATATCCTTCGCCCTTGCCAAAAATATCTATCTGCTCTTTGCAGGCGTTTATCCATTCTTCATCTGTGTTTAGTACAACCATTGGCGGCGGCACGCATCCGATTAAAGTAATTTTATCGCCGTATTTTTCTTTGCACTCTGCAAAATCTTTACAGTCATCCGGCACATGTAAAAATGAAATAGCACACGGATTCATAGATTCAATTTGAGCATCAAAATAAATTTTTTCACCACAGTTGTGTATCATAACAAGGCAGCCGCGGCTATGACAAATGTCTGCGAGTTCTTTTACAAAAACCCCCTCCATCTCTTTCCACATGTCTTTAGACATGATTGAACCCGATGCAAACAGCGTATCAAGCATAATTGCATTAACACCTGTGTCTATAAGGGCATTTACATAATCCTTAAGGGTTTCGTTTATTTCACTCGTGGCATTTTTTACTGCATCCGGGTCATCATAAATATCCATGTACATGTCTTGCTGGTTGCGCAGCATAGACAATACCCCTAATGGGCCAAACACAAACCCAACAACAGGAAATTCGCCATTTGCTTTTTCTACAAGCTGTTTGCAAACATCGATGTGCATCATCATGCGCTTAGATGTTTTGTAGTCCACCTTTTTTATTTTTGCGTAATCTTCAATATCTTTAATTATCAAATTATCATAGTCAGGATGTGGCGCATCGTTTTCATAAAAAACAATATCCTGCCCCCATGCATCGCACTCTATAGAAAGGTCAATTAAGGTTACAACAGTGTCAAGATCAAATTCTTTTACGCTTTTGTAAAACGCGTCGGCGCATACATCGGCGTTTGTGCACCATTCTTCATAAGTAGCATTTACCAGCTTTCTGGTTACACCAGCCAAAATAGGATATACAGGTGTCCTGTCCGCACCTTTACGCATAAGTGTAGCTACAACTCTTTCCATTGAAGTCATATCAGTCTCTCCTATTAAATGCCGCTTACGGCATGTGATAAAATGTTGGAAAAGGGAAGTTTGTCCTTTTCCGTGTTAGTTTCATGCAAAAAAACGTGGTAAATATGCTTTGTGGGCTTCTAGCATCTCGTCAAAAACACCCTTGGCTTTGCTTGCGTCACCAATAAGTGGGTTGGTTAGCAGTGCTGCAAGTCCTTTGTTGTAATCGCCATTTAGTCCAGCTTCTACAGTGAGTTTTTCATAAGCTTTTACTCCTTGTATAAGGCCAATAATATGCTGACTTATATTTGGGTTAATAAGTGGTACAGGCACCGGGCCGTTTTTACCAACTATGCACTTAAATTCTGCAACATCACTGTTTTGCAAAAATGGAAAAACGCCGCCATTTTTCATGCTTACCACATGGGTTGTATTCAGGTCGTTTTCGATTGCGTCAATAAGCGACACCGCAGCCTCAGAATAAAACGCGCCGCCACGTTTGTCTAAAAGCGCAGGCTTTTCTACTAAAGATTCATCTTTATACATTTCTAGTAAATCATCTTCGATGGCGACACAATCTTCGCCTCTTGTGGTCGCACCCGGTGCTTTAGAATCTGCAACAATCTTGTCATGATTATAAAAATAATTCAAGTAATATGAAGGAATTCCGCCAATTACTTTTAAGAAATTTGTATCCGTGGATTTTGCATAACTTAAAAATTCTTCATCTTCTAGAAATTCGGGGATAACATCCTTTCCATTTGCAATAACACTTGTTATCCAGCTTAGGTGGTTAAGTCCTACATAGTCATAATCAAAATCTACCGGATTATTTGTTTTGCGGCGAAGGGTTTTTTCAAATCCAATTGGCGCATTACATAAACCGATACTCTTTAAACCACTTTTTGCAGAAAGCATTTCTGTTAATATGCCTGATGGGTTGGTGAAATTAATAAGCCATGCATCTTTTGCTGCAGATTTTTGCATAATATTAGCAATATTCTCTAATACAGGAAGTGTGCGAAGTGCTTTAAAAAATCCACCTGCGCCTGTGGTTTCTTGGCCTACAAGGCCGTATTTTAGTGGTATTTTTTCGTCTAAAATACGCGCAGGAAGCCGCCCTACACGAAGTTGGGTAACGATATAATCCGCACCGGTAATGGCTTCTTCCAAATCAGACGTTACTACAACTGGTATATCAAGCCCCTTTGCCTTAATCATACGCTTTGCCAGCCCCGATACAATGTTGTTTTTAGGCTCGTCTATATCCATCATATAAAAGCTGGATACGGCAAGCTTATCTGTCCGGGTTAAAAAACCATTTACAAGCTCAGGCATATATGTGCTGCCAGAGCCGATTACTGCAACCTTTAATTTTCTCATTGTTAATTTCCTCCTATTTTTATATATAAATCTATGGTATGATTAGTAAGGTGATGCAATTGGAATCCTTAAGTATTTTTAAACGACTAGAAATAAAATTTGTTCTTACACCAACGCAGTGCACAGATATATATGATATAATTAAACAAAAAATCCCGCAAGATAAATTTGGCGAATATTTGGTGCAAAGCGTATATTTTGACACGGCCAACTGGGATGTTATCCGCACTTCTATAGAAAAGCCTGTGTATAAAGAAAAATTGCGGCTGCGATGCTATAATGTATCCGATGTAAATTCGACAATATTTTTAGAGCTTAAAAAGAAAATGCGCGGCGTTGTTTATAAACGAAGAATATCATTTCCTATGTCAGAGTTGCGTGGTAAAACTGTACGTGATATTGTTGCACAAGAAAATTGTCAAATAGCCCGGGAGCTTAATTTTTATTTGAATATCAATCCTGTTTCCGAAAAAGCACATGTGTCATATAAGCGATTAGCTTTTGCAGGCGAAGATGGACTGCGCGTTACATTTGACTCGGATATTCGTTTTAGAACAGAGCTGCTTGATTATGCTCACCCAGAAGGCGGGCTACCTATTTTGAAGGACAAGCTAGTGGTTATGGAGATAAAAACTTTAGGCGGAATGCCCATGTGGCTGGCAAATGCATTAAGTGCCTATGATATTTTTCCCACATCCTTTTCAAAATATGGAATGGGTTATAAGCAAAGTATATTAAAAGAAGTTCAACAAAACAAATAAAAATCGAAAATAAAGGTTGAAATTTGAAGGGATGAATTAAATCAATGGAGCTATTAGAAGTATTAACACAGAGCATTATCGGTGATAGTCCAACTATAGAAGTATTTTTTATGACCACCATGTGCTCGTTAATTTTTGGTATTATTGTAGCATGGATTTATACAATGCAAAATAAGCGAAGTAAAACGATGGCAGTTGCACTGGTTATTATGCCGGCAGTGGTACAAGCAATTATTATGCTGGTAAGCGGCAATATTGGTGCAGGTGTGGCAGTGGCTGGTGCGTTTAACTTGGTGCGCTTCCGTTCTGCGCCTGGTAATGCAAAGGATATTGGCTATATATTTTTTGCCATGGTTATTGGATTTATTACTGGAATGGGATTTTTATTGTTCGCTCTTATTTTTATGGTGACTATCGGTGTATCCCTACTGGTAACAGCATCACTTGTACTAGATAAAACGGACGATCGTATACTTCGCATAGTGATACCCGAAAATTTAGATTTTAATGGCTTATTTGACGATGTGTTTAAAAAATACACAGACGATGTAAATTTGAATAAAGTGAGAACCACTAATATGGGAAGTCTCTATGAGTTAACTTACTCCATAAAACTTAAAAACCAGAACGAAATTAAAAATTTTATAGATGATATCCGCGTAAGAAATGGAAATTTAAATATTTTGCTTAGCCGCAGTATTACTGACACGGATGATTTGTAATTTTACATTTAAGTATAACCACACCCATCGGCGGCAATTGAATTGGTACACTGTACTCCCTGCCATCGCATAAATATGCTTCTGCGACCAACGTTCCCGGGTTTGTTATACCGCTGCCACCGTATAGGGTATCATCGCTATTTAATATTTCAGTATATTGTCCTAAACTAGGAAGCCCAACACGGTAATCTAAATGAGGAATAGGTGTAAAATTACATGCAAAAACCAAATATTCTAAAGTACTGGTAGGCATTTTTGTACGCCGTGGTTTTTCTGACACACGATAAAATGAAACGATGCTACGTTCGTTATCATAGCAGCTTATCCACTCAAAGCCGTCCTTGGCAAAATCTTTTTGCCAAAGGGCGGCTTCTTTTATATATAAATTGTTTATGTCTCGCATAAAGGTTTGCATCTGGCGGTGGTGTTCAAATTCCTGGGGCAGGAACCATTCTAGGGAGCGAGCCTCACTCCATTCCACAAACTGGGCGAATTCACCACCCATAAACAGTAATTTTTTGCCCGGGTGTCCTATCATAAATGCGTAAGCCGTACGTAAGTTAGCAAATTTTTGCCAAATATCCCCCGGCATTTTGTCAACAAGAGACTTTTTACCATGGACTACTTCGTCATGGGAAAGTGCGAGCATGTATTTTTCAGAATAGGCGTATACCATGCTAAATGTTAGAAGGTGATGGTGGTGCTTGCGATACACACTATCCTTTGACATGTATGTGAGAAAATCATTCATCCAACCCATATTCCATTTTAACCCAAAACCCAGCCCATCATCATCTGCTGAGCGTGTAACACCTGGCCAAGCGGTGCTTTCTTCCGCAATCATTAACACATTAGAATGCTTTTTTGAAATGACGGAGTTCATATGCTTTAAAAATTCTACGGCGTCTGTATTTTCCCGGCCGCCATGGTTGTTTGGTACCCACTGGCCGCTGTCTTTACCATAATCCAAATATAGCATAGACGCAACCGCATCTACTCGTAGCCCGTCAATATGATATTTTTCAATCCAAAATAGAGCGTTTGCAATGAGGAAGTTTTTAACTTCGTTACGGCCATAGTTGAATATGAGGGTACCCCAGTCGGGATGTTCGCCTTGGCGGGGGTCGCCATGTTCGTACAAGTGGGTGCCGTCAAACTTTGCAAGTCCATGTGCATCTTTAGGAAAGTGGGCAGGTACCCAGTCTAAAATGATACCAATGCCGTTTTGGTGGCAGGCATCGACAAATTCCATAAATTCTGTTGGGCTGCCGTAACGGCTTGTTGGCGCGTAAAAACCTGTTAGTTGGTATCCCCAAGAGCCATCAAAGGGATGCTCCATTATTGGCATAAGTTCGATATGGGTGTAGCCCATGTCTTTCACGTATGGAATGAGCTCGTTGGCGAGCTCCGGCCAGCTTAATAAACGCTCATTTTCATTAATGGCGCGCTTCCAACTACCTGCGTGTAGCTCATATACATTAACTGGCCCATCTATTGGGTCTTTTTTCTTACGATTGTTTATCCATTTCGCATCTTTCCATTTGTAATTATTAATATCGTAAATCATGGAAGCCGTATTTGGCCTAAGTTCTGCAAAAAAGGCATATGGGTCTGATTTTTGTATGATTCCGCTGTGGGATTTTATCTCAAATTTGTACTTGTCATAGTCTGCAAGCCCTGGTATAAACAGCTCCCACACGCCAGAACCACCTAGTTGGCGCATTGGATTTCTTAAACCATTCCAGGCGTTAAAATCTCCTACTACACTAACACCTTTGGCATTTGGTGCCCATACAGCAAAAAGTACGCCGTGTACACCGTCTATTTTTTGAGGAGTCGCCCCTAGTTTATTATAAATTTCGTAATGGGTGCCGTTTGCAAAAAGATGCAAATCCATGTCAGAAATTGCAGACGCAAAACTATATGGATCCCATGCTTCCCATGTATTATCGTCATGCCCTGTAAAATGTAGTTTGTAGCGAAAGTGTTTTTGCTTGGGCAATGCAACGGTAAATAAGCCTGCGCTATGTTCGATTGTAAGCTGATGCTGTGTTTTAGGCTTTTTGGGATTATATGCATAAACCGCACGCGCACTTGGGTTAAAGACGCGAATAACCGTGTGCTGGGTGTCTTTAATTGTCGTATCATGCATACCCAAAACATGATGCGGATCAACATGTTCACCACGTAAGATTTGCATAAATTCATGAATATTGGTAGTAATCATATAATCATCTCCCATATCACTAGAATAGCATATAAATTAAAATGCGAAAACATTTTCTAAGAAATTTCTAAGGGTTTAATATTAAAATCTTTAACACGCATTTGGGCAGAAACATTGCCGTTAAATACATTGGTTTCTATGCAATAAACCACGTCTATTCCAAATCCACCAAGTTTGTTTACACCTGCGTCTGCCACCCTTTGGTTATAAGTGTCGTTTAGTCCAAATGCGATGCCTTTTGTTTTGCGGCCAAAATTATCTGCAAAGGTAAATATGATTGTATTTTTTTCATCTATTGTGCGCACATTTTCTGCATAAAGGGTATGTGTTACAAACAAGGGCTCGTTGTTTCCGCGGCCGAAAGGCGCCAGGCGCAAAATTTCATCAGATAATTTTATTGTTATATCATTTAAATCCAGTGCGGCATCAATTTCAAAAACCGGTCTAAAATCTTCTTCTGTTAATGCACAGTCGCGGTTTAATGCCCCATGTAGCAGTGGGACATTTTCTAGCGGTATGGTGAGTCCGGCCGCCATTGAATGCCCGCCAAACCGAGAAAGTAAGTGTCTATTGTCATGTAATGCTTCAAATAAGTTATAACATTTGGGCGAACGTCCGGAACCTTTCATTGCACCATCCCCATGGGTTAATACAATGACCGGATGCCCTGTAATATCTCTAATACGCCCGGCAACGATACCGGCTATACTTTCATGTATTTCCGTGTCAGTTATTACGAGTACTTTGTCAAGTTCCCCTGAAAGGCTGTCTAAAATACGTTGTATGCAGTTGGCAGTCAAATCTTTGCGTGCTTCGTTTAATTCTGTCAGTTGGTGCGCAAGTTGCATCCGTGTGGTGATATTGTCGGATAACAGCAATTCTACTGCTTTTACAGCAGAATCTAACCGACCTGCGGCGTTAATGCATGGGCCTACTGCAAACCCGATAGCAAATGTGTCAATTGGTTTTTCCAAATAGCCGCGAATGTTTAATAGACTTCCTAAGCCCAGATTTACGAGTTTATTAGAATTTAGAACCACCATTCCGCAGTTTACCAAAATTCTATTTTCGTCTGTGAGGGGCACAATGTCACATATTGTGGCAATTGCCGCCAGTACAAGTGATTCTTCCTGTTCGATAAAGGGCATATTCATATATTCGCAAAGGGCGTCTACAAATCTGTATGCCAGCCCTCCCGCGCACATTTCTTTAAATGGATAAGGACAGTCCTGTTGCTTTGGATCTACAATTGCAATGGCATCAGGCAAAGTCTCACCAGGTTCGTGATGGTCAATAACCACTGTATCAATACCTAAAGCCCTTGCAAATGCGATTTCGTCGACTGCTGCAATTCCGTTATCTACAGCAATAATAAGTTTTGTGCCAGTTTCTGCAAGACTTTTTATTGCATTTATATTCATGCCATATCCTTCGTCAATTCTATGAGGGATATAATAAGAAGAAATGCCACCCAAACGCGTCATAACCTTATGTAAAATGGTGGTGCTGGTTATGCCGTCTGCGTCGTAATCACCGTAAATTGTAATTTTTTCGCCATTTTTTATTGCAGCAGAAATGCGATCGAGTGCTTTTAAAGCGTTTTTCATTGCCAAAAATGGGCGAAGATTATTTAAATTGTCTAAGGATGTTTTTAGAAATGTAAGGGCTGTATTTTTTGTGCGTATATTTCGATTAGCCATTACACGTGCTGTAATTTCGCTAATGCCTAGTGTTTGTGCCATTAACGGTAAGTTTGCGTCAGTTTCACGCATTAGCCACTGGGAATTACTCATATGCAAATCAAATCTCCTTTTAAACGTCTACTATTTCTACACTCATTTCACCCTCTGACGAAATGGTTACGATGCCAATACTTGCATTTGTATTTCCTCGAGGTTCGGTTGCGCTGCCTGGATTTGCAATCAGTACACGACCTGCCGTAAATATAGTTGATGCATGTGTATGTCCAAAAAAGCAGGCATCAACGTCTTTTTCATTGGCATAATATGCAATGCGGCTAAGATTACTTTTTACACCATTTTTATGGCCATGGGTTAATAAAATACGCTTACCACTCAGTGTTAAAACTTTTTCAGTCTGCCCAATTTCAAATGCACCGGCTACCCCAACCATTGTTAGGGTAGGGTAGGTAGGTTGTAAGTCTAACAAGTCCCTGGCAAAGTCACCTAAGTGTATTGCAACATCCACTTCGTTTGCATATTTGGGCAAAATTTCGTTTTTTAGTTTTAAACTATGGCCATGGGTATCGCTTACCAGTAATATTTTCATAGTTGCTCCATCATCTTAGTTAAGGCGATGCCTCGGTGGCTTATTGCATTTTTTTCGGCGGCTGTTAAGTTTGCCATAGTTTTGCCATAACTTGGCACATAAAAAATTGGGTCATACCCAAAGCCGCCGCTGCCACTTGGTTGGTGTGCTATTTCCCCATGTATCATGCCTTCGGTAGTTAAAATTTTGCCATTTTGAAAAGCACAGGCAATGACACATACAAACCTTGCTGCGCGATCTTTGTCCAACTGGCTTATTATATGCGTATTACGCACTTCATAAGGGGTTTCTCTACCCATAAAATTTGCAGAATCTACGCCTGGCTCGCCGCCCATGGCATCGACACACAGTCCGGAATCATCTGACAAAACGGCGATATTTGCATGTCCATTTTCCTGCAAAAACTCAAGGGTTTTTGTGGCTTTCTGAATGGCATTTTCTTCAAATGTTGCGCCGGTTTCTGTTGGTTCGAAAAAAAGCCCCAAGTCAGAAAGGGAGATTAAGCTAAGTTTAGCATGTTCAAAAATAGCTTTTATCTCCTTTACCTTATTGGGGTTATTTGTTGCGAAAAGATATGTCATTGGGGTTCTATCAGGCCGTATTCGCCATCGTTACGTTTATAAATTACGTTAATTTCATCTGTCCAACTATTGCGGAACACATAAAAATTATGGTTTAGAAGTTCCATTTCCATGACTGCCTCTTGTGCGTCCATTGGCTTAATTTCAAAGCGCTTAGTGCGAGTAATTATGATTTCAGGTGTAGAAGTTTCCGCACTGTCGGCGGCAGCGTTGTTTAAATCAAGGAAATTAAGTTCGTCATTTGTAGCCACACTACGGCGGCGGCGGTCACGTAGGCGAGATTTATATTTAATAATTTGTCTTTCAAGCACGTCCACAGCTTGATCCATGCAGCTAGAAACATCTTCGTCAACAATTTCTGCACGCAACATACGCTTATGCACAGGTATTGAAACTTCAACTGTTACTAAATGTTTATTTTCGCTAAGACCCACGTAAACATCTGTATTTTCTGGCAGAAGTTTTTCTAAACGACTCAGCTTTTTTTCTGTACGTTCTTTAATTCCTTCAGTGACAGTCATATTTTTTCCGGTGAAAACAAAACGCATAATAATTCCTCCAAGCTTTTGACATAAAATGGTGGTCTTCCATTTGTAAATCTATTATAGCAGGACAGGGAACAAAGTTCAAAATTTTTATATAGCAAAAGTTGTTGACAAATTATTAATAATTTGTTAATATATTTTCAACAATTGCGAAAACATTTTTGGAGGGCTTATATAATGAAATCTTTACTTGCCGGGATATTTTGTTTAGGATTTGTGGTACTTTGTACCTTGATTATAACCGAAACTGCATATGCGAATACATACGGAGTCGTTACTGGCACAACAGTTAATGTACGCGCTTATGCAGAAATGAATGATACCAACCGCTTATTTCAAGTGCCTCGCGGCAAAGTAGTAGAAATAATAGGTGTAGATGGCGATTTTTTCCGAGTACATGTTGATGGCATTTCCGATGTATATATTGCACGAGAATGGGTAAATATTACAGAAGTACACAGTGTTGTTGAATACTTTTTAATTTTTGTTTACGATTTGCCCCGAGAAAGTGGTGGACAGCCTATAAGCCATTTATACAGTGGTGATACCGCAGAAATTACATCAAGTGTAGGTGATTGGTTTGGCATAAACTACATGGGCGAAAAAGCATTTATAGAAAAATCACGGATACAAGTGCCGTACTTTGCCGAACTGCCACAGGCTCGTATGCCTGGCGTTGCAACCCTTGCAGAAGAGATGGTTGAATTAGCAAAGCGGTATATTGGTACTAGATATGTTTTTGGTGGGACTACGCCAAGTGGTTTTGACTGTTCTGGATTTATGACATATGTTTTGCGCCAGTTTGATATTAGTGTGTATCGCCGTAGTAGCGATATGGCAAGAAATGGTGTGCATGTGTATCGCAGCAATTTAGAAAAGGGTGACCTTGTATTTTTTGCCACAGCAGGTGGAAATCGAATTTCCCATGTTGGGATGTACATTGGCAACGGAAATTTTATTCACTCAACATCACATGGAGGCCATGTACAAATTAATAGTATGCACCAACAGTATTACACAACCAGATTTGTCACTGCTCGCCGAGTTATCGATTAATTAGTCGGGCGATAGATATTTTCATACTACTTTCAATTCCTCCTTTTAAAGAAAGGCCATGCATAATTTTTATGCATGGTCTTTTCTTTAATTATAAATTATCCACGATATTTTTCTGCAAGTAGCGCATAAAATGTTGACCACTTATTCTCTTGTCCGTCTTTGCCAAAGATACCAGGTTGCGCTGCCGCTCCTTCTGCGCGATATCTGCCGTTTTCGCCTTTCCGTTCGTTCATCATGTGCCAAGGGTTTAATAATTCAGGGGCATTGCCTGCACCCAGAATTGACAATGCGGACAAAAGCAGCGGAATGCCTATCTTCATGGGGCCAACCCCCTTAGGCACGCCGTGCATGTCGATAAAAATGTGCGTCTTATCTGTGGAATAAAATACATCTCTTTTAAGGAAGTAATTCACCAAATTATCTGCATTAATAAGGGGAATGTTGTGCCTCTTGCATTCTGCATATAATAACAGCCCTGATACCGCCGCCTTGTAACAACTTTTGCGCGTTGGCTTTTTGTCTAACATTCTTTTACACATAAATCCGCCATCATGTATTTGAGATTTCATAAATTCATAAATTAGATAAAGTACATCACCCCGGTTATGGTAGCCAAACATAATTAAATCCCTAAGCACAATAGGCGTATAACATTGAGACACATCAAGGTTATTAGTCTGCCATTCATGCAGGTGTTTTAATGCATACTCAACATATCTGTCAAGCCGTTCATCTTTTTTAAGCCCATACTCTGCAAATGCGGTGAGGTTATTTAAATTAAGTATATGGCCTATATACTTAGAATTAGTGTGCCACAGGCCATCTTCATCCTGTTGTTTAAGTAGTTTCTTTATTTGCTTATGCTCCCAAATTTTATGATAACAGCACTGATAATCTTCGGGGTCTTTGTCTATTATTTCCGTTAATGTCCGATACTTTATTGCGGGGTTTTCATCTTCAAGGAGCCAATTTAGTACATTCGACATTGTTATATCCTCCATTTGTTGGCTTTTTCCAATCCGTTGCTGACCTTGGTTGTATGTCTATTATGCCATAGGAAGGTGTTATGTGCGTGACTGTGTATGCTTTTTTGTAGAGAAAACCTATCTTATAAAATTATCCCAAACATCCCATTCTGGCTCATTTGGAATAATGCCCATTCGCCAAAGGGATACGCCTGTTACACCAAAAGATTTTGCAACTTGTATCTTTGCGGCTACACTGCGGCTATCCTGATACCAAAGGAATACCCTTTCGCCATTTTCTGTGGTGTAAATAATGTATGGATTTAGGTAGGTTTCGGACCAGCCAAAAACAGTGTCTGGCTGCGCCATACGCATGCGTACGGTTTCCATAGAAACAGTGACAGGGGTTGGATAAACTGCCATGTTGTTTTCGTCAACAAACCAGCCAACATTTTGAAAACTGAATGCGATGGCAATTTTGCGCCTATCTTCAACACCTGTTACTGGGTCTATAATAGCTTCTAATGCATGGTAAATTTCATCAATTGGGGTAAGGGCGGCGTGACGTTGCCATGCTGTGCCTACAAAACCTTCTAAAGAACGAGGATGGTAATCGTGTGTCATTAAAATGACTCTATCTGCAAGCCGTCCAATGGCGCGGTAATCGTATCCGTCAAAATATATTCCATCTATAGTTGCAGGATGTACTGTTACATAAAGAGTGAGTGCATTTGCGCGTAGAGGGATGGTTAATTCCGTTAAAAAGGCAGTAAATTCTGCTTTTGATTGCGCGCCACGCAATCCTTCAAAGTTAATTGTTACGCCGTCGAATGGACTACGACCAATGCCGTCATAAACCCGAGTGAGTTCATTGATGATATCTGCTACAGCACTGCTACGAGATGCTTCACATGCCAGTAAATAATTTAAACCAATAGACGTGTCCATAAATACATTCAGGTGGGTCCTTGCTCCATGTTCTCGCGGGTAGTTTGCAATTAGCTCATATCCGGACGGAATGTGCCATTCGTTGTTGCCGAGTGAAGATGTATTCAACCTTGCGCCGGTTTCTTCGCTCCACTCCATTACACTCCAGCCAAAGGATACCGAGTCCATATCATGTATTAACCCACGCTGCCCAAAAGAGCCAAAAGCATAAAATCCATGAATCCACGTTAACTGATCAGGGGTGGTAGCCGGGATTTGTGTTTCTAACAATGGTTCACGTGTGGAAATTTGTACGGTTTGCGTTGCACCATCCCATTCAAGCATATATCCAATTGCCTCTAACGGATGCCGCAGGGGTAAAAATGTAGTGCCACCATGTAAAATTTGCGCGGGAACTTCCAATTGATATGCGATACTGTTAACCGTAAAGGTTGCGCTGCCTATGGTTAAAATTATCTCGCAATTTTGCCGGGTAAGCAAAACGCTCTGGGTTTGGCTATCCCAGGTGGCTTCAAATCCAAGTGTTTCAAAAACGCCACGCGCCGGTACTAAAACTCTGCCGTCAATATTTTCTGGGTGAATGTTATTGGGAAATTGAACATACTCCCCATCCACAGTTACTTGAATTTGAGGGGTGGCGAAAAGCGGTGTAGGCTTGATGGCAAAAATTAAAATGACGGCTACTAAAATGGATAGTAATTCTCTGATTTTCATACGCTCTCTCCTTATTCTTTTTCGTCTTATTCTAACGAATTGCAAATAATCCAAGTGGTTGCTGTGCGCAACCACTTCAAATTTTTGCTTTTTAATTGCATTAACTGCGGCTACTTGGTTATTAATATAAATAATGGGATTAGCATGTCGCCCCTCAGATGGTACACTATGTAACCCATTCTTGCAATAAAGTACTCAGGCGTAAGTGGTTACAGTTATAATCCTTACTTAACATGGACTAATAATAAGTCTATGTTAACGCTTGGATGGTTAATCCTTCCGATAGGCTTTTCTCTTTAAATGGTCACATCATTGACAGGCATAGATTGCCAAGAAAATAAATTTATTTTAGAACACCAATGGGGTAAATAACATAACATTTATTCTAAATTGCGTGTTTGACAGCCATATGCAATTAAGCTACACTAACCATATCACTTGAAGTTTTCTCCGCTACGGTGACGACTAGCTATGCGGAAAAACCGATGGGTCTGTTTGGAAACGGGCAGGTCTCCCGCGCTTGGAAAGAGTGAGTGAAGCACACTTGCAATGTAGTGGGCTTTATTTGTTGTTGCATCGGCGCGGCCACGATGCAACTTTTTTATTTTAAAAAGGAGGATTTATGAGTACAAAAACAAACCAGCATGACATTGTAAACAGTACCAAAATGCTTAAATCTGCTATGGAGAAAATTCGTAATGCACAGGAGATTTTTGCTGCCTACCCACAAGAAAAAGTAGATGAAATTTTTCGTGCCGCTGCGTTAGCCGCAAACCATGCCAGAATTCCACTTGCAAAATTGGCTGTGCAAGAAACAGGGATGGGCGTTGTCGAAGACAAAGTAATCAAAAACCACTATGCGTCTGAGTACATTTACAACCAGTACAAAAACACAAAAACATGCGGAATAATTGAAGACGATACACAGTTCGGTTTGCGTAAAATTGCAGAGCCGGTGGGTCTTATTGCGGCAGTTATTCCAACAACAAACCCGACATCAACCGCCATTTTTAAAGGGTTACTTGCCCTAAAAACAAGAAACGGAATTATCTTTGCCCCACATCCCAGAGCAAAAAAGTGTACTGCCGAAGCAGTAAAAACAATCTGCAACGCCGCTATCAAAGCCGGGGCGCCAGAAGGCATTATGGCATGGATAGATGAACCATCCCTGGAACTGTCCAATGAAGTAATGGCCAATGCAGATTTGATTTTGGCAACTGGCGGCCCAGGTATGGTAAAAGCAGCTTATTCTTCCGGCAGGCCAGCCATTGGTGTTGGCGCAGGTAATGTGCCTGCTATCTTTCATAAATCGACAGATATTAAAATGGCGGTAAGCTCTGTTATTGTTTCAAAGACTTTTGACAATGGCATGATTTGTGCATCAGAACAATCTGTTATTGTTGACGCAGAAATTTATGATGCTGTCAAAAGCGAGTTTAAGTACAGAGGGTGTTATATTTTAAATGATGCCGAAGCTGAAAGGGTAAGAAAAACAATCCTTATAAACGGCGCACTGAACGCAAAAATTGTTGGACAAACTGCCGAAACCATCGCAAACATTGCAGGAATTACCGTACCTAAAGACACAAAAATACTCATTGGTGAAGTGGAAAGCGTCGAATTTGAAGAAGAATTTTCACATGAGAAGTTGTCTCCTGTTTTGGCAATGTATAAATATATTAATTATGATGAAGCCATTGTAAAAGCCGATCGATTGATTAAAGATGGCGGCTATGGCCATACAGCCTCTATTTATATTGATACAAACTGTGCGGAAGATTTGCGCACTTTTGAAAATGCAATGAAGGCATGCCGCATTGTGGTAAACACACCATCTTCACATGGCGGTATTGGTGATTTGTACAACTTCAAACTGGCGCCATCTCTCACTTTAGGATGCGGTTCCTGGGGAGGAAACTCTGTTTCCGATAATGTTGGGGTTATGCATTTGCTAAATATTAAATATATAGCCGAGCGGAGGGAAAACATGCTGTGGTTTAGAACGCCGGAAAAAGTTTACTTCAAAAAAGGTGCGTTAAAAGTAGCCATCCAAGAATTGAAAGATGTCTACAACAAGAAAAAAGTTTTTATTGTCACAGACGAATTTTTGTATAAAAATAATTATGGCAAACCTTTAACTGACGCACTAGATGAAATGGGAATACGCCATTACACATTCTACAATGTTTCCCCCGACCCAACCTTAGAATGTGCAAGAGAAGGCGCAGAAGCAATGCAAAGCTTTGAGCCGGATTGCATCATTGCATTTGGTGGTGGTTCTCCCATTGATGCTGCAAAAATTATGTGGGTTTTGTATGAACATCCAAACACAGATTTCTTGGATTTGGCTATGCGCTTTATGGATATACGCAAACGCATCAGTCCGTTCCCTAAAATGGGTTCAAAGGCAAATTTCGTAGCAATTCCAACCACGGCAGGAACCGGCAGTGAAGTAACCCCATTTGCGGTAATTACAGACGAGACCACCGACATTAAATATCCCCTTGCAGATTATGAATTATTGCCGAATATCGCCATCATTGACATCGACTATATGATGGACATGCCTCAAGGTTTGACCGCCGCATCGGGCATTGATGCCCTTGTTCACGCGATTGAAGCCTATGTGTCCATGTTAGCATCAGACTATACAGATGGGCTTTCCCTTACAGCAATCAAAAATGTATTCAAGTATCTGCCAATTGCATATACTGACGGCAAAAATGAAGAGGCCAGAGAAAAAATGGCGAATGCATCAACCATTGCAGGCATGGCCTTTGCCAATGCATTTTTGGGCATATGTCATTCAATGGCCCATAAATTGGGAGCGGCATTCCATCTTCCTCATGGTGTGGCAAATGCCTTAATGATCAATGAAGTCATCAAGTTTAACGCCGTGGAAAGCCCTAGAAAAATGGGTGCCTTTTCACAATATAAATATCCTGTGGCTACCCAAAAATACGCAGAAATTGCATCCTTTGTCGGAATTGACGGCAAAAACGACGAAGAAAAAACCGCAGGACTTATCGAAAAAATCAACGCACTTAAAAAGCAAGTTGGCATAAAAAAATCCATCAAGGATTATGGCGTATCTGAAAAAGATTTCCTTGCCAAGCTAGATGAAATGACCGAGCAAGCCTTTGATGACCAATGCACGGGTGCGAACCCTCGCTACCCGCTTATGGATGAAATGAGGGAAATGTATTTGAACGCTTACCACGGCAAATAGGAAGGAGAAGAAAATGAAACTCAATAATGCTGTTGCCACTAGAAGCAACAAAACAATTTACCGGGAAGGGAACAATTGCATAAAGCTATTTCATCAAGGCTCGTCCAAAGCCGATATTCTAAACGAAGCATTAAACCAAGCCCGAATTGAAGAAACGGCACTTAATGTGCCAAAAATTTTAGGTGTTACAATGATTGACGGTTGCTGGGCTATTGTCAGCGAATTTATTGAAGGTAAAACTCTGTCCGAAATAATAGCTGAAGACCCAGGCAATATTGAAAAGTATATTGATCAAATGGTAGATCTTCAACTTGAAATTCATAACCAAGTTTGCCCACTGCTTATAAATCATAGGGACAAAATGTTCCGCAAAATTTCAATGACGGATTTTGACCCGGAAATTAAATACGAACTTCAAACCCATCTTAACGGTATGCCGCGCCACAATAAAGTATGTCACGGCGATTTTCGTCCAAGCAATATAATAGTTACACCTGATAACAAAAGTTATATTATCGACTGGTCACACGCCACAAAGGGAAATGCCTCTGCCGATGCCGCACGAACGTACCTTGTGTATCTTTTAACAGACAGAAAGAAAGAGGGCGAGATGTATCTCGATTCATTCTGCAAAAAGAGTGATACACCAAAACCATATGTTGAAAAGTGGCTTCGCATCGTTGCGGCTTCCCAATCGGTGAAAGGTAATAAAGACGAGTATCAATTTTTGAACCGCATTGTGAATGTAATTGATTTTCAGTAAGAGAAATGCACCCAAAAGCTAAATTGCTTAAAGGGTGCATTTTTTTGCAACCAACCAAACAAAATGTTGTCTATATAAATGAAAGCGAAAGGAGCGAAAAAAATGTTAAAGGGAAAAACAGCACTTATAACAGGCGCGTCCAAGGGTATTGGCTGTGCAATCGCACTTGATATGGCCCAGAATGGTGCAAACATTGCACTTAATTATTGGAACGAACGCAAAGAAGCAGAAGAAGCTAAGAAGCTGATTATAGAAAAAAACGTCCGCTGCGAAATATACGAATGCGATGTCTCAGATTTTGCTGCATCTAAAAAAATGGTTAGCAACGTACTTAAAGATTTTTCACAAGTAGACATTCTGGTGAATAACGCCGGAATTGCACGAGACAATCCAATTTTAAGAATAAGCGAAAAAGATTACGATGACATTATGGACGTTAACTTAAAGGGTTCCTTTAACATGATAAAACATCTTTATCCCGCATTTATGAAAACCCGCTCTGGCACAATTATCAACATAGCAAGTGTATGTGGCCTCAGAGGCTGGCAGTGGCAAGCAAGTTATGCAGCCTCAAAAGGCGGGCTTATATCCCTAACAAAAACTGTGGCAAAGGAGCTTGCCGGCCGGGGTGTTACCTGCAATGCAATTGCTCCGGGTTTGATAGAAACGAATATGACTGCCCTGCTTACCGGTGATAAAAAGGAAAATTTTGTTGCGTCAATTCCCCTTGGTCGCCCGGGGCAGCCTAGTGATGTATCAAAACTCGCCGTATTTTTAGCAAGCGAAGGCGCGTCATATATTACGGGCGAAGTAATTAAGGTTGATGGAGGGCTGTGTATTTAATGAGCAAAATAAAAGTAGGTATTCCAAGAGCGTTGCAGTATTTTTTCTATGAAAACTTATGGTTAAATTTTTTTAAAAACCTAAACATAGAAACAATTTTAAGCCCAGACACAAATAAAGAAATAATAAAAATGGGTGTAACTAATTCCATAGATGAGGCTTGCTTTTCCTCAAAAATATTTATAGGCCATGTAGAATATCTGCTAGATAAATGCGATATGATTTTTGTGCCTCGTATCGAAAATTCAGCAATACGCGAAGAATACTGCACAAGGATTTTTGGCCTGTACGATCTTGCAAGAAACACTTTTCCACAAGCTAAATTACTACACGCAGATATAAATTACCTTTACCGAAAAAAAGAACCTGCCGCATTTGTAGAAATTGGGGCGGCTTTAGGTAAGGGAAAAGAGGAATCTTTAGAGGCGTACAGAAACGCCCAGGCTACAGCCGACAACATAAAAGAATCTAAAATTTTACAGCAAGAAGCGTTGCTTAATAGCAGTGGCACAAAAGTTTTAATTTTTTCACATGCCTACAACACATACGATGCCTGCATAGGAAAAACAATAACGGACTTTTTCGCAAAGCACAATATTAAAGTGGCCTACGCAGATTTAATAGATGAAAAGGAAGCAAAAGCCCTAACCAGAAGTACCTATGGCAAAAGGGTTTACTGGAAAGTAAATGCCCAGTTAATTGGCGGCATAGAAAAATATCGGGATATGGTGGATGGAATTGTCCTCATTTCAACATTCCCTTGCGGGCCGGATTCTATATTTAACGAATTGCTGATTAGGCTGATAAAAGACAAGCCAATTCTCTCCCTTGTAATTGATGAACTAGACGCAAACGCAGGCATACAAACACGTCTGGAAAGTTTTACAGATATTATTATGGCAAAAAGATAAACTCTTTTTGCCTCCGAATATTGATGCCCGACTGAAAGGAATGAAATGAATAATGGTAGCTGAAAAAATAGTTTGCGCTCCAAAAATTGGCGATTATCAAATGATAGCAAACATACTGCTAGGACGGTGCCTAAATTACAAAACCATGCCATGCCCTCCAATGACCAAACGAACCCTTGAAATTGGGAGCAGACACAGCCCTGATATGATATGCACACCCTTTAAAACAACCCTCGGCAACTTTATAGAAGCCGCAGAACAAGGTGCAAATGTGTTTGTCATGCCCGGAGTGGGGTGCCGATTGGGGTTTTATGACATATTGCAAAAACAAATTTTGCATGACTTGGGTTACGACTGCGAAATGATTACCCTCTTTGACTACATCCCAACAGTAAAAAGGCTCTTTACATCCTTAAGCGAAATCAATCCGAATTTAACTTTGGAAGACTTCAATGGAGTTTTCGAAATAGTCGTAAAAATTACACTTGATATGGATAACCTCGCAGACTTTATGCGAAAAAATATCGCATTTGAAGTAAACAAAGGCGAATATGAAAAGCTGTACCGAGCATATTTGCAAGAAGTACAGGTTGCGCAAACCTTAACCGAAGCTGAAAGCATAGGCACAAAATATAAAGAAAAAATGGAATCCGTAATTATAAACAAACCCGACAAACCAATAAGAATTGGTATCATAGGCGAAATATACGTTGTCGTTGAACCATTTTCCAATTGCAATTTAGAAAAATGGCTTGCTGAACATAATGTGGAAATTTTTCGTACCGGAAGTCTATCACAAATGGCGACGGCTATCTTCACCGTAGAAGAGCAAGTAAAAAACAGCGGCGGGTATGTAGACTATAATATTGGCAGCACCGCGAATGATGCAATTGCCGAGGCATATAAAATGATAGATAGCGGTATAGACGGTATAATCCATGTAAAACCTGCATCCTGCTCGCCAGAAATAACAGCCATGACAATTTTGCAAAACATATCACGAGATTATAATGTTCCGATTATGTATATGACATTCGACACAGAAACAAGCGAAGCAGGCGTCCATACAAGGCTTGAAGCATTCCACGATATGATCGTTATGAGAAGAGGTAAGCAGTAAAACCATTTGCGCGCACAGCGCGCACCCGTAGCGAAGGCGAAGGAAGTGTAGCCGGGCTTTGCCCGGCGGAACGGCGGGGTTTGGGGCAGAGCCCCATTTAAAACGAAAAGAGGTAGGCATCAATGAAAAAAGCATACGTAGGTATCGACATAGGCTCAATTTCCACAAAAGGTGTTGTTATTGATGAAAACAACAATGTTTTAGCAGACAGTTACTTATGGACTTTAGGTAACCCCATCCAGGCTGTAAAAAATGTGCTAAATGAAATGCATCAAAAACTAGACAAAAGCTATACCGTGGTAAATACAGGCACCACCGGTTCTGCCAGAAAGCTAATAGGCGTAGCACTGGATGCCAAAGTAGTAAAAAACGAAATAACAGCCCACGCAGTAGGTACCCTTTCTGTTGTACCCGATGTGCAAACGATTCTTGAAATAGGCGGTCAAGATTCAAAAATTATTCTAATAAACAATGGTGTTGTTATGGATTACGCGATGAATACCCTTTGTGCCGCCGGCACTGGATCCTTTTTAAGCAGCCAAGCAAAACGCTTGGATTTAGAACTTGAAGACTTCGCAAAACTTGCTTTAACAAGCGAAAACCCTGCAAAAATTGCAGCAAGATGTACAGTTTTTGCAGAAAGTGATCTTGTGCATAAAGCACAAATTGGCCATAGCAAAGCTGATATTGTAGCCGGGTTATGCCGCGCCATTGTTTTAAATTATCTAAACAATGTGGGTAAGGGCAAGCAAATTAAAGCCCCTGTGGTTTTTCAGGGAGGGGTGAGTAAAAACGCTGCCGTTGTAAAAGAATTTGAAAAAGAACTAGGATTGCCTGTTTATGTGGATCCTAAAGGGCATTTAATGGGTGCACTTGGCGTAGCCGTTTTATGCAAGGCTGTAAAAGAGGAAACACCATTTGACTTTAACATTACGGATGTAAACTTTGAGACAAAAGGAGTGGAGTGCACTAACTGCCCAAACAACTGCGAAATAATATGTATCTACAAAAATAATAAATTAATTGACGCTTGGGGAAACAAGTGCGAGAAAGGTGATATCAATGGTATTTGAAAAAATTAGAGCAATCATTGCCGACCAGCTAGACATTGCTGAGGACACAATAACACCAGAAACATCTTTGATAACTGATATTGGGGCAGATTCTCTCGATATCTTCCAAATTGTATCTAACATTGAGGATGCGTTTAATATGGAATTCTCAAAAGATTCCGTAGAGCAGATGGTAACCGTGGCAGATGCGGTTAAATACATCGAAAGCAATGCCTGACACAGACCCTTCTTTCATATGCAACACATATAGTTCAGTTGGTAGGAATTTCTTACCAACTGAAATTTTTTTTAAAAAAATTGTCAAACCAAGGCTACGAGGAGACAGTCTCTGCCTTGTGAACTCTGCAATAGGCTATTTTCTTGAATAAGACAAAGAACACCCATGCCAACAGGTCTATTGTTTTACATATGTTGTTATATTTGGAAATTGACAAAATCTTAGAATGAGTTACATGGTTTTGTCCGAAAACCTAATGTATACTATCAACAAGTCAAGAGACACCTCTCTTGTAACCACAATTTTCAACCGGCTCTAACGACAAACGGTAGCCCCGTCCCTGCGGTAATCCCGGCTCTGAAAATCATGTGCTTACTTTGACAGCTGTTTAGTGGCTTATCGGACAGATATCTCAAGTTTATATTAAGGCAAAAACACCATTGCAAAG
>Ga0123355_10002522_pt1 | contig 25928 bp, 22 predicted proteins | sample TergutEmb28metaG_3_FD_89872 | JGI IMG/M metagenome (GOLD analysis project Ga0123355, IMG submission 89872) | Embiratermes neotenicus P1 segment gut microbial communities from Petit-Saut dam, French Guiana - Emb289 P1 | ecosystem: Host-associated > Arthropoda: Insects > Digestive system > Gut ...
ACCTGCGACCTGCGACCTGCGACCTGCGACCGTGCCAGAACTATTTTTTAATGCCATCCATTGGGCGGATTTTTTAACCATTAGTTGTATCTTAGCGCACAGGCAAACAATGCGTCAACCCCCCTGCCGGGGCTTTTTGCGGCAATGTTCGCATCTCGCGCCGCGGGGGCCACAAAATAACCTGTATTTTTCCGCCCTCGTATGCTATACTGACAGTAACCTATAATCCTAAAGGAGCCAAGCAATGAGTAAACGGACGAATTTCAGTTTTCACCCCTATACCGACATTCTTTTCGGGAAAGACACCGAAAAGGAAACGGGCAAAATGATCCGCAAGCACGGGGGGACGCGGGTAATGGTAGTCTACGGCGGGGGGTCGGCGAAGAAAAGCGGTCTTTTAGACCGGGTAACGCAGGCCATCAAGGACGAAGGTCTTTATTGCGTCGAGTTCGGCGGGGTTCAGCCTAACCCGCGAAGGTCTCTTGTGGAAAAGGGCATCAAAATCGCCCAAGACGAGAAAATCGACTTTTTGATCGGCCTTGGGGGGGGCAGTTCAATCGACACCGCCAAGGCTATCGCGCTGGCTCTGGCCAATGGCGGGGAATACTGGAAATTTTACAACGGCGTTCCGGCGGAAAAAATGGCCCCGGTCGGCACGATTCACACCATATCGGCTGCCGGAAGCGAGACCAGCCGCTCTTCGGTGCTGGTGGACGATTTGGAAAAAGGCCATAAACTTGGCTTTATGTGGGATCCTTGCCGCTCGGTGTTCTCCATCATGAATCCCGAACTAACATACACGGTTTCCGCCTACCAGACTGCGGCAGGATCGGTGGACATTCTGGCCCACTCGGTAAACCGCTACTTTATGAAAGAGATGCACACGACCCGCTTGGGGGACGAGTTCGCCGAAGGGCTTTTGCGGACGGTGATAAAATACGCCCCCATCGCCATTGCCAAACCGGACGACTACGATGCCAGAGCGGAATTGATGCTGTCTGGTTCGTTCAGCCATAACGACCTTATGGCGATAGGCCGCGCCGGATTACGGGGAAGCGAACATCCGCTGGAACACCAGCTTTCAGGCCATTACGACACCGCCCACGGGGCCGGTCTTTCGGTCATGATGCCCGGATGGCTCCAGTACATCGTGGACAACGGAACCCCCGAACAGGTCGCCCGTGTCGCGCAGTTCGCCGTCAGCGTGTTCGGCGTACGGGCGGACATGGCGGACATCAAAGCCACGGCCAACGCGGGTCTCCAGGCTTTCCGGGCATGGATACGCAGTCTTGGTATGCCCCTATCCCTAAAGGAACTGGGTGTCCCCAAAGAGGACATTCCGGCCATAGTCGGGCGTGTTTTGGGGGCGCACAACGGAAAGATTATCGGCCTCATGGATTTGGACGAACACGCCATAACGGCGATTTACAATTCCGTTGCCGGGTAAGCGGCTTGACTGAACTACAAACTATCAGCTCCGCCCTTGCATCACAGTGCGGCGGCTTGCGTTTTGGCCCGAATGTCCGGGCGGTGTATAACCCCTTGGTTTACGCCGCCCGCCCCCATAATATGTACTTGGAGCTTGCCGGGGCGGCCCCCAAAAAAGTGATCTTTTTGGGCATGAATCCGGGGCCGTGGGGCATGGCGCAGACGGGCGTTCCCTTTGGCGAGGTTTCCGTGGTGCGGGACTGGCTAAGCATAGAGGCCCAAACGGAAAAGCCGGAACAGGAACACCCCAAGCGCCCGGTTCAAGGCTTCGCCTGCGCCCGGTCAGAGGTTTCCGGCCGCCGCCTTTGGGGTCTTTTCCGGGAGCGCTTTTACACGCCTGCGGAATTTTTCCGGGAGCATTTTGTGGCGAATTATTGCCCGCTTGTTTTCATGGACGAAAGCGGCGCGAACATCACGCCGGACAAACTTCCCGCCCGCGAAGCCGGGCCGCTGTTTAAACTATGCGACCGTGCCCTTGCCGGCACGATTAGACTGCTTAAACCGCAGTGGGTTATCGGCGTGGGCGCTTTCGCCAAAAAAAGAATCGACCTGCTGGACGAAAAGCCCTTTTCCACAGCGCAGATACTCCACCCCAGCCCCGCAAGCCCCAAGGCAAACGCAGGCTGGAGCGGCGAAGTTACGAAAACGCTTGTCGAATTAGGCGTTTGGAAGTAAGCCCTACGGCAAACCAAACACCTTTATCCCTTCGTTGGGGAATATCTTCTTTACGTCGGCCACGGCCCGCTCTATTCCTAGCGCCTCTTCCTGTTCGCACCAGATTATCATGGCAAAATTTTCTTCGGGCCAGACGGCATCCCCCATGCGGGGGCCGGAAGCGCCAACCCCAAAGATGCCGGGGTACTTCGTGTAATACTTGCCCACTCCTTCAAGCTTAAGGGCTTCCAGTATGTTTTCTTCGACAGAGTGATTCGCGATTATTTCCACCCGCATCATCGGTTGGCCTCCTCGGTGGGGGATTGCCCCGTTAGTGTCGCTCCCCCCAAAAGGGTCTGCCCGCTTGCTCCCGCGCCAAGCGCGGCTTCCTGTGCTTTAATGTCTTTGCGTCTGAGCCCCGCGGCGATCCGTTCCCGGCGGGCCAGAGCCTTTGCCGCCCGCTCGTCGCTGCGCCTGTTCATAATATAGTACATCGTGGGCATAAGGAACAGCGTCATTAGCGTGCCAAAGGACAGGCCGCCCAAAACCGTCTTGCCAATGGGCGCTATCCACTCCGAGCCTTCGCCGGGAAAGAACGCCATTGGCACAAGACCCAGCACGGTAGAAATGGTGGTCATTAAAATGGGGCGCAGTCTGTTTCCGGCGGCTTCCACGCAGGCTTCGTGAAGGGGCATTCCCCGTTTGCGGAGCAGGTTGGTGTAGTCCACCAGCACAATGCCGTTATTCGTTATTACGCCAATCAGCACCAAAAGGCCCACGGCGGTAAGCACGTTAAAGGTGTCGCCCGATATCAGGTAGATGGCGACAATGCCGACAAAGGAAAGCGGTATGGTAAAGATGATAATAAAGGGAGCCTTGAACGATTCAAAAAGGCTTGCCATAATGCCAAACACCAGCGCAATCGCCACAACAGCGATGAGGATAAAATTGCGCAGCATCTCCAGCATCTCCGCCTGATCCCCGCCAAACTCGATAATAATGTCGTCCTCGACCGGGATTTCAGAGGCGATAAGGGCTTCTACCTGCGCCTGAAGAATGTTGACTCTGGTTCCCGGCACGACCCCGGCGGTTATATTGATAACCCGGCTCTGGTTTTCCCGGCGTATGGTAATGGGGCCGGTTCCTTCTTCGTAGTGGACAAAGCTGGAAAGGGGAACCCGCCCGGCGAGATGGCTGTTGATAAAAATCTGATCCAGCGCCGGCCTTGTGCTTCTGTCCGCTTCCGCAAGAATCAGGACTACGTCGTAATCCCTGCCGCCCGACCTGAACCTTGTGGCGGTAATGCCGTCCACCGCCGCCCTGATTTCGTTGCCCACGGTAAAGGCATTAAGGCCCAGCGCGTACATCGTTTCCCGGTTAATCGTTATCTCGATTTGGGGCAGGCCGTCGTCCAGATCAACTTCCGGCTCGGTTATTTCCACAAGCCGCTCGCTAAGCAAGTCCGCTATCCTGTCCGCCATTATCTTGCCCCGGACTAAGTCGTCGGTACGAAGCGTAATTTGTATCGGGCTGCCGCCCATTCCGCCGCCGCCGCCGCCAAAACCGCTTTCAAAGGTAAAGGCCACCCCGGGGAAGCTGTCGAAATGCCGGCGGAATACGTTTCTAATATCCTCGGCGGTTTCAGTCCGGTCTCTGAACGGGGGCAGGTTCACCCTAAGCGTTCCCGAATGGCTGGTGGCCCCGCCAAAGAAGCCGCCGCCGCCCGCGTTAATTATCAGCGCTTCAAAGCCCTGAACTTCGTTTCTTATAATCATTTCAAGCTGCCGCAAAACGGCTTCGGTCTGCGGCAGGGGCGTACCCATAGGAAGGGTGGCCCTGACAATCACATTGTCGTCCTCTTGCGGGGGCATAAAAACCCAGCCCACCACGGGGACAAGGAGAATGCTTCCCACAAAAAGAACGGAAACGGTAATAATAACTATGGCCTTGCGCCTAAGTATCCTGTCCACGGCCCGGCGGTAACTGTTGTCAAGCCATTTAAGAAAGCCCGCGAACACGCCGTCAACTTTCGCCAAGTTTCCCGTAAGGGGTTTTTGCCTGCGGGTAACCAGCGGAAGAAAATGGCTGGCAAGCACGGGAACCAGAAACACCGCCGTAAAAAGGGAAATCGTAAGGGAGATAACCACCGTAAAGGCAAGTCCGGCGAACATTTCCCCCGCCACCCCCAGAATGCCCTGAAACATGACCAGCGGCGCGAACACGCAGATGGTTGTCAGGGTGGCGGTTGCAATAGCCAAAAGCATTTCCTTTGTGCCAAGTATTGCCGAGGTTTTTAGCTTTGCCCCCTTTTCCCGGTAATGGTAAATGTTTTCCAGAATAACGATGGAGTTGTCAACCAGCATCCCTATGCCCAGAATAAGCCCGGCCATTGTCATAAGGTTCAAGGTCAGGTCAAAGAAGTACATCAGCATCAGGGTGATGGAAACGGAAACGGGAATGCTGATTCCTATGATCAGCGTGGGCTTTAGCGCCCGCAGAAAAAGGAAGAGTACCAGTACGCAAAGAATGGCCCCGTACAAGGCGGTGAATGTTACCTGATTCAGCGAGTTTTCAACGATGTCGGTGGTGTTAAAAAGTTCGATAATGTTGATGTCCGGGGGCAAGTCGCGGGACATTGCCTGTACTCTGGCCCGCAAATCGTTAGCCGCCTGAACAGAGTTCGCCCCGCTCTGCCGTTGCACCAGCGTCATTACCGCGCTTTCACCGTCTACAAAGACCGCGCTAAGCTGGTCTCTGTAGCCTTCAAACACGTCCGCCAGATCCCGCAGGTACACCCGCCGGGGCAGTTCTAGCTGGCCGCCGAACATTCCGCCGCCCGTGTGGGAAATTACCGTATTCCTGATCTGATCCAGCGAGGTAAACTCGCCCATTGTGGTAAGAATAAAGGAAAGGTCGTTTTCGATAATGGTTCCGGCGGCGATCTGCACATTCTGGGCGGCGATCACCTGCTGAATTTGGGTTATCGTAAGGCCGTAGGCTTCCAGCCGGTTCTGGGGAATCTCTACGCGGATAATTCTTTCCCGCCCGCCGACAATCATCGCTGTGGCGACCCCGGGCGTTTGCTCTATGCGGGGAACAATGATGTCCTCGGCAAGTTCCCGCAGTTCTTCCGCCGAACGCCGTCCGGAAATCATAAAGCCCACGATGGGAATCATGGCGGGGTCGAACCTGAAAATCATCGGCGTGTCCGCGCCTGCGGGTATCACGTTCCGTATTCGCTCCAGAGCGTCCCGGACGGAATTTGACGCATCCGCCAAATCCGAGCCAAAGGTAAACTGTAGCATCACCAAGCCTGAGTTTTGGCTTGATGTAGAGGTAATTTCTTCCAGCCCGGATATGCCCGCAAAGGCCGCTTCCAGAGGTCTAACTAGGGAGCGCTCAACCTCCTCTGGCCCTGCGCCGGGAAAGGGCGCAATCACCACCAAAACGGGAAAGTTGATCTCCGGGTAAAGATCAACGGACAGGTTCGCCAGAGAGAACACCCCCAACCCTATTAAAAGAAGGAAGATTATCAGCACTGTGGTAGGGCGTGAAACAATGGATTTTGCAACTGTCATAATTCGCTCGCTTTCTAATTCACGTTTAGGGGCTGAACACGGTCAACAATATTGATTCTGGCTCCGTCATAAATGACGGTTTGGCCCCGGATTACGACTTCTTCGCCGGGAGCCAGGCCCTGCTGGACTTCCATTACGCCGTCAATCATAATGCCCGAAACTACATCTCTTCTGCGGGCTACGGGAGCGTCAGGGTCGGCATAGTCAGCGACAAAGATAAACTGCTCGCCGTAGCGGTTTACCATTGCGGCGGCGGGTATCTGCACTGCGCCCTCTCTCTGCTCGGTGATAATTCGCACTTGGGCAAACATTCCCGCTTTAAGCCGTGTGCCGGGGTCGTTTACGCCCACCCGGATTTCCATGGTGCGGGAAACAGGATCCAGCACGGGGCTCAGTTCAATAATGTTACCGTGAAAGGTCTCTCCGGGCCATGCGTTAAGGACAATTTCGCCGGGCTGGTTAAGGGCGACTTGGGAAATAAAGCGCTCGGCGACAAAGAGCCGTATTTCAAGGCCCCCGTCTGTTGCGACCCGCGCCATGGGAAACGCCTGATTTACGGTCATTCCAAGCTGGGCCGGAAGGGTTACCACCGTTCCCGCAACGGGCGACCTGACCAGGCTAGGCACGAACTCCATGCCCGGACGGGAGGGGTCTACCTCCGCTATTGGGTCGTCCAGCCGTACTTGGCTGCCCACGGTTACAAAGAGCCTGCTTACCCTGCCTGCGGCATCCGAAAAGGCGTCCACCGTGGAAGCGGCGATAACATCCCCGGACAGCGCGAAGTAATCCCGGATCCTCCCCTGCACCGCAGTCGTGGTGTTTACCGCGTACACAATCTCCGGCTGATCCCCGCCGCCCCTGCCTCCAGCGGCTCCACGCCCGCATCCTGAAAGGGCCAAAACCGCTGTGGCTAACACTGCCGCCAGCGCCGTCCCTTGCCGTACAAATTTTTTCATCACATACTCCCGTTTCCGCTCAAAGTTCCAAAGGGAATCCCCAGCGAATATTCCAAATCTATAAGATCGTTTAGGTAATTGAACTGCTGGGTCAAAACCTGAAGCCTCGCCTGCTCCAGCGCTAAGGACGCATTCTGCACAGCCTGAAAATCCTGAAGACCGGCGCGGAACGCTTCTTCTGTAAGCCTAAAGGATTCTTCGGCAAGGTACACCGTTGCCTGCTGAACTTCCATGTTGGCGCGTATCCTTTCCAGCGAATTGATTTTGGTGAAAATTTCCAGTTCCGTTTCCCGGATTGTCTGGGCAAGCATGATGTTCTGTATCTGTAGCGCGGCGTTCATGTCCCTAAGCTGCTGGCTTTCCCGGGTAAAAGGAAGGAAGCCGTTAAAACTCATGTTCAGGGTGATGGAAAAAGCGCCGCCTGCCTGACCATCCCTGTTCCAGTTATTCCTTTCGGACCAACTGTTATTCAGGGGATCCAACTGCGGGTCAAACATGGAAGACACTGTCCAGCCGAATATGAGGGAGGGCGTGTAGTTTCCCAGCCGCATGGCCCTTCGCTGTGATTGCAGAACCACAATGCCGGCCTGTAGGGCGTTAATGTCCGGGTTTCCGGCGGCGACCCGGGAAATCAGGTCTGCCGAGTCGTAGGGAATGACAGAGACCCCAAGGGGAACCGGCTGGAGTTCAAAGGAAGTGTAATGCGGCAGACCCAATAGCAGGGCAAAATTGCCCATAAGGGTTTCAAGGGCGCTTTCCAGGTCGTTTATCGCGGGCCTCATGTTTTCCACCGCCACCTGCGCCTGAAGCCACGCGAGCCGCGGGGCAAGGCCGGCGTTAAAGCTGGCTTCCGCCATTTGCGCCTGACGCTGTGTGTTCAGGTAACTTTCTTCCAGAAGGGCGGCGTTTGCCTGCAAAAGAAGGATGTTATTGTACATTCGCCGCACAATCTGCTCCATTTGAAGGCTGGCCCTTTCAAAGTTGATAAGGCCCTCGGCGTGCTGCTGCCGCAAAACCCGGATATTTTCGATTTGGGCAAGGTTAAAGACAAGGTCGGCATAGAACGCCCCCAGCAGAGTCCACTGCGGAAGGGTTGTCGGGGGTATGCTGATGGGAGGAATATCCATGCCCGCCACGACATTAGGCCAGTTGGCTCTGGACATGGTTCCCCTGACACCCACGCTGGGGACAAACTGGTTCCACGCGAAATTCGCCCCCCGCCTTTGAATATCAAGGCCTATTCTGGCCATTTCCAGATTAAGGTTATTTCTAATCGCCATATCCACGGCTTGACCGGGGGTAAGCCGCAACGCCTCCCCCCCGGCGGGGGCTTGTGCATGGACGGAGAAGGCGCAAAACAGAATAATGCCCGCTAGTAAAAGGGCTCGAGGCAAAAGGCTCATAGAAAAAACTCCTTTTCATGGATAATGTAATACGTACGTCACACCACGGCTGTTTTCCGCTTTTTGTGATCGCTTGTATTATTGTATTGTACCGCATTCCATCCGCATATGCGAGTGCTTGGCGCTACTACTGTGTAAAAATAAGAACAATTCTGGGGACAAAAGGCAACAGAAGGGACGTTAGGCTTTGCCCCCGGCGAAATTCCGGCAAATCATGCATTTTTTTACCGACAAATGACGCATTTTTAAGCCGACAAATCACGCAATAAACTGTTGACATTTGGCGCATTTTAGGGCATTATTGACACAGGCATGGAAAACGACACATATTTCCCAAGACTTATTGAAAGCGCAATCGAATCGGGCATGAAAACAAACGGATGCATTGTTATTGAAGGCGCAAAAGCCTGCGGAAAATCTACGACTGCGCAGCGGTTCGCGAAAAGCGTTGTGAAACTGCAAAAACCATCGACTTTTAGGCAATATAAAACCCTTGCGGACATTGGCGACCCAAATTTACTCGCGGGCGAAAGGCCCCTGCTTTTTGATGAATGGCAAAAACTGCCGGAATTGTGGGATTACATCAGGGCAGAAATCGACGAAACGCAGGGGCATGGCCTCTTTATACTAACCGGGTCTGCGAAACCCGTAGAAGATAAAAAAAGACATAGCGGCCTTGGGCGAATGCGGAAAATGGTAATGCAGACGATGAGTCTGTGGGAAAGTCAGGAAAGTTCAGGGGAAGTCTCTCTTGGAGAATTGTTTCAAGGCAAGGGCAGGATTTCCGGGAAAAACAGCCATAGACTAAAAGACATCGCCTACCTGGTTTGCCGTGGAGGATGGCCGGCGGCGGTGCTTCAACAAAGCAAAGAGTTGGCGTTACGGCAGGCGATTGATTATGTCGAAGGAATAATTGCGCACGACATAACTCAAGTGGACGAAATAAAAAGGAATCCGGCAAGGGCAAGGGCGATTTTAAGGTCATACGCACGTAACGTTTCTTCCAGAGCCTCGCTCGCAACCATACAAAAGGACACGGCAAATCAAACGGTAGCTGACACAAGAACACTCGATTCCTATCTGAATGCGTTTGCGAAACTCTTTATTATAAACGATACCGAGGCATGGCATCCGCGATTACGGTCGAAAACCGCGACTCGCGCAACGCAAACCCGCCATTTTTCAGACCCATCGATTGCCGCTGCCGCACTAAACGCAACGGCTGAAGATTTAATGGGCGATTTACGTACGCTCGGACTGTTATTCGAAAACTTCGCGATAAGGGATTTAAAGATATACGCCCAAACGCTGGATGGGCATATATTCAATTACCGTGATAAGGATGGCCTGGAAGCCGATGCAATAGTCCACCTGAATAACGGCAAATGGGGGGCAATTGAAATTAAGCTTGGCGGTGAAACGCTCATAAATGAAGGGGCAAAAAACCTGCACACATTGGCGAAAAAAGTAGACGATGACAAAACGCAGCCGCCTTCATTTTTAATGGTAATGACTGCGGCAGACGAATTCGCGTACCGAAGGCAAGACGGGGTTTTTGTGGTTCCAATCGGGTGTCTGAAGAATTAGGCCCCCGCTTGACAATGTACGCTTGAAGTGGTCTGATTACGTATCTGGAGGGTGGTATGAAAAAAGGTATTTTCGCGCTGGCGGCGGCTGTAATGGTGGTCATGCTTGCGTTAACAGGCTGTCCCGGCGGCGTGCCAAGGGAGCCCGGCGTTCTTGTGGTGGGGAATATCGGCGACCCGCCCTCGCTTGACCCTGCCAACACCAACGACTCCGCCTCGTCCGCGATCTACCAGCAGATTTTCGACCGGCTGTTCGACCAGAGCCATGTGGATTTGTCCATCAGCCCCGCCCTTGCCGAGAGCTGGCAGTTCGAGGACGGGCCCGCCGGCCCCTACACGCGCCTGCGGGTATTCCTTAGGCAGGGCGTGTTGTTTCACAACGGCGATGAGATGAGAGCCAGCGATGTGGCCTTTAGCCTGAACCGGGCCATCGCCTCCGCGCACGTCAGCTTCATGTTCGGCCCGGTCGCGGGCACGGAAATAGTCGGCGAATTCGAGGTACTCATCACCCTTTCCGAGCCGTGGATGCCCGCGCTCAGCCACTTCGCCCACAACGCCGCCTCTATCGTCAGCGAGCGGGCAGTGCGGGAAATGGGCGAGGCGGCCTTTGGGCAGAACCCCGTGGGCACTGGCCCCATGCGCTTTGCGAGCTGGGTAGTCGGCGACCATCTGCGGCTCCAGCGCTGGGATTACTACTGGGGAACCCCCTCGACCCTTAACGGCATAGTGATCCGCACCATCCCCGACGCGGCAACCCGGCTCCTTGAGCTGGAAACCGGCGGCATTGACGTGATGTACGCGCCCCAGCCGCAAGACCTCGCCCGCCTAAGCGCCAACCCGCAGATCAACGTGCTTAGGCGGCCCGGCATGAACACCAACTATGTCGGCTTTAACACCACTCGCCCCTTCATCAACGACATTAGGGTGCGGCAAGCCATTGTTTACGCCCTTGACCTTGGTCTTATCGTGGAAAACGTGTTCATGGGCGTTGGTGCTCCGGGCCGGGCCCCGGTAACCTCGCAGGTGTGGGCGAATGCGGCGGGCGTGCTTCCCCTTCCCGCCCGCAACATCGAAAGGGCGCGGGAACTCCTTGCCGAGGCCGGACATCCGGGCGGCGGCTTTACCCTGTCTTTCTACTTCAACGAGGGCAACGTCCAGCGCATGGACACCGGCGTAATCATGCAGGCTATGCTTGCCGAGGTGGGCATCGGCGTGGAAGTCCGAGCTATGGAGTGGGCGGCCTACCTTGAAATGACCGCCAACCCCGCGGGCGGTCACGATATGTTCATGCTGGGCTGGGTAACCGTAACCGGCGACCCGGACTACGGGCTGGACATCTTTCACTCGCGCAACTTCGGGGCGGCGGGCAACCGCTTTTTCTGGAGCGACCCGGAAGTGGATCGCCTGCTGGACGCGGCAAGGGGCCAGACCAACCCGCAAGCCCGCTACGATATGTATATCGAGGCGCAAAGGCTGATTATGGCGGGCCTGCCCTTGATCATGGTGCAGGAGGGCGAAGTGATTGTCGCCGCGCGCAGCAATGTTTCCGGGCTTATCGTAAACCCCGCAGGAGAGGAAAACCTGTGGGCCGTGCGGCTTGACTAAGGTTCCATGTTTTCCTCCAAGGCAGAAGGGAAAGGCTGATGCACAAATACATTTTGCGCAGGCTGTTGATGATGGTTCCCGTGCTGCTGGGCGTGATGTTCGTCATTTTCACGCTTGTGTACATTACACCCGGCGACGCGGCGCAGGTAATCCTTGGGGAACGGGCCACGCCGCAGGCGCTTGAGCAGCTCCGCTCGGAGATGGGGCTGGATCAGCCATTCCTTGTGCAGTTTGCCGGGTACGTTTCCAGAGTGGCCCGGCTGGACTTGGGGCACTCGTTCATAACGAACCGCCCCGTCTTCGATGAGCTTTCCTTCCGCTTCCCCAATACGGCGCAGTTAGCAGTCATGGCCCTGCTGGTTGCGCTTGCCGTGGGCATCCCGATGGGCATACTCTGCTCGATACGGCACAACTCCGTGCTGGACAGTGTGGCCTCGGTTATGGGGCTTGTGGCGCTTTCCGTCCCCAATTTCTGGCTGGGGCTCATGCTTGTGCTGCTCTTTGCGGTAAATTTTGGCCTTTTGCCGGTGTCGGGCTTCCACACACCCATGCACTGGATTCTGCCCTCGCTGACAATCGGGCTTTCCCTTTCCGGCGAGTTCATGCGCTTTACCCGGTCTTCGATGCTGGAGGTTGTCCGGCAGGACTACATACGGACAGCGTGGGCGAAGGGGCAGAGCGAAGGATCGATCATCGTAAGGCACGCCCTGAAAAACGCGCTTATTCCGCTTGTTACCGTGGTCGGCCTGTCCTTCGGCGCTCTCATGGGCGGAGCGGTTCTTACCGAGACGATTTTTTCGATACCGGGGGTCGGCGCGTTCATGGTGCAGTCGATTTCGTCAAGGGACTTCCCGGTCATACAGGGCGGCGTGTTGATGATCGCCTTCATATTCAGCTTTGTAAACCTCCTTGTGGACATCCTGTACGGCTTTATCGACCCAAGGATACGGTCGCAGTACAGGTAACGCGAAAGGAGGCACAGCGGCAATGGAAAACGTGAAACCGGGGAAGAAAAAGAGCGGTCTTTGGGATGTGTGGCGGCGCTTCCGCAAGAACACCGCCGCCATGATAGGGCTTTTCGTCCTTGGGCTCTTGGTGCTTACGGCAGTGTTCGCGGGCGTAATCGCGCCAGCAGACCCTATCGCTATGGACTTGGGGAACACGTTTGCGTCCCCAAGCCTACAAAGCCCGATGGGAACGGACAATTTCGGGCGCTGCATTTTTTCACGCATAATTTTCGGCACAAGGACATCGCTGCGCATTGGTTTTACCGCTGTCGCCACCGGGCTGTTCGCGGGGCTGGTGATAGGCTCGCTGAGCGGTTTTTATGGCGGGATGATGGACAATGCCGTAATGCGCTTCATCGACATACTCATGGCGATTCCCGGCATACTGCTGGCAATCGCCATTGTCGCGGCGCTTGGGCCGGGCATGGTAAACGTTATGATTGCGATAGGTCTTGCGTCAATACCGGGCTACACGAGAATTACCCGCGCCGCCGTGCTTACGGTTAAAGAGCGTGAGTTTGTGGAGGCGGCCCGCGCCATTGGCGGCAATGACTTCAGGATAATCGTGCGGCACGTGCTGCCTAACAGCCTTGCGCCGATTATCGTGCAGGCAACGCTGGGGCTTTCCAGCGCGATCCTCAGCGCGGCGGGCTTGAGCTTTATCGGGCTTGGGGTTCAGCCGCCCTACCCGGAGTGGGGGTTCATGCTTTCCGACGGGCGGCGCTTTATTTTTGAGCATGGACACATGGTTATTTTTCCGGGGCTTGCGATTGTGGTAGTTGTGCTTGCTATCAACCTGATGGGCGACGGCCTGCGTGACGCGCTAGACCCGAAACTAAAGCGATAAGGAGCGGTTTGTGGAGAACACGGAGATTTTGGACATCAGAAACCTTACGATACACTACCTGACGGACGACGGCGTGGTTCAGGCGGTGAACGGGCTGAGCCTGAAGCTGAACAAGGGCGAAACGCTGGGTCTTGTCGGCGAGACCGGGGCGGGCAAGACGACGACGGCGCTGGGAATTCTGCGCCTTGTCCCAAACCCGCCGGGCAGGATTATGGGCGGCGAGATTTGGCTGGACGGGCAGAACCTTGCCGCCGCCACGGAGAAGGAGATGCGCAAGGTGCGGGGTTCCAGCGTCTCGATGATCTTCCAAGACCCGATGACGAGCCTTAATCCCGTCATTCCCGTGCGTGACCAGATCGCCGAGGTTATCCTGTTGCACGAAAGCGTAACCGGAGCCGAGGCGATACGCAAGGCGGAAGAGATGCTGGGCAGGGTGGGCATCGACCCGGGACGGGGAAGGGAGTACCCGCACCAGTTCTCCGGCGGGATGCGCCAGCGTGTGGTGATAGCTATCGCGCTAGCCTGCAATCCCAAACTGCTTATCGCCGACGAGCCGACAACGGCGCTGGACGTAACGATACAGGCGCAGGTTCTGCAACTAATGAAGAGCCTGAAAACCGACTACAGTACGGCGATGATTATGATAACCCACGACTTGGGCATTGTGGCGGATGTCTGCGACAAGGTGGCGATCATGTACGCCGGAAGCATTGTCGAGTATGCCGGAAAGCGCGATCTTTTCAAGAATCCCAAGCACCCGTACACGGTGGGGCTGTTTAACTCGCTGCCGGACATCAAGAAGGACGTGGCGGCCCTTACGCCGATCAAGGGGCGTATGCCCGACCCAAGGGAACTGCCGCCGGGCTGCCCGTTCCACCCCCGCTGCGACAGAGCGCTGCCGGAATGTTCGACGGCGTTTCCCCCAAGCGTCGATGCTGGCGAGGGTCATGCGGTAAAATGCTGGCACTTAACCCCCCGCCGCGCGTGAGTCCCCGCCGCGCGTGAGCCATGCATTCCCGCCAAAAGCTCCGGCAGGGGAGGATATACGTTTTAAGAATCCCGCATGGGGAACCCGCTACGGAGCCTCGGTCTCCTTCGCGGAGAGTCCATGCAAATGGCTTCTTAAACCGTATATCCTCCCCTGCCGGGCATTGTACTGGTGGCTCACTCACGGCGGGGGCATTACTGGAGGGGCTCCGCAAAACACACCAGCCCACGGCATCGCCGCACGGCTGGCTCTTACAGCGCTTGCCGGATACGCTAACTGCCTGTCCCGCTTAGCCGCGGGACAGGCTTACCTGTTTACTTACTTCTTCACCACAGGCTTTTTCGCCACGGCCTTCTTCGCTGCTGGCTTCTTCACTGCCGCTTTCTTGTCAGCAGGCTTCTTTGCCACAGCCTTTTTCGCCGCCGCTTTCTTGTCAGCAGGCTTCTTTGCCACTGCTTTCTTCGCTACAGCCTTCTTTGCCACCGCTTTCTTCGCCGCAGGCTTTTTCGCCACAGGCTTCTTTGCCGCTGGCTTTTTCACCGCCGCTTTCTTGTCCGCCGCCTTTTTCGCGGGCCGCCCTCTTCCGGCGGAGGCTTTGGGTTCTTTTGGCTTTTCAACCTTGCTCCTCAGCACCGCCTGAGCGCCGGCTAGCCGGGCCAAGGGAACACGGAAGGGCGAGCAGGACACGTAGGAAAGGCCGGCGTTGTAGCAGAACTCGATAGAGGCGGGGTCGCCGCCATGCTCGCCGCAGATGCCCACTTTAAGGTCTTTTTTGACCGCCCTTCCCAACTGGGTGGACGCGGAGACAAGCAGGCCCACGGCGTCCTCGTCAATGGAACTAAAAGGATCAACTTCCAGCACATTTTTTTCCAGATAGGAATGCAGGAAGGAGCCGACATCGTCCCGGCTGAAACCGAGCGTCATCTGCGTAAGGTCGTTGGTTCCAAAGCTGAAGAAATCAGCGTAGGGGGCAATGTCCGCCGAGCGCAGGGCCGCGCGGGGCACTTCAATCATAGTGCCGATTTTTATGGGCACTTTCACGCCGGCAGCGTCAAACACCCGCTTCAGCACAGCCTCGGCGTTGGGCCTAAGGAGCTTTAACTCGTTGGGGGAAATTACCAAGGGAATCATGATTTCAGGCTGTACGGGGATTTTCTGCTTTACGCATTCCACAGCGGCCAAGGCTATTGCCTCTACCTGCATATCGTAGATTTCCGGGTACGTTACCGCGAGGCGGCAGCCCCTATGCCCCAGCATGGGATTCTGCTCGTGAAGATTGTCGATTTTCGCTTTAAGGACAGTGGCGGGAACCCTTAGCTGGCTGGCAAGTTCCGCGATTTCCTCATCGCTGTGGGGGACAAACTCGTGCAAGGGGGGATCAAGAAGCCTAATAACTACGGGCTTTCCTTCCATTGCCTTAAAGATACCGAAGAAATCATTTCGCTGCAGGGGAAGTATCCTTTTTAGGGCATCCTTGCGCTCGGCCTGAGTGTTGGCGACAATCATGGCCCGGAAATGGATGAGCTTTTCCTTGTCAAAGAACATATGCTCCGTCCGGCAAAGCCCAATTCCCTGCGCTCCAAACTGGAAGGCCCGCTTGGCGTCCTCCGGCTGGTCGGCGTTGGCCCACACTTCAAAGCCTTTTATGTTTTCCCGTTTGGAAGACGCGCAAATCTCGTCGCACCACGCGAGGAAAACGCTCATGTCCCGGGTAATTTCCGGGGTTTTCAGAGGGAGCTTGCCTTCGTAGACTTCCCCAAGGGAGCCGTCGATGGTGATCCAGTCCCCTTCCTTAAAGGACTTCGAGCCTATGTTCATGGTCTTGCCCTGAATAATCACGTCCTTGGCTCCGGCAATGCAGGGGGTTCCCATGCCGCGGGCGACGACTGCCGCGTGGCTTGTCATTCCGCCGGTGGAGGTAAGGATTCCCTGAGCAACCGCCATGCCGCCTATGTCTTCGGGGCTTGTTTCCCTTCGTACCAGAAGCACCTTTTCGCCTTTCTCGTGCCACGCCTCAGCTTCGTTGGCGGAGAACACGATTCTTCCGCAGGCGGCCCCCGGCGAAGCGTTAAGCCCCTTGACAAGGGCTTTCGCCGCTTTCTGAGCGGTGGAGTCGATCATGGGGTGAAGGAGCTGGTCGAGGTTAGCGGGGGTTACCCTGAGAACCGCCGTTTCTTTCGTGATAAGCTTTTCATCTACCATATCAACGGCGCACTTTACCGCCGAAGCTCCGGTACGCATACCGTTCCGTGTCTGGAGTATGTACAGTTTGCCCTGCTGGACGGTAAATTCTATGTCCTGCATATCCCTGAAATGCTTTTCCAGCCTGTTTTTTATGGCGATTAACTGGTCGTACACGGTTTTGTTTTTTTTCGCCAAGGTTGAAATCATTTCCGGGGTGCGAATGCCGGCTACTACGTCCTCGCCCTGAGCGTTCATAAGGTACTCGCCGTAGAACTGGTTTTCGCCCGTGGAAGGATCCCGGCTAAAGCATACCCCGGTTCCCGAATCGTCCCCGAAATTGCCGAACACCATAGCCTGAACGTTAACCGCCGTTCCCTTTATGCCTTTGATGTTTTCGATTTTCCGGTACTTGATGGCTTTCTCGTTCATCCACGAGCCAAACACGGCGTTAACCGAACCCCAAAGCTGCTCCAGAGGGTCTTGCGGAAAATCTTTCTTGGCGCTGTGCCTGACGATTTTTTTATACTCGTCCACCAGTTTTTCCAAGTCGGCGGCGCTCAGTCCCGTATCAAGCTGAACCCCACGGGCCTTCTTGATGGCGGCGAGGGCCTCTTCAAACTCGTCATGGGGAACTTCCATAACCACGTCAGCGTACATCTGGATAAAGCGGCGGTAGGCGTCCCACGCGAACCGGGGATTGCCCGTCCGTGCCGCGAGCCCTTTTACGGACTTGTCGTTCATCCCAAGGTTAAGGATGGTGTCCATCATGCCCGGCATAGAAACAGGCGCGCCTGAACGGACAGAAACCAGCAGGGGATCCTTCGGGTCTCCCAGCTTCTTGCCGATGGCCTTTTCCAGCTTTTGCAAAACAGACAGAACTTCCTTTTCAAGCCCCGCCGGATACTTCCTGTTGTTCTCGTAGAAAGCGGCGCATACATCGGTGCTGATGGTAAATCCCGGGGGAACAGGTATCCCCAAGTTTGTCATCTCCGCGAGGTTCGCTCCTTTGCCTCCGAGCAAATCCTTCATCCCCGCGTCACCTTCCGCCTTGCCGTTGCCGAAGAAATACACGTTCTTCTTTCCTGCCATTAGATAACCTCCATGTGTGTGTTTACGAAACGTATTGGTATAATCATAGTATTATGGAAAAAACAGTAAGTCAATGACATGCCGCCTTTAACTCTGGAAGAATGTGATCCCAGACGGCCCAGAGTATGGGCATGATGTTTTTTTCCGTGGAGTTGATGGCTGCCACCGCGTCCAGCGCCGGGAAGATTACCAAAAACTGGCCCTCCCTGCCGTCCAGCCGGTATGCCCCGTGACGGCACGTCCAGAACTGATACCCGTAGCCTAAATCGCAGTCGGCGTCGTCCTGAGTCTGCCGTGTGGGAACCTGTGTGCGGGTGGCCGCCTCTATCCACGCCCGCGAAACAAGCTGCCTGCCTTCCCAGTTTCCCCCCTGTAACAGAAAGCGCCCGAAAAGGGCCATTTGTGAAGTGGTAAGCGTAAGGCCGGCAGCCCCGGTAGTGTAGCCGTCAGCGCTTCGCGTCCATTCGGGATCGGGGATATTCAAGGGGCGGAAAAGTCTGTCCAACAGGTAATCCCGCAGCGTAAGCCCTGTTACTTCCGTCAGCATGGCGGAGATCAAAAACGTGCAGGTGTTGTCGTAGATAAAACAGCTTCCGGGATCGCTTGTAAGTTTGTAAGACAGCGCTTCTTTAAGGCTGCCGGGGCGGGTAAATTGCGGATGGCCCATCGTCATGGTTAAAAGATGCTCCAGCGTCAGCGAGTCCCAGCGCGGGTCGGGCTCCTGCCTTTTTAGGATTCCGGTTACCTTGTCGCAAAGACGCAGGCGGCCTTCGTCTATAGCCATCCCCGCGGCAATGGAAGCAAAGCCCTTGCTTACCGAATACATTGTCCGCGGATGTTCGGGTATCCAGCGATGCCGCGCGCGTTCCTTGCCCCCCTGAATTACGGTTATTCCTTCTACATGAAGTTTGCGTTTTTCAATTTCGTCAATATATGGTTTGATATTCATCAGGGGCTCCAGTTTTTCATAGACCGGGAAGATTTGAAATCTTTGGCGGTTTTGCTTTTGTCCTCTTTTTTTCGCTGTTCCCTGTGGTGCAGCCAAATGACAAGCCCCAAAATAAGCAGAAAAACAAGCATGAAAATAATTACCGCCCCGGTGTTGCCGTTTTCGGCGGGCGGCGCGTCAGTGTCGGGAAGAAAGGGGAACGGGATAATTTCAGGCCCTTCGCCCGGCCCTATGATAAGAACAACGCCGCTTACAGCTATGGCTATAGCGATAAGCGCCAGCGCGGCAAAGGCCGCGAGCCGCAGGGGCCGGGAAGATTTGGAAGAGACGGCAAAGTAAATTATCAAGCCAAGAAGTCCCACAGAAAGAATTGCCAATACTATCTGCATGGCGGTAAGTATACCATAACTGCGGCGTTGTGTGATACACCCGCCGCGCATTGTACAGACGCAGTGGCGGGGGGCGGGACGCGGGGGCAGGTTTGTGCTATGCTGGCCCATGCGACAGATAACAATTCGGGATGTGCGTGCAGAGGACGTTCCGGAAATTAAAGCCATTATCGCCGGGGTTTGGGACTGGGAAGGAATGTTTGACGGTGAGCGCACTCTTGACGCGGCGCTGGGCATATACCTGAATCAGGTGTTGTTCGAGGCGACGTTTGGAAGGGCGGCTGTTGTAAACGGCAAGGTAGCCGGGGTGATCTTCGGCTCTGTGGACGGGGTAGAGCCCAAGTACCGTACGCTTTTGGAGGACGGCACAGCCCATGCCTTGACACTGCTCGCCGCCCCGGAGTCAGATCGCAAAACCATCCTGGGCTACTTCGCTAAAATCGCCGCTATCTACGAAGAGCTTACAAGCGGCATCATGGACGACTACGATGGAACGCTGGATTTTCTGGTTCTAGCCAAGGAAGCGCAGGGGCTAGGCATAGGAAAACGGTTGTGGGCGGCCCTGAAAGCCTACTTCGCGGAAAACAACACCAAACGCATCTACCTGTACTCTGACACCGAATGTAATACCGGCTTTTATGAGAGTCAGGGCTTTGCAAAACGGCTGGAGCGAAAAGCGGCCTTCGATTTTGACGGGGAAGTGTTTGAAGCGGACATTTTCCTGTACGACATCCGGCTAGATTGATTTTGTCTTGCGGGCGGCAACAGCAAACGCAACAGCAACGCTTCGCCCGTCACTCCCCCAGACGGAACCTGCCGTCAACAAGCGTGAAATCCACGCCTGCGGTTGCCCGGACGCTTAGGTCTTCGAACACAAAGATCGCCTCTACCCCTTCGAGCGAGTCAACAAGGGCCCGCCCCCTTTCGTAGCCCAGAACAAAAACCGCCGTGGAAAGGGCATCCGCGTCCATAGAAGCGCCGGACGACACAATTGTTGTAGAAAGAATGCCGGTTCTGGCCGGGTGGCCGTCGAAGGGGGAAAGGAGGTGGTGGTGGCGCGCCCCGTTGTACACAAAATACCGTTCGTATACACCCGATGTTGTTACCGTCATGTCCCAGCCGCTTATAATTCCCAGGGCCGTTCTATCGTCCGCGTGGGGCGTTTGTAGGCCAACCCTCCACGGGGTTCTGTCCGGCCTTGCCCCGTGCATGATAACGTCCCCGCCCAGGTTGATAATCGCCCGGTCAAGGCGCGCCGCGCGAATAATCGCGAGCGCCTCGTCCGCCGCAAACCCTTTGGCAATGGCTCCCAGATCAAGCGCCATGCCGGGGGCCGTGAGGAACACCGTGCGCCGCTCCCGGTCAAGATCGATATTCCGCCAGTTCACAAGCGGCAGAACGGCGTTGATTTCTTCTTGCGAAGGAACGCCGGGGTTGGGGCCCATTATGTCCCAAAGGGCCGTTAAGGGCCCGATGCTGGGGTCAAACGCGCCGCCTGAAAGCTCGGCAATCCGCGCCGCCCGCTCGATAACCGTAAACACATCGCCGTGTACCCGCACCGGAGCTATGCCTGCCGCCGCGTTGACGCGGGAAACATCAGAACCCGGCAGGAACAGGCTCATGCGGCCCTCTATTTCGCGGATGCGGCGAAAAATATCCTCGTACAGTTCGTAGCTTGCCTGGTCGAACAGGGTAATGACGCAAAAGGTGTTTAGCGCGAATTCGCCGAGGAAAGGCGGGGCCGCCGCCGCCCGCGCGCGTGGGGGGAAAAAACGTTCAAGCAAGCCCGTGGCGCGGGCTATGGGGAGCGAGACGGCAAGGGCAACAGCGCAAAACAGGAAAAGACGGCGGGTACGCATAAGGCATTCTCCTTGCTTGGTTTATCTTCTGGTAAATGTTTGCGTAAACACTTCCGTTTCGTCCCAATCTGTGCCTGTGTGTGTGAAGGTAACGGTGTTGCCGCTTATTGAATATGTGTAGATTTCGGTTTGCCGTTCAAAAGGAAGTAATATCCTGAATGGAAATAGCACCTCCACGTTTCTATTTATGGCTGAAGATAGTTCACGCTCGGAATACCACGCTGGTTCAAGACCGTCAAAAAGGCCGCCGTGCAAATGCGTCATTCTTCTTGTTATAGTGCCGCCATCTACGGTATACGTTCCCCTTACATTGGGTACGCCGTTTACGGATATTTCCCAGTTGCCATTTCTGCGAAACTGTTTTTCGTGCCCCGCGCCATCGACCCATGTTCCAATAAGGGCGGATTCTTCCCTTTTACAGCCGGAAAGCGCCAGCGCGGAAACAAGAGCCACCGCGAGCATTCCCGGCCAAACGTTATATCGTGCCATTTCGTTCCTCCGAAATTGTTTTATACAGTATACCGAATATATTTATTATTATCAATGCAAATACTTGTTGATAATACGTGTTTTTGATATACTGTCCGCATACCTCGGTTGTAAGGAGGGGGCATGAAGAAGATTGTAACTGTAGCGATTGCAGTGTTCGCCTTGGCGTTATCAGGATGCCAGAATACCTTGCTTGAAATTCCGGCGGGCAATGATGCCTGGCAAAGGTTTACCGGTTCCTCCGGGATTGGTTTTTGGGGTTGGGGAAACAATCCTGATGAACCACAGGCATTGCTTGTGTTTGTTAGAACTTCACTTGTAACCCGCATTGAATATTGGGAGGGCCGGGAATTACTACGCAGCGCTGAGTGGCTGGATAGTACCGGGGATACAATTACATACAGAGCGCCAAATGGGCAGATAATCATTCAACATTATTTTATTTTTGACAATGGATTGGAACTTGATGAATTGAATGTTAGCTTAACATCAGGCGGAATATTCTGGCGGCGAGAAAGGCCGTCATGGTGGTCATGGGAATTTCCCAGCCAGCCGCCTAATCTTTCCGGCTCGTCGCATAATTTCACCGGAAGTAGTGGAATTGGCTTTTGGGGGGGAGGGGGCAATGATCCCAATAACCCGGAAGCTGTGTTTGTATTTATTAACACTTCATCCGTATCTCGTGTTGAATTTTGGGTAAATCAGGAGCTTCGCAGTTGGGGCCATTGGATTGACGCAACCGGGAATACAATAATTACAAGACGGCATGATTTTCTTAACCCGGCTACCCAAAGATATTATGTTGATAACAACAGATTGTGGCTTGTTGATCATTTTGCCGCAATAGCGCGGGGCGGGCCATTTTACCGCATTGAAGGGCCGCAGTGGTGGGAACTTGCAGAACGGTAGATAATATGCCTACCCGTAACGCATCTGCGTTGCGGGAGGCCTTACATAAGTTATTCAGGGTGTGCCTTGTATCGCTTGTCTGGCGGCTTGTCTGATAGCTTCACCTGTATACGTGGCGCCCGATACCGGGATAAAATCCCAACAGTTCATCGCCAGTAAAAAATCCCGCGCATGATCGCTGGCTAATTCCCAATATCCCGGCGACTGGATGCCGCCAACATTGTCGAAAATTACAGTGGTTATAAACCCGTCAGCCAGTGTGAGCATTACGCCTACTTCACCGCCTTGATACCCGATGCCTGTGCCTGTTCTAAACGCTGCACCTGAAATTGCCTCGCGGGGAAAAATCTGGAAAGCCCGACTGGCTATGACACTGTCAGGATGGTTTTCTCTTACGCCGATAGCCCGAAGAATGATGTGTCCACGGAAAGCCATGCCTGTGCCGGATGGCAAGTAAAAAGGCCCGGTATATGGAGTACCGTCCACTGCGCTGGGTACAGACCCATCGAGTGTAAAGTAAATAGACGCGCCGGGGGTAGTGGAGGTCAGGGTAATTGATATTCGCGCATCGGTAGTATTGCCAAATGATCTGTTCGGGTCTGCCTGTATGGAAGGGGTTGCTACTTGTGGCCCCATGGGGTATTCAATAGGGCAGCTAGCCAATACTACCAGTAATGCAAAGGCGCAGAACGCCCAAAAATAATTGCGCCGCTTCATGTTTCTTTCCTTTTGTTGTGTAGCGTTTCAGGCGCATCATGTACAGATACGCCTGAAACACCTAGCCGCCGCCTGAAGCGCAGGGTGCGCCGCAGACAGGCGGCTCTTTACCTAAAAATTAATTTGGCCAATTCTCCGGGTTCAGGAACGCCGGAAACACGGGCGGTCCATCTGGCCCAGCCAAGGTGCGAAGAGGCTGGCCTATGTTGTTTCCCCATCTGCGCAGAGGAATGCCATCCCAAGCATTGGACAAAGTAAAGCCGCCCGGACCGATATTCCAATCCCAGCCAACCGCCGCCATCAAGTTAGCCGCAGTGAGAAGCGCACCAGCGTTATACCACGCCGGAGCAGGCACGGGTACGAGCCCGCTGGCGATACCAGTGCTACCAAAACCGGGGAAATGGAGGGGAACAGCATCAACGCCAGGAGGAGTACCAAAAGCAGCAGGAAAACCGCCCCACCACCAAGGCTGGTTGTGGTCTAGATAGAAAGTCCAATAGGCTGTCCTTGATTCCCACTCGTTCTGGAGAATAACCCTGCCCCTTTGCGTTATTGCCAAGATCGCCGCATTCAGTTGGGCTTGGGTCGGAAGCGGAGGCAGTACTGCGTCTCCGGCATCTACAGCCGCTTGCCTAGCATTTACCAAATTCTCTACGGTAGTTACCGCAGCCGCTCCCCAGTCCGCCGGGAACCTGCATATTAAGCCGTAGTGCGGCTCTCGGATAAGGCCGTTGACTGCGCCACTGGGCATTTCGTAATCAAACCCTAATTCCTGGGTTACATTGACGATCTGCATTATGTCGAACCACATATCCACGATCGCGCCAGCCTTTGCCGGGGCGATACGAGCCCAATCAGCTTCGGCACGAGCAATAAACGCATCCCGTTCGGCTTGGTTATTCAAATTCCAGTGCGCCGCGCCTACTCCGGTTCCGGCTCCCGCAGCTTCGCCCCAAAATTGGGCTAACGATCTGGCAGGGCCAAGTTGCGCTCTGGCAACGCCAGTAGCCGCAATGGCTTCCGCAGTAATGGCATCCGCTCCCCACCCGCTAACTGTTTGCCATCGGCCAACAGCCACGCCAGTCGTAGTTGTGGGCAGCCAGCCCCGGTACATCTGATAAGCGGTAACCAAGCGATGGGAATAATTCCGAAGCCTGACCTCTACGAAAAGATGGTTCCGATCCTGCCATCCTCTTGTAACTCCACCTGCCGCCGCAGCTACGCCGGGGGTTGTGAAGTTGCCCGCAGGGTGGCCAAAGAGGGCAGCGTCAATGGCAAAAGTGCCGCGTCTGCGCTCAATAAAGTTAGTTACCGATTGGCCCGGGGCCATAGAGGTAGCAAGCTGCCAAACATTCGCCATTTGATAGCCCTGTACTTCATTGTTAGGGATGTACAGGCCGGCGGTCATTGGGTGTTGGCCCGCAGGTACGGGAGTTTCACGCAAAGGTGTGTTCGGCGGTACAATCATCCAGTAGGAACCCAAAGAATTGTTTATCGCGCCGTTGGGGTTGATGGTAAGCCAGTTCACAGACCTGATTATAGGATCGAAGAACGGGCCCCGATACACACGGTTATTAAAGGGCGCTCGCCAAGCAGGGTTAAACACTTCGTCCCGTGCCGGGGTCATGAAGGTTATCGCTGGCAGGCCCATGTCTATGTACCCATAGTGTTGGTGAGCCATAAGGAACCGTCTTGCGGCATCCAAGCCAGTGCCAGTAAGGATATTCTTACTGCCAGCGCCCGTAGCGTGTGTGTAGGTGTCATTCGGGAACAACCTGTTCATGTCGTACACGTACCTAGTCGTAGTGCCGTTATCACAACCCGCCAAAGTGAACATCACCGCCAATAGAACGATGAAACCGAAGGAGATAGCTTTTTTTCCTTTCATTGTTATCCCTCCTAACATTTTTCCCGGCTAACAGCCGGGTTTGCATGGCATTTCGCCCTGCTTTACCAAGAGAGGGATTGTTTTGTGTAACTACCCCCTATTGATGTTAATATTATAGTATTAATATCAATACGTGTCAATAGTTTTTTTTAATGAACGACAATTTATAATCATGAAAAGCAAAGACATAGGATTGCGCCGGGTTTTGGCTGCCAACTTAAAGAAACATAGAAAAGCGCTTCATTTTTCGCAGGAAAAACTGGCGGAAATAGCGGATTTGTCGTGGCAGACCATAAACAGCATCGAGTGCCACCGGACATGGGTCAGCGACAAGACCCTAGAAAGCCTCGCCAGCGCCCTTAAAATCGAAGCTTTCCAATTATTAGTGCCAGCATCGCCGGCAATGGATACGGATACGTACACACAGCCGTTAAGCGCGTACGAGGCCGTCAAGGAACTGTTGCGAATAAAGTGGGCCTATGACGAATCGTTCAACGAAATAGTAAACCTGACAGAAAAAGCCAAAGCGTAATCCAGCCACAGAAATCAGCCATAATCAACCATATAAGACGTATTTACTGGAAAAGACCCGCGCCAAACCGTAATCAAAATCCGAAATTTATCATTGACACGTAATAATATCAATGATATTATACTAATTATACGAGGGATACTCCTTGTAGAAACACAATTAAGGAGCGAAATATGGCACGTAAACCATATATGGCAGCGATTGCGGCGCTGGCTGTAGGCGTCTTATTCAACGCCTGTGTGCTTGAATACGATTTTGACCGGGCGCCAGCCTGGAGACAGATGGCGATAGGGGACACGCTGGGGCCGCCTGTTACGGCACAGAACGCGACCGGCTCCGCGCGGGGCTGGGGCGGCACGGTTACCGTAACACTGGATTTAGTAGGCGGCTATATCGAAAACGTAAGAATTGACGCGCGAAGGGAAACTCCGTCCCACACACGGGAGCTTATTCAACTGGCGCAAAGAAACGCCTCGCTGTTCAATTCCTTTACCTTTCTGGATAGCATGACGGGCGCTACCGTTACCCGCAACGCGATACGGGAAGCCGGAGAAAACGCCCTTATGAGCGCCGGGGTTGATTTCTAACAATACTACAAGACTACAAAGGAGACCACATGAAAAATTTTATTGTTTTTGCCCTGCTGTTCGGCGCTTTGACTGCCAACGCCTTCGCCCAGCTCACGTTAAGCGGCAGTCTGTACGCTGGTGTCCAGATGGAAATTCCCTACGGTAACGCCCGCGACGGCAGCCCTCAGGAAAACACCATCTACCCCCACCACCGCAGGGAGGGCGAGCCCGTGTTTAATCTG
>Ga0123355_10002523_pt1 | contig 25919 bp, 17 predicted proteins | sample TergutEmb28metaG_3_FD_89872 | JGI IMG/M metagenome (GOLD analysis project Ga0123355, IMG submission 89872) | Embiratermes neotenicus P1 segment gut microbial communities from Petit-Saut dam, French Guiana - Emb289 P1 | ecosystem: Host-associated > Arthropoda: Insects > Digestive system > Gut ...
AAATTTATTTTTTTTTGTTTTTTTTTTTATTACATCGTGTTATGGTAGAAAGATTCCTGGAAGGGGGGGGGGGGGGGGGTGAGGGATGGGATGTTCGGCTTCAATCCTTCGGCACAAATAGGACGGCAGAGTTGTCAGCTTTACGCGCCGGCCGCATATCACCTCTCAGGAAATTCCTTGGTACTGATATATCTGTCAGAGTCTGAGCGGACCCCAGGGCTATGAAATGCGGGCAGGAAGTATAGAAAACGGGACCCGTATTGTGGAGTGGTGCTTCAACCAACTGCGCCACAGCTAGTACTGAAGAAAAGAATGCGTCGACCTATACATCCACTTCCCCAGTCCTCACGGCGTGACATTCAACCAAGAAGAGAGACACAACTTTGGCTGTACCATTAGGAGTTCGTCCTTCAGTTTTTATTCCCAGGATTGTCAGAATAAGGGCTTGTTGTCTGTTTGTGTGTGAAATTATCACTGCAGCGTGCTGTGCAGAAGTCTTTGTTTTGCGCAGGCTAGATCCGTAATATGTGATGAAGAAGATGCACAATAAGCTCTGGAGAGGAGTGCACGAATGAATTAAATCGTGACGCAGAAACACACAATCACATGACTGAGCGTTATTCTAAGTCATGTGGCGTCTTTGTGACTGTAGTCGTTGTTCACGACGTGTGGAAATTACCTTTAACCCCTCTCCTCTTATCATTTTCTCATATTCTCACCAGTTTAATGATAGTATAAATGCCTTTGCTTTTCACCTTCTTCTGTGTCAGATTGTTTTGTGATCGGTGTGTTGCCTACAATGTACGGAATTATTGTACAGTATGAAGGTCAGTTCTGTTTTTTGTCTGCTCGCATGTTTAATCTACGAAAATACCAAACACAATTGCTGACTGACACTGATTTTTCTTGCGTACATTACCTTGCGGTCTAAACAGTTAAAATGTAACCTTAGTTTTACGCTGAACTGAAACCTAACTTCATCTTGCCTACTTCAAGTTAGCACTTGGGCTAAAAAATTTCACTGTGTAATATGACATGAAGGAACAGAGAGTATAGTTACAATTACACTCTTTCTTTAACCTCGGCGCTAGATGGGTTGGAGGATTAACACCACGCACTGGACGCTTTACCTCCGGGAATGAGCTGGTAACCATTTTATAGGAGCTGGGTGGGCCCAAGGACAGGTCTGGACGAGTGCCAGAGTGCTCGCCCCCCACCGGGATCCTATCCCAAGACTGTCCAATCCGAGCGGTTCCCTACCCCGACTACGCTATTCCTGCCTACAGTACCTAGACTTAACTACATGTAAGGCATATCAAACCCCTTAAAACACATTCGTTTTATCATGTAACATTTTGCGTCAATGCTGAATACTATGCGTTAAGCCACACAATGACTACACTTTGCCAGATTCTGAGAAAAAAAAGCACTGTTTATTACCCTTAAAGAACATTAACAGATTGGCGTATGTCAGGGGTGCACAAATTATCAAAATCTGTAAAAGCAACCTCAAAATTCCAGGCACCAGAATGGTGACATGAAAGACGCCCTATACTAAGGGTCCACAAATTTCAGTCGCTACCGTATAAAATTTAGTCGCCACGGCGACCTGGCGACTGGTAATTGCGCACCCCATTTGGTGTCACATCTTATCTTATTAGAAAGTGTATATGATTTTTTTAATATTATTTATATGAACTTAAAGCTTGAAAAGTTTTCTTGGAAACATTTGTCAGTAGGTAGTTTTGTGGACAGTATAAAATTAACCATTTCCAATGGGGGAAATTAGATTGGTTAGAGCGTGAATCTGGCGATTTACTTTCATCATTGTCACAAAGTTCCGGTGTTAAAAATGAGTGGAGCTAAACCTCCTTTCCCTCACGTATCTTCATGCCGTAGTGCTCAATTGAACACAGGTATGTCTACCTTCTCCCGCTCATCTGCAAACAGTCCACACATACCCCTGTAAGCGCAACATCCACTGTTACATCACCTGCTGCGAAGGATGTGCGAACATTAATTGCACGCCCCCGAGGACTTCTCTGATACCCTTGTGTCGGATTAGCTACAGACAGACAGAACTTTGCACAGTCACTTTCCAAGATTTGATTCACCTCTGTATGGTTACGCCATACGCTTGAAAAATCCGATCACTCATCGACCTTCACTTCTGATGTAGTGGCTACTTTTTTTTTTATTATTCCATCAGTTGCACCTTCCTTCCTTCTGTTCTACAGCTTACATCGCGTCGTTTTAGTTCTGCAGCTATGCTATTATACTATCACACAGTCAGTACAGTCGTTTCAAAATAGAAGGGCACTCAGCGAAAATATAACTTATATTTGAAGAATCGTGGTTGGGTAAAGTAGGTGCGCTCTGTTAGCACTTCTTTGGTGCAACCAAAAGCTCATGATTTGTTCTCACCGCGAGAGTCAATTATAGGTTAAATCTTTGAAATTCCTTTACTGAACCATCAATAGATGTTGAAAACATATTGGTAATATATAAATACATATATATATACATATACATACATACATACATAGACATCACTTACCTTCATTCATTCGTCCAATGGTATGTACCCTGTGCAAAGATTTTTCTTCACCAAAACTAAGCAAATTTAATATTTAAATTAATGCCTGTAATTACTACAGATCATCGTCGGTTTATTCCCCAAATTCATTCTTCAATTCCAATTTCTTGTTTTTAATGGCTGATTTTTCTCTCTGACCTTAATCTTAAGGTGTGTCATCCTCGTTGTGTTAGGCCAATAATACAAAGCTGTAGCGTGTGTGTGTGTGTGTGTGTATATATATATATATACATACATACAGTCATGAACACAACAATATTGCAATTAGTAGCAATATATAATATACAACCACATGTTTCGGCCCTGTATGTAGGCCATCATCAGGTTGTCGAAAGAACTTATTAAGTGACTAGACAGTATGTGTGGTAATTCTGGAAGGGGGAAAATTACCACACACACTGTGTAGTCAATTAATAAGTTCTTTGGACAACCTGATGATGACCTACATACAAGGCCGAAACATGTAGTTGTATCTTATATATTGCTGCTAATTGTAATATTGTTGTGTTCATGACTGTAGGCATATATAGATGTATACACACTACAGCTTTGTATTTTCTATGTGACTTGTGTTGAATTCCTAAGTTTCCTTGTTCTCGACATTGTGTTAATGTCAATTTTACTTTGCGACACCCTTCTTCATTTTACTGTGGCCGATTCGTTTACTTACAAACAACAAGTGCGCTGTAGCGGTCACCTTCTGCTATTTGTGTTATCTCATAATCTGAAGCGCCACAAACTTAATTTTCGTGAATACTAAAAGCTCGAATTTCACACTAAATATCTAAGAGCAACAAAAAATTTCACTGCAATGAAAGCATCAAATAAAACTGTAGTTCTGCGTTGCTAATCATTAAGTTTCCAGATCGAAGACTGGCACAGGCTCTAAAGAAGGGACCAAGACACCGCACTAAATTAATTCAGCGGAAGACGCACAAAGAGTAAGCGGTAACTATCTGTACTCGATGAACACAACAAACGTAAACGAAGGGATTCTCAGTTTGGTAGCCATTAGGTCCGTTTCGGACGGTTAGGCTGATGTTCTGAAGGTCGCTGAAGATCTGTTGGATAGTGTGTGTGTGTGTGTGTGTGTGTGTGTGTGTGTGTGTGTGTGTGTGTGTGTGTGTGTGTGTGGGTGTGTGTGTGTGTGTGTGTGTGTGTGTTTGTGTGTGTCCAGAAGGCCGCCTTCACGAACTCAAACAACCCGGGGAACATCCAACTTTCATAAGTGATGGAACAAGTGTTGAAAATATCGGAACTTATTCTATTGTCGAAAAGTCAATAACCATGTTTGAGATATCTATGGTTCCTTTCATCGATAAAGGAGACAGGAGAACTTACAGTTTCTATTTAACTTCTTTGTGAATTGACCACAAATTTTACCGTTATGTGGAACTGAAACAATGGATTTGAGAGCCTATTGAGAGACAAGTTATTAAAATGAGTGTCTGATTCATAAACGACGCAAAAATGTATGGCGAATATCCAAGCAATAGATGGAAAATTTGAAGATAAAAAATAATAAAGAAATAGTATTGAAATATTTGGGGGAGAGGGGACCGGGTAGACAATAGTTACCTAACTCACTGAGTGAGGCAAGTCTCACGACTTAAATAATAATAATAATAATAATAATAATAATAATCTAGGTAACATGGAGCTGGGCTACTTGTTGATCCGTTCCGGTCTCCCGAGTCTAGAAGTCTCTTTTGGGTTTCCGCTGGTTTTTCCTACCTATTGACTTAAATGGACAAGACATTTCCTCTACCTTAAGGAGACGGGCGATTTAATTCGTAATAAAACTCTCAATTGAAAATATCTTGGGCCATCTAAAAATAACTGGCACCTAATTTTCAAAATTTATATAAATATTATACTTTCGTCTATACCTAGATCTCCGAAATATTCTTCCTTCTGGATTTTCGACTAAGTCTACTCTGTTTCCAATGTGTGTTCTGGCTGTCGCGACCAACTCAGTTTGTTTGTTTAATAAGTAAAATGCAATTAGTTTGATTGCAAATTGCAATGCCCACTCCTGTACTTCTCTCGATTTTTGCCACTTTTCCTTCTTTTACACAAAGCCTTATGCATATTTAAAACTTTTATCTCTATATTTCCCAAATAAATTATTTTGTAAGCGAAGTCACCTCGAACTACCCCACAAGGACACCCAAATTTTACCTTCCTACCCCACCTTTCTTTCTTCGAACTGAGCTTTCTCAGAATCTTCCTCTCCTCTGCAGTACTTAAATTCCCCCCTTTGCCACAATAAGAGGTCCAAAGGGCTGTAAAACTTAAAACGATTATTTACGAAATTTGAGATTTTTAAAGTGATGATTCTGAAGGTTACTGTCTTCTGAGATGTGATACCGTATAGTCTGGTGGAAGTGTCAACGTTTCAAGAGGAACTAATGCTATCCTCTCTTGAACCTGTTGGCAGTTTGTTTATTTCTAAAGGCTCGTAAATTTGTACCAGTCTGCACAGCGCAGTATCCTAGTGGACAATATTCTGCATAAAATTAACGCTTTCCTTGTGGTATTAATCTTAATAACTACCGGTTTATACGTCGCTGCATTCGAAAACAAATTAACTTCTTGCTTTCTTTCATATAAGCCAGTGTTTCTCAACCGCAGGGCCGCGGTCCGGTACCGGGACCTAGCATCAATTATACCGGGCCGCGACAGATTCTCTTGGAATTGATAGCTAATTTAAATGTAATTTTGTATTTGTCAACATGCCACACTGTACACATAAGTGTACTAATACTTTTTATGATTATGCCGTAAATAATTATTAATACTTGTGTTAGTTTAATGTATGAACTTAAAAAAAATTTGGAAAGTTACTGACTAATAAATCTTTGGGACCGTGCCCTCGTCATATGAAAAAAGAATTTACCGGGCCGCGGTCTCACAAAGGTTGAGAAACACTGATATAAGGGTTTATGTGCGTGCAACTCACACACGTGGCAGGAAAGTCCATCGTCCAACACATAGTTACACAAAACAAGTTAGAAAATGCACACATAATTTTAAAATTCTGCTGAATTCAATGTATTGCTGGTTCTTGGTACTCTGTTTCAGTGGAAACCTCCAATAGTACACCTAATCAAATTCAGGCCATCATTCCTCGAATTATGAAATGACACCCCATAAACGTAACCTTTGCTGAATTGTCTCGGAAAACAAAAGAAAAAGGAAGAATACTGAACTTGCATTTCATTGTTGTCCTCCACAATTTTCTTTCGGAAAAAAAAAAGAAATTTTGCCGAAATAAATATTCAGCAAACGAGGCCCCAGTTACTCCCGAGATGCGCAGACACGCATGTGCCCGTAGTTATTAATGACAAATGTGTGTTTTTTTAACAATTTTATTAAAATTGAACTGCGTCGACCAATTTTAGTAGAGTTACCAGTACACACCTTTGTTTACATGAGACCCGTCTGAGTGAAGTTTAAGTCTTTATAAGCGGACATGTGGACGGACAGACATGGCAAAGGTAATACGAATTTTTCTTGTCAATTTTACTTTAAGAACGCTTTAAGAAACTGAAATATATATATATATATATATCTTCATGTAAAGTGATCATTATTCTTGTCAGATTTTAAGGAAACATTTTCTGGGCAGATTTCCGAAAAATACTGCAATATAAACTATCATGACATTCCTTCCACTGGGAGTCGAGTTTTTTCCATGCAGACTGACAGATAAGCATACAGATACGATGAAGCAAATTGTCGCTTTTCGAAATTTTGCAAACGCGAATAAAATCTAAACCTCAAGTTTTATTCCTTGCGCGAGTATCGACTGTGAATATGTGCCCGACTGTAGGCAGGCCATGGCGTGCCAATCTACTTGTACGTTGTATCACTGTTCATTTGAATTGTTACTTGGAAGTCATACTCGCAAGGAATAGCACAAATAACCCAGCAGGAGGCAGGAAATCAAACCAGATAGGTTAGATCGCCTCTCTCTTTGTATAAGCACACGGGAAGCATGAGTATGCGATATTAGTTTAAGAGGGTGAGCTTACCGCTCTGACAGTAAGTGCATGCCAATAAGAAGTAATGAACGTACTGGCATTGGTACACTCTAGTGTTCCGAGGGATTAGGATATATAAGTTTCAGTGCAAGAAACAGTGTTACAGTGTGAATAAATTTCATGGTGATTGATCACGTTGAGTTGTAATAAAACAAACAAACCAGAAATCAGACATTAAATCCAAAACACACATTGTACATTACGATGTGATATCAGGTATTCAGCTACATATTTCGGCTTATATTGAAGCCATCATTATGAAAGGAAAATATTTAGAAGAATATGTGGTCCTAAATATGAAAACGGGGAATGGAAAAGTCGGACGAATCGAGAACTAGTAAAGGTGAGAAAAGGAAAAAATATAGTAAAATGGATAAAAGGGCAAAGGATAAGGTGGTTATGTCACCTAGAGAGAATGGAGGAGGATAGGATGCCCAAAAAGATCTTCACTCTAGAAATGGAAGGGACGAGAAGAAGGGGAAGACCCAGAAAAAGATGGAAAGAGGAAGTAGAAAGAGATCTTCAAGCGCTGGGAGTTGGAAGATGGAGAGAGTTGGTGGCAGACAGGAAAAAATGGAAGGACATTGTTGACAGGCCAAAGCCCACAGTGGACTGTAGTGCCAATGGAAGAAGAGGAAGAAGAAGAAGAAGAAGAAGAAGAAGAAGAAGAATTGAAGCCATCATCGGGTTGCGTACGTAAAATAAAAGATAAAACTTTAACAGCTGTACAATTAAAACATACAAAAATATAGTTTATTCGAAATATCGAAATCTTTACGTGATTTAATCCTTTACTTTGAAGTAGCAGGTACCGTAACATTCAACAGAAGTTGTTATCAGTATTACCTTAATGTGTGCTATTTAGTTGTTTAACAATACTGCCAGTATTCCAGGACAGTCGCTCTGTAGCCTCAATTAGTAGAATACTTAATAGACAAAATGTAAACAAAGTGGCAGAAAGTGGCCACGGTCTGAGTCACAACTCTCAAAGTCGAACCGCCTTTATACGCATTACGGTATTGAACTGAATCAAGTTACATTCCGTCCCACAAAGAAGATGTAAATACCGCGGGTGTAAAATATCTAATTGTAATTTAAATGTCTGAATAAACACAGTAATATAGAACGTTATTTTCTCTTGTGATCAAGTCCTGAACTTGTTATTCTAGACTTAATTAAATCTATAATAAAAATTATGTACTAGGTATAACTTTTATGCTTTCGCTTAAGAATAAATGGAAATCATCCCACTACCGAATAGAACACTATTCCATGGAGGCATATGTTGACGTGGCGGTAAAGCCCCGTTCAGTCTTAACTTCAGCCTTAGGTAAAGAGGAGTGGTGATCTTCACACCCGGGTCTCTAGAGATCCGAGGAAAGTGACCCTATACCATGTAATAGGAGGCTGTGTGAGCCCAGAGTTTGTCTGGGCGCTGTGGATAATATAATAAATTCTTGCCTCCGTCGGGAATCGAACAACGATTCGTACCGATGTTCTGTTACAAGTACAGATCTCAGATCGTGTGATCATCCCCGCTGGGATGGGTTGTGTGTGGTGTGGTGTGGTGGACTGCTGGCTATAATTAGGAATACAGGACAGTTATTGGTAGGAGCGACAGATAATTCTATTACTACAGAGGTTGACATCATCAATAATTTCGAGTGGCATGTAGTAAGGTAGGGCACTGTACGAATGCTTTCAGAACGCGTAGTAGCATGTCGTTTACCGCCCAATCTCCCTTAGCGCAACATCGCATTCCTAGCAGGGACCATCTCCTGTTCTGCGGACAATAGTTCGCGGTTGTCAGACTACAGCTGGAGAAGAAGTAACTTCGTAGGATTTGAGTTTTCTTCTGCCCTGAACGTTTAGTCTTCTAAGTTGTAACAACTTTTTTAACTTTGGAAGAACACACCGACGCTGCAGAGGAGTAGGCTGATCCCACCTTAAGGCTGCTTGGAAAAGGACCAATAATTGCCGGACACGCAACTGCCGGCGTCTACCAGAGATGGAACCTTACAGACTAGACAAATGACTTCTAGTCTGAGATGTCGAAGTCACTTCGAAGATGTTTTTACAATACTTCGGTACTCATTTACAACATTATGTGACGTCACAACCAAAAAGACCACAATCTGAACATGGAACACTTTAAGACAGCCAGCAAATTGATATGTAAGGTAAACACAGAATATAATAACATGCGTGACAATCATAGGAATTAAGCTTTCTACATTGCCAATACGAGAAAATGACACAAAAAACGGTGTCTTCTACACCTCGCTGATGTAATCATTTTGTTGCTCCTACTGACGTAACTGCGTACTCTAAGTGATGAGGTCTTTCCAGTGACCACAGACAGACTGAGATAGGAACTGGTAATTGGTGGGCTGCATTGGTGGCTTAGCCTTTGCAGAAAAAGGCGAAAGAGAGGGATAAGAGTGATGAGGAGGAAGAAGAAGAAGACGATGAAGAAGAAGAAAGGAAGAAGAAGAATATTTCACGTAGGTCGAGTTGCGCATCTAAACAGTTGGCTCTATCATATGCTGAAAGCTAAGAAGTTTGGAGCTATGCCTTCAGCCCTCCATACAGCCAGTCAATAATTTACGAAATTTCGCTTTATGAAATTCGACCTCACAAACTGTCACAATGAAGCCTGTACATCCTCTCCACTCGAAATTCGCAAGCCCATTCGCTTATACGAAATTATCCGAAAAATAATCAATACGCTGGAATTACTTAAGCCAAGATAAATGCGGATGAATGCAAGAAAAATATGTATTTTTTTTATCGTTTGGTGCACACGGTGGCGCAGTTGATTGCGGCACTGATCTACAAGCCGGATGGTCGCGGATTCGATTTTTCACTGACTTAAGCCTTCCGGCCGCACTATGGCCCTGGGGTCGAATCAGCCTCTAACAATAATTAGTATTAGGATTATTCCTTGGGGGTAAAGGCGGCCAGTGCTTAGGATTGACAACCTTGCCACCTTCAAGTTCCAACTGACTGGATTTTCTGGAAGCCTCAACGTCCTGTAACTCTAAGGGCCTGTCTAGACGTGTACAGAGATTACCTTAACTTTACTCTCCGTATTTCTTCAATCTTCCCTTTGTTTTCTCTTCTGTATTTTTATAACACATCAAATGATGCATTACCTTTTCTCACTTTCTGCTTTCCATTTCGAGTGTTAGCACTGTTCACGTGTACTTTGTTTTCGTCTGTCGTCATTCGTCCCAAGAACATCACTCCAAATTATACTACCGAACTCCCGGAAAACAGTGACTGATCTTACGAAATCTCCCGTAGCGTAAGTAGTCGCAAAAGCAGGACTGTCTGTGCCTCGTTCCAAGCATGATGTTTGAGCAAACAGAATCTTTACTTTTACATGTGTAAGTGCTTACGTAAAGGTAGTGCAATCGGATGAAGAATTACGAAGTGTGGGCAGGGATATTTAGAGGGGACCTTGGTGTTAATAAAATGTGAATGATGCCCTCTGGCAATATATTGCCTACAACCGGCAGGTAAGCTTATGAAACTTTATTACTGTATAAACCGACATATCAGCTCAGCTACATGAAGTCCTTTTGTCTGAGCATATTCTTTATCTTTTCTCTCCACATACGGACAAGAAACAAGGTGGTGACCTTGAACAGGTACTCGCAGCGGATTGTGTGTGAAACTATTGGTGTTTCAGTTAAATTGGTGTTCTTTTGGGTCAAAACACAACTGTTTTATATTGTTATATTTATTTAAGCTGACGACATGTTTCAGCCTTTGCACTTGGCCATCTTCAGGTCACAAGATACATAACTAAGGATACTATACAGTATGGATCATAAATAAAATAGTATGAATCATAAAAATAACATATAAGTATCTAAAATTGAACGAGATCTCTTTGTCTTTCAATTTCCCAATGGTATATATTAGTAGTCTGGGGACCGCGGTAGCACAGTGGTTAAGGTGCTGTGCTACAAATCGGAAGGTCGCTGGTTCGGTCTCAGCTGGTGTCAGTGGGTTTTTCATTGACATAAAATCCTTCCGATTGCACTATGGCCCTGGGGTCGACTCAGCCTCAAACAGAAATGAGTATCAGGAGTATTTCCTGGGGGTACAGGAGGCCGGTGCGTAATGCTGACAACCTACCACCATCCTGTGCCGTTGTCACGAAATGTGGGAGCCTCTCCAGGCCTGTAATGGGACTGCTTTACCTTTACCTTTACCTTTATACATTAGTAGTCTAAAACCTGTAAATATAATAAGGAAACACGACAGTGGTATTTTAAAATAGAAACATGTCATGGGACTGTAACAATATTATTTATACAACACGGATCATTACATATTGTGAGTGGAGCAGTGATAAACTGTCGGATTCAGGGTTAATGTAGTAGTGGAGCTATTTTTCATCAGTATGTCCCAGAATGTCTGTCTCGATGATTGGTGTTTCAGTTTCACTCGATACAGAAACCGCAGTTGAATTGTTCAAAGCAAATTAGCAAGTCACTTGATTGACTGATTTCTAGTAACTGAGGGGCTTCAAATTTCATTCTGGTTTATCTTCCAAGAATCACTGGTCCAGTTTGTATATTGCCTGAAAATTTCGAGTCATGATCACACGATGGACGCAATCGTGGAATGTTTCTTTGTTTACTTCAGGCCAAACTTTAGTTCCTGTAACCTACATGACCGAAAATATGATTCTCAGTTTATGTGTGGATCGTATAGCATTGTCTAGAATAATTCCTTAGGACAGCCTGAGGATGACAGTCATTATCCCCTACTTTTATTAAGAACCACTCTATAAATTTGTGCACATGGATGTGGAGGTAAGAGTGCACATTAATCTTGACACTAGTTGGAGGTGAATGTTTAGCTTGAAGCCACGACCGTTTTAACCCTAGAAAAGCAGCCTCCCTTCTGATAGGATAGGAGGCTGGCTAGAATCCAGAGTCGGTCTGGCCACTTTCGTGAAGAGACAAATCTGTGACGCAGTCGGGAATCTGCACCTATTATCACAGTCATCCAGCCCGTACCCTAGTCACTCTAACTTATGAGCTGCTCTGGCTCACAAGCTACCCAAAATGTTATAATGTACAATTTATAAACCCTTTCTTTAATTCTACTATATTTCATTTTTTTTCGAGGATACATTTCTTTAATGAGGGAAAAACTAAATCCATTACGTTGTGTGTCCATCTAAAACGATTAAAAAATATATATATGTAACTGAATTAATATTATTACTTTTGCGGAGTCTTCAGGAATAACATGACGGCTTTATGAAACACACACACAAACAGCACACACACAGCACACACACAGCACACACACAGCACACACACAGCGCACACACAGCACTCACACAACACACACACAGTATACACACACATATATGTTTATATTTACATTTTGGTTTGGTTCTGAAACAAAGCGAGCCACGACACATACTAAACACCTGCTTCGTGATAGAAACTACATGAGTTGGAAGTGTGGTCTTGGATTTGGGCAATACTTTTAGAATTCATCTGCCCTTGCCTGCAGGTGACTAGTCACTTCTGCCTGATGCCAAGGTTAAAAATATTTATTTGTGTTACCTAAAAATAACGCTCCAAATTACACATTAAACTGGCAGGTCTGCATTGACACTATCATGATGATGATGATAATGACGATAATAATAATAATCTCATGTCAAATGTAGTTTCTTAATTCTTAACCTTTTAAAGAGATGACAGGGATATAAGGAACGTAATTTTGCCATTTGTACAAACTGAATTGGCAGAAAACTGTACATTTCTACCGCACAAATTTCTCCGATTTCTGTAGGTGTGTTACCTTTGCAGTGTCCACGGGCATTTCGCTTGCCTGTACGTTAGTTCTCGTAAAAGCCCTTCAATGTCTGCGGTGATGGAAGAAAAAATAGATGGAAAAGTTGACGACGACACGCCAGTTACGTGGAGACCGTTATTTGTGTTGCGTTCAGATGTCATGTGGAGACCGTTATCTGTGTTGTGTTCAGATGTCATGTGGAGACCGTTATCTGTGTTGTGTTCAGATGTCATGCGGAGACCGTTATCTGTGTTGTGTTCAGATGTCATGTGGAGACCGTTATCTATGTTGTGTTCAGATGTCATGTGGAGACCGTTATCTGTGTTGTGTTCACATGTCATGCACCAAGCTTGTGGCCTACAAGCGATCACTACTTAATCCGACCAAGAGCGGCAGGACAATTTTCAAACAAACTTTATAGAATTTACATGACACGAGTCTGCTTTCTAGAAAAGGGTGTGTGAGGGGACTGAGAAGATATGCCACACACCCTCATCCCTCTCTCGCATACACATTTAGCACAGCGGGGTTAGTCCTGTGCGTTGTTTTGCAACAAAAGGTCAGTTTTGGCTTGAGAAAGCAGCATTTCACAGAACAGCGCTCCACACAAGAGGGCTAATATTAATACTCCACCTTCACCCGCCACACCCACCCCACTCTCGCGGCACGAGCGTGTAAGAGCCAAGGAGGTTGGTGCGTGGTGGAAAATTTGTCGCTGACGTCTAAGAAAATGAGCGCTAATCTCATTCAATAGAGCCGACCTCTATGCAAGGTCCTGGCAATGTACATCAAACACAAACGACTAATGTTATGCATGAGATTAATTATAGGGTCTTTGGGATGCGAAATTTTGTTAACATCTTTTAAGATATCGACAAGTTACAATGTCGGAAACACATGCATTAGTCGCTGGCTTCACTCCCTCCATACGCCGTCAGTATGATGGATAGTGGCACGGGTAGTTTCATACAAATTTAGTTCAGTATTTTTCTAAGTCCTTGACAAAATACTATCAAGGCCAGAGATTCAGTATGGTGGAGTAAAAATGTCTTTATTCTTAAATAAGTGTCATGCAAAGAAGACCTATCACGATTCAGCTTTGCTCTGAAAAAATTCCCCCGCAATCATTGTCTAGGAGGCCGGGTGGGCCCTAGAGACGGCCTGGGCATTGCACTGACTTTTTCCCTTTTCTTGATTCATGTACACGCTCTTCAATCGTCCAACCTGTGGTCTATTTACTATACCAGATAAACTGTACCAACTGTTATTTGCATAGACAGAAAGAGCATTACGGTTCAAATACTACACGCTAGATATTACTAAAATCAGAATATTAATGTGGCACAATAAGATGTTTTCGAATGAATTATTGTGTTGTTGGGTTAGAATCAGAGCAGTCAACATGGCAAGAAGTAATATCTAAACTTAAGAAATAATTCTGAGTGACAAGATCAAAGTAAAAGCAAAGCCACGAATACGTATGGGGACGTGGAGATATAATGCCACTCATTCTTAAGCTCTTTGTTAGATAGATATGACAGGTTAGCTCACGTTTGAGAGCAAGATTTTAAAAGCATGATGGTATAAATACCCGTGTGCCATGTAGAACTGGCGACTAAATTTTGTACTGTGATTCTTCGTAATTTTGGGTCTAGCTTCGCGTCAACCTAGTGAGGACTAGAACTTTTAAGTTCATCATAGATTTGTGGCAAATTTAGCAAAAATTTTTAAAGTTTTTGCTGTCCACTTCATAGAAGCATAGAGGGAAAATAGAAGCATAAATCCACTCATTCTGGACCTCGGCAGAACATGGTGATTAACGGTTTACTTCTTGCCCCGGTCGCCTTACCCACAGAGAAGAATCCCGGTAAACATGGAATACCGGACTGGACGTTTTAGAGCAAAGGAATATCTCTTGAACCTACCTGGATTCGAAACCCGTGGCCTAGTCGCTACACCGACTACGAAATCCCGGCTCCACCGTTTCACATCTCCCTACAAGTATCGTGACAAGGATGTGTCAAACCTGTTTCCATATCTTCACAGAAACGCTCTATTGCATGAAACATGAGTTTGTGTGTAATGACTGAAAATTTGCTAGATATGACCAAGAAAATTATAACAATTTTAATAAGTAATTATACCTCCACCTTCCTCCCGCCTTTATGCCTTATCTTGTCCTGTCAATGTGTTACTTGAGCCCAGTTTCATGAACTCAGAAGTCGTAACATTACAAGAGAGAAGTTTCAGTTTTCTTATGTCTGTCTGCATACAAAAGGATGACCGTCGGCGAAAGGCAAAACTAAAATTCAACTTGTACTGAGTTTAGCATCACGTAAGATGTAGGGATAGTGGAGGTATAGATCCAAGGGTTTTTAACCTTGGCGGCACATAGAGACTAACTGTCACGGTACGATTATCTGCTCTACGGAGCGCAGTCAACTGGCTTATAGAAAACAGATAGAAAGAAAATGACTAGAGGAAAAGCAGGCAAGAAAAGACACAAATTATAGCAAAAGTAGAAACAGCTAAGAAGGAAGCTGTTTTCATGTAGCTTGTTGGGCAAACATCAGTCTAACTAAGGAAATCTATGAATCAGATTCATTCTTGAAAACTATTCAGTCAAAATATTTTCTGCATTACGTTGAAACAAAATGCTCATTACCACATTTAAAACAGCCCACAACTTGACCATATCCTGAGTCTCCTGAATCTAGTTCGCAAATTCCAGACCCGTTTCTATCAAGATATCTTTTAACATTACTCTCCTATCTACGCCTAGACCTTCCAAGTAGACTCCTTCCTTCCAAGTTCCCCACCAAAATTCCGTACCCAATTCTCCTTTTCCCCACGTGAGCCATATCCTCAGCCCATCTCATCCTCCTTGAGTTTATCACCCGTATAATTCATGGCGAGAAGTACTGTACAAACCACGACGCTTCTCTTTATACAATTTTCACCAGCCTCCTGCCATTTCTTCCTACTGCCATCCAATATTTTCCTCAGCACCTCACTACTCTCGCATACATTTACCTATGTTCTTCCCTCAATAAAGAAACCGTTATACAGCGACATGTAAACTGTTCTTCAGACTTTGATTGTTATCATTTTTATGTTCTTAGACAGCAGACGGGTTGGCTGTAGAGTAGAAACGTTTCCAAGTGCAGTTTGCCTAATGACACTCCCGTCTGCACGTACAGAAGTACAGTAGGACCGCTTGATACTTCCCGAAGCACTGCTCACCATACACTGCAATAATGCAATGTTTCAGTTACACAGTACTCAATGCAACACGTTTCAGCTTACATGGCCTCACCGGACATTACAATCATAAAATTCTTTGAGGAAAATGGAGTGCAACAGCAAGGTCGACTGTAGAATAAGATCTCATTTTTAAATATGGAGACCAGATTTTAAAAAAGGCAATTTTTTCCATGTTAACTCATTCAGCTTTCATTAAAGCACATAAAATATTATGTTAGAAAATAGTAGACATTATTCTTGTCTACACACTGTGTTTGTAATAATTTTTTTTTTAAATTACCTATTCAGACACAATATTTTATATATTTCAATGAAAACTGAATGCGTTCAAAGAAGAGTCGCATCGAAAAATATGGCATTTTGAAACATCTTGCTTTCATTGTAAATAATATCATTATACTGTCGATTTTCCTCAAAGTATTATGTACCTGACAATGGCCATGCAGGCCGAAATATTTTGCATTAAATACTGAATAACTGAAACAATGAGTTCCGATCGACGGTATTGGTATTACTTCAATAAACGCGTGTCACTGCGACATGCATAAACTGAAGCTCAGCTCCATCATACTTTTTACTATTTACATTATCCTGACCGCCTAAGAGCTTCGATCCATGGGCGAATTTATAGAGAGTAAGAAATATGTTTCAGCTGTATATAAATGTTCGTACTTCAATTTGTAGAACTTACGATAACATTTCTATGGGTAAAATTTTGTGCAACTTACGTACCAATTACTGGAATTTATAAAATCAGGAACACGCCCTTTAAAGACGTAGCGCAGCTTTCTTTATTTAAAGACCCAGTCCGTACCGCGCAGCAAACACTTTTCTTCTCGGTTATAAAAACCAATCAGTTTATGCTGTAAGTGGCACATGTCGCTGTTTGTTCTCAGATAAATATAAAACACATAAATACAGTGTGGGCAGATCGTACAGTTGTTGAATGTTAAACTCGTTGGTGCATCACGTAACCAGTAGGCTTTAAAAGGTTAAGAACCATATGTGAAGCTTAATATTCTTACGGGATGACTATCAAGATACTGTAGTCTGCTTGTGATAAAGTGTCACCAGCATCAGGGATGGAGATTGATGCATCCCGCTCCTCAGAAATGTTGATAGGTACTTCGCAAAGTACATGGCGCTTTGTCCCCGCAGATCGTAATGTGTAAAATGTTGCAGATAAGGCGTTTGGCAGAACTGACCAACCAGAATTAGGGATACGTGTTTTGGTCTTCGCTCCTGTTGTCCTGCGGTAGTGCTCATCACACAGGCCCATCAGAGGATCCATTTCCTCTTCCCGAGTGCCGGATTTAACCGGCCGCGCCCATCTTTCCTTCAGACTTCAGGCCGGCCCTGTTCTTAGATTCCCCACTTCCGTTTTGAAGAGGAAGGCACTCTGTTCCTCTGGAACGTCGATACCCACCTACAAGACTACACAGTGACGTAATCCAGAATAATTTCGTATGAATATTTATAGCCGTGAAATGAGGGTAATATAAGGATTTTAAGGATCAGAATTTTATGGAAAATTATATCTAAATTGTTCTTAAATTTGTATAGGAGGTTCGAGCTTCACACGTCATTGGCCATGAAGGCTACTGAATTCTAGGACGCAACGCTATGCAGAATGGCAAGTATGTAGAGGCGCTTCAGAAGAACCTAGCACCTCCCTTACGAGGGCAGTTTCTTCTTGCTTGATGGTGGGGACACGACGTTCCTGTGAACCTTGTGCTCATGTCTGCCGTATTACATGACGTCACATCCCGGAAGACACTCGTTTCGATCTAAAAGATAACATCGAATCGCATTCGTCTTGTCCAATACAGCGACACGTGTCTTAAACGGAAACTGGACATAATGGAAACCTGTCTTTAGCGGAAAATTTTATGCTTCCAAGGATTTGGAGTATCAACCATCCAAATTTCAAGTATGCAAACACAACCTTCCTAGAAAGGAGAAACATTTCGGTCCCTCGCAGTTCCGTTATAGGCAGGTTCAACTCAATGCCATGACGACTTCACCTGGAGCAACAGTAAGCCTACGAATTCTAAAGTTTAGCACAATATACAGTGTGTGTTAATATCCAGCTTCACTGCCTGAACACTTCACATCCTAACCCAGGAATGAAGATCCACTTCTTAAACACGTCGCCCTGAAGGTTTGCACATAAAGAGAAAACTCCAGGAATTTCCAAAGCTCATACTAGACTCACTTCAATTTATCAACCAACGAATGCATATATAATTTCACATAAAACACTTCTAAAACACTTTAAAACACTCCAACATGTTTCGATCTTGTCAGATCATCATCAGGGAGCTTTGTTCCTTGCTCAAGTTATATTACATTATTCACAATTCAATTCGTATTTGCAAACGAGGTGTTGTGGCAGCATATCATGTTGTGTGGGAATGTGTTGTGAATACTGTAATATAACTTTAGCAAGGAACAAAGCTCCCTGATGATGATCTGACAAGATCGAAACATGTCGGAGTATTTTAAATTGTTTAAAAGTGTTTTATGTGAAATTATATGTGCATTCGTTGGTTGATAAATTGAAGTGATTCTACGAAAATGCACGGTGCTACAATAAGACTCATACTAGACATTGGTGAATAGCTAACTTGAGGTACTGACCCCTTTACGCAGACAAACCAGCGGCAAAGAGCTGTCTGCAGCCTTTGTACAGGACTCTTAGAGTGCCCTAATTCCCTTTCGGATTTTGAGGAAGACAAACTATTACAAAGGAATTCCTGCCACTTCCGCGAAATGAACCCGGCTCCTCCATTTTCCAGCCAGCAGTTTAGTCGTTCTTACTGAGCTACTGATCTCTTAACACGCACGTAGCACACCGTCACGTGTCATCCCACAAGCAACCACATGTGCATGAGATGGAGGACAAGTGTTTGCCACTCCAGCAATCCTTCTCCTCCTCTGGAAAGAGGCAAATTTCTCCTTCCCCATACTTCGAGATGAAGACAAAAGGAGGGTAGACAGTGGTGAAGGGTTGACGAAGGGGAAAGAGGGAAGCAAGATGGTGGATTTGAACATTGTAAAGGCCATCTAACATAGCGATGGTCAGAGATTTGCCTTCGTGCTGATCCCTAGGGAGATGGTCTTCCTGTATATATTGTGTATGCCGTTTGTCACGTGACACTGAGGCGGGACTCAGCTGTTTCCCTGTGACTTATTCTAAATAGAGGCCTGACACTCTAATCAATACACGTATCGTACTGAAGTAAATGCTAGGCATCCATTCATGCATTTTAATAATATATGATATCTCCGAGAAAATATTACATTCTCAGTTGTCACTTCCATCAGCACCGCAGTCCACACCGTGTTTTATGTGTATACAAGGACTGAGGCAAGATTGTGCATGTGGCTAAGCACCATGTAATGAAGCAGTTCTTGCGGCACTCAATTGAGATAATGTGTAAGCTTCACGATCCGGCTTCATTAGGCCTGTAAGAAAAGCCTAAAGTGAGAACGTAAAGTATTCATACATGCCATGATGGAATACTCGTATGGATGGGGTGGTGAGTTTCCTGCCACGACCACTTTACCCCAGGAAAACAACATTAGTCACATGGAGTAATAAGTGGTGTAGGCCCCAAAGTGGATTCAGGCGTTAAAAGCAGAAGCAGGCTTCTTGCACCTACCGATATTGTAACCCGGAACCCATAGCCTAATCACTATACTAGACTGAGTTTACCTGTCACAATAGCTGGCTTACCGGACAGAAGAAAATTTCTGGATTTGGTGGTGACAATGATACTCAAGTCATTACAAAGTTGTACGTATAATGGCAGCATACAATAATGAGGTGTCATCTGGGAAGTGACGTCTTATGTTTTGATAGCTGGGTGTTAAAGTTTGTGGGGGACCTAATTGCTTCAGCTTCTACCGCGTCCACACAGCAACTTATCGCAAGACAGTAAAGGTTCTTTACCGAAGGTAGATGAGCAGATCTTGACATAAAATCCTTCCGATCGCACTATGGCCCTGAGGTCGACTCAGCCTCTAACAGAAATGAGTACCAGGAGCATTTCCTGGGGGTAAAGGCGGCTGGTGCTTAAGGCTGACAACCTTACGACCATCCTGTGCCGTTGTCATGAAATCTGGGAACCTTAACTTTCTGTAACCCTCAGGGCCACTCCAGGCCTGTAATGGGACTGCTTTACCTAGATGGGCAGATTTCTCGGAAATTAACCAGACGGGCAATGTAAACATACGGTAACATTATGGCGCGTTTACGTAACAAGTTTTGTTGTGGGAAAGCAATAAGTATAACACATTTTGACTGTGTGATTATGGTCTTTGTTATCCAGCATGCAAAGCGAATGCGCCGCATTATGCCACCTGTGACCTGTCCGGCTGTGCAACATTTTTCCACACCGTCTCACAAACGGTACTACTTTCTCGGGAAGAAAGTTACTGAATATTATAAAATGTGTGCTTTGATTTTCTGTACACACAACAATCTGAAATGTTTCTCAATATAAGAGAACTCGGCGGGATATTATCATAAATGTACGTAAGGCGGCATATAAAGTGCCCGATATTCTTTTCAGGTTTTATTTAAAACTCGAAATTCCTCGACATATTTTCGAAAATTTTTCAAATATCAAATTTCATGAAAAAGCATCCAGTGGGAGCCGGGGTTTTCCACGCAGATACACAGACGGACAGGCATAATTAAGCTAACGGTCTCTTTTCGCAATTTTACGCATGCGCCTTAAAAAACTGGTAATTCTCGTATTACTCCCTATGCAGTCAAAGAGTAATAGTCGGCTTCACCCTGTAACTATGTATTAGATTAGATCTTTTTTAATGGTAACAGAGTTTTCGAAACGCCTTTTTAAGGACCAAGTTATTAAAATTTAAGAAAAGAGTATCATATCTTCGCACTACCGTAACGGTACTGTGTCTTTCTAGAGGGCAATCTTCTTACGTGGAAGGGAGCAGAAATAACAGATTAGGTTCCCGTGGCACGCATGGGGGAATTTCTGTAAGCAACTCGTGGTATAATACGTCGTGGCAGGGCAGGGGATTGGTGAGGGGTTGACATCCCAAGGGGCCGTTTTGCGAGGGAAGGCAACTATGCAGGTGTGTGAAGGCCGGTCACATATCCCATCAACTAGCCTTTCTTTGCGGAGAGCGTCAGGTGGTACTGTCTTGGTGCCTGCCATTCTTACCCCCCTATCCACACAACATGCGTCTTTTGTTAACATCACGGACAAGCCTGCTTTTAAGAACCGTCAGGAAAAGTGCGAAATCATGAAATACAGTTACTCCTTAATATACCAGGGTACAGTAGGCGCAGTAGGTTGTAATACCTGTATTTGAGAGGAGGGCCACATGGTGTTAGAATATATAGGAGGAGAATGGAAACACAGAGTTAGGACAATTGGATGAATGTGGGTGTATCGTGTCAATATGCACAAGACAATAGGACGGAATGTGTTATAACCTACTGTAGTAGAGCGGGCACAATGGGCTACAGAAGGAGTAGCATGGAAAATACTGGATAGAGTGGGCTGTAACGTACTGGACTGGATGTAGTGAAATGGGTTATACTCCTAACATACTGGAGCGGGTGGTCTGTGTTACGGTGTGGTGGATTGTAGTGGAGGACTTGGTCCTGGTATACTGAAATACAATGGGAATAATGTGTTTTAATATATTGGAAAATAGCTGGCGGAGTGGGTTGTGTCCCTCGGTCAGCAGGATTCCAGGGCGATCAGGACATTTTTTCCCAAAGATAGTCCAGAATTTCTCATTATTATTATTATTATTATTATTATTATTATTATTGGGTCTATTAAGCGCAGTCTTTTTCCTCTAAAGAGTGTTATCGTTCAGTGATGATTATTTGCACTATGGCCCTGGGGTCGACTCCACCTCTAACAGAAGTGAGTACCAGGAATATTTCCTGGGGGTAAAGGCAGCCGGTGCGTAAGGCTGACAACCTTACCACCTTCATGTGCTAGTTGTCTTGAAATCTGGGAACCTCAACCTCCTGGAAACAGCAGGGCCTCTCCAGGCCTGTAATGGGATTGCTGCTTGCATACTGCAGAATTTCCCCTCGGTTTTTCCGATTTCCTGGGTAATCTGGACCAACTAATTCCTCCCATATGGTCCGGATGACCGAGAGTTTATTGCATTTCGGAAACTGGCTTTTCTCTTGTTTACTTCTTGATGGACTTATAAACCAGAGACGTAAAGCTCATACCTCACGTTGTAAACTTTCTTTGCCCTTAACGGAGAACTTACCACGAAGAAGACGTAAGGGGGAGTGGAGGTATTGTAGGGTTAATTCTTAATCTCGTCAACAGATTGAGACAAGTCATTTTCATGCCCTGACGCCGTCATTCTACGGTATGTATGAGCCTTGCAGTCTGTGTGGACGCTGTAACAAACGTTGCGTCTCCCAGTCCGTAGCCTACCACTATGCTGGAGATATTCTGTCTGCGTCTGATATGTAGTGAATGACAAGAGATAAACTTTCCAGAACAGAGTCTCTGTCATAGTTAGACGTGTCGATATCACCAGCTCAGGATTCAATCGCTGATCACGTATGGCTACACGGACCACGTAAAGTCTGTGCTTGTTTTTTAGATGGTACTTAATTGAGCTTCACAACAAGAAGACGTATGGAAGGAGTAGAACTCCACGTATTCAGAAAATCAGCACTCGGTACCAAAAACAGCGCCATTACGTTCTGGATACGAGGCTGGGCTGAACACAGAACCGGCTGGATCCTGTGTAAAATGGGTTCTGTCTGTTGTCCCGTCACTAGCATCAAACTGACGCTCTTCTCTAAATACGATCATACCAAAGGATAATTCTTGAGGACAAACCTATCTTTGAAAATTGTCCACTGTTGGGAACATTTTACGAACCTCAATAGATGGTTCGTCATCGTATTCAGGTAAAAGGGGGTGGGGGTGAGGTGTATTCTCTGTACGATCCGTTGAAGATATTCCTCAGTATTTAAAAATATTTGTAAATTGACAGTCTAATAACTTTTTTTTGCATAAAATATATATCTGAATAAAATTTAAAAGATGATGACAACTACATGTTTCGGCTTTCCTTTTAAATCCATCTTCAGGTTGTAACTCTCGTGTATTTCAATATAGTGTCAATTGTATATTGAAATATCCAAGAGTTACAAACTGAAGATGGCTTAAAAAGGAAAGCCGAAACATGTAGTTGTCGTTATTATTTAATTACCATTTAGATATGTATTTTATACAATAAAAAGTTGTGTTAGACTGTTAATTTACGTATATTTTTAAATACTGAGAAACCCAACCGGAATGCCTCACTTGTAAAAAAAAATTTCTCAGTGCGGAGGTCCGGGTTCGATCCCTGGTCAGTCCATATGAGATTTATGGTAAACAAAGTGGGGCTGGGTCAGGTTGTAATCCGAGCACTTCGGTTTCTTTCTGTCATTATCATTCCAGCGTTGCTCTATACTCATCTTCATCTACACGTTGCTTTTCCCAGTAGGACAAACGGGCGGAGCCGTGGAAACTTCCAAAACAGCAGGTGTCGTTTATTGTTACCTGGAAACTCAGATAAAGCGTACATTTCCCAAACACAACCCTCGACACTCCTCACACACATTTATAACCGAATTACTCTGTACGCAAGAAAATATTTCTAATAAACTTTAGTAACCAAAAATGTACACGCTGCCATATACCTCACGAAAGGAATATTCTGTCTACACGGTGACCTCCATGGCGAGACATTCCTGCCTCCTCCACAGAATCACATCTCAGAACGCCGTCATCGGAGAGGGAAAGTTGAAGTTGTCCTTACGCATGCCGTAAGGCATGTGGGAGGTATGTGAATAGCCTAACATAGGTATTAAATGGAACCGAGTGGTAAGCTGCATGCCACAACGATTTTACCAACGGAAGTTCCTCAGATACCCATTGGAAAAGAGGTTGGTGGGTTCTAGAATTGACCTGGAGTATTTGGGAAGAAAATGCTTTTCTCTTCTGCCAGGAATTGAAAAAAATTATCTTTCAACCAGTTTGGAGCCTGTTTATCATTACAGCAAAATTTCTGCCCCCCCCACACATGGAGCAACAGCCCTTAGTGGGCCAGAGCCTCATTACTGAAGCTGTACGATTACACTCAGGCACACCACGCCCCGTAGGACTCCTCTGGACGAGCGAGCAGTCCGACGCAGAGAACTCTGACAACAAATAACACCAACAAAAGGCGGACATCCCCGCCCATGGTGAGGTTCAAACCCGCAATCCCAGCAAGCGAGCGGCCGCAAAACCAAGCCTTAAACCGGACGGCCACAGGGATCGGGTTTACAACACAGTTAGTACAATAATTTTTTTTAGGAAGTTCAATAAATTCCAAAGGATAAGTCTGCACTCAGAAGGGCGTGTAAATGCAGAACGTTACTGTCCGAGCCTGTAATGAGGAAGTCATGTTTAGTCGATTACATACGTACAGTAGCACAATAGTCCTCTACAACACTCACGTTGTGCCCTAAACCCAGAAGAATAAAACAAACGGACAAGTAACCAGACAACACTAGCGAAGCAGAGAACACTGATGATGACCCTAATACAGCCGTCGAAACAAGTTTCTCTTAAACAGTTTACAATAATCGTGATACAAGGTAGTTGATGCACTATAGCAAGACATAGATTAGTGTACAAACCATGCAGAATACACATCATCATATTCCTATTCTCAAGGGTCCTGATGATGTTTTTACTACTGTTTCTGGCCTAAAGTTGAAAATTTTCGGTCACTTGATCGGTTCCGGTCGTCGGGTTAACAGTTCAGAAGGTCTCTACTGACTTGCGTCATACAGAAACAGCTATTCTCAATCAGAAGGCAGTGTATTCTTTCGGAACTTCAGCATCCACTACTACAACTACACTATGAGACAATTTAAAATGCAATTAATACGAGCTTGGAAAAATGTGAGACTTCAAGTTCACACGGCTGTAACTACGACAAGACCGCCCCCTGGGATGCAATTTGTGTAGTTTAGCTGACCTTTCCGTTAAAGAATACGTAAGGTTACACTTTCGATGACAAGGTTTAAAGATTTGACAAAATTTTCGTGCCACAAGCCGAAATTCAACATAGCATTTTTATGTGTATAGCAGGGATCCGAATGACCGACCGTGAACTATTCAATCCCCCTCTGCGGTTCATCCTATTATTACTTGTTCGCAGTTAGGGGTGTGTTTTGTTGAAGACAGGGAGAGGGTTTTGCCACCATATCCTCTTAACTCACGCCATTCTGCTCCTAAAACCTGTTCCTCCAGTCTAAAAGTAACCCTGCAAGTGACTTAACAACTAGGTGCCCTTTCGGTAAAAATGCAATTTTCTTTGATATGCCTAGAGCATAGGATGCCATATATCTCCGGACTACTACAGCAGTAAGAGTGGATACAACAAAACATGAGAAGTTCTTCTGAACATGAGTTGTTTATTACACTCAAATTTAAAAATACACGGCTCTGTTATCCTCTTTTCCTTCTGACAAGAAACCTTGAAACTTCAGGTTAAGAGTTTACTTTACACCGCCAAAATTGCCAAACTATTTGTAGAATATTGTTACTGATGGGGGTACAACGCTTAAACAAACTCCTTGGAAGGGTGCCATTCTTGAGAAAATAATACTCACTCAATTAATCAAGAAATTCACTACCACGTACTACTGTCGTCATTACTTTCATATTAATATTATCTCTGCAGTGACTAAACTATGGGCTATAAGTATGAGTATCAGCATTTGGGACCGGAAGTAAAGTGGCCCGGCCTTGAGGCTGACAACTCATCTCCACCTAGAGCACCTGTGCATGGCACAACAGGTATCTTTACCTTGAAATTTACCTACGGTTAGTTTTTTAAAGTAAACTCATCCCGTCATCTCTTTTGGCAGCTATTTGATCTTAGAATAAAATTACACGTAACTAACACCATGCAGCAGAGTCTTTGAGAAGCTAATCGTGTTCAAGTCAGTCAAAAATTTTGTAGCATCTTTTGGAAAACAAAGGTTTATTATCGCTTTTAAAACAACCCCTCCCCCCCCCCCCCCCCTCTCCTTTTACTAAAATAAATATTCCCCCCTCCCCTCTCTTCTTTTTTTTTTTTTTCTTCTTCTCTTTCTTTCTCACCTTCTT
>Ga0123355_10002524_pt1 | contig 25919 bp, 18 predicted proteins | sample TergutEmb28metaG_3_FD_89872 | JGI IMG/M metagenome (GOLD analysis project Ga0123355, IMG submission 89872) | Embiratermes neotenicus P1 segment gut microbial communities from Petit-Saut dam, French Guiana - Emb289 P1 | ecosystem: Host-associated > Arthropoda: Insects > Digestive system > Gut ...
AAAAGGAAAAAAAAAAACCACAATTTCCCCCAAAAAAGGAGGGAACTTAAGGAAAAACCCCCCCCCCCCCCCCCAAATCAAACACACCTGCCAGGGGAAAATATATTTATCCAAATCTAAGATGACCCCAAAAAATAAAACATCTGCTAAAAAAATTGCAATTAATTTCGTACACTTAGTACAAAAAGCATGTCAGATTCTATCTACCTTTACCAATCAGTGTCACTGTCTCCATCTGTCTTCCTCACACTCACTCCTGACATCCCCATCCTCTTCAGTCATTCCACAACATATCACCTTCAGTCCCAACCACTGCATTGGCTATGCACCACTTCTTAAAACCCTTCACAGTTACTTCTGGTGAGATGTGCTGCCATGCTGTTCTGATCCACTTTGGCTAATTTATAGTTACACTTCTTGGTTTTTAAGCTTATTTGAACCCATGAAGAAGATTCATAATTTTCTTCATTGATAGTGTTAGTAGTGTTAAGAATTTTATATACATGTGTTCTGGATTTTGGTGTTCTGTCGTCTGATCAGTCTGAGTTCATGGCTCTCTTTTTATGGTTTTTAATTTGTGGATTGGTCCAGGTTTTATTTTTGAGTCTTGTTAATTATTAATAGCCATTTTTCTGGTACTGCACTTGGACTAGATCTGTTCTTGGGTGCATGTCTTAAAAAGTTTCCTTTTACTATGGTGCCCAGTGACAAAATAGCTCAATCTAAGAGGCCCATCAGGTTAGGGGCTTCTTTGTTTGAGGGCGGACACAGTGCCAGTGCTTGAAACATTGTGCTTCTTTAAAAAATTACTCAATGGACAAGGTCCAAAAAAAGAAGATCATGTCAGTTAACTTAGTCAAGCTGTGTTCTCTTGTTTGTTTACATACGACAATTTGGCAATGCAGGCCTTAGTTTGGTTCCACATGGTCCAGTTCAAAGCAATCCAGTGTGGTGCTTTATAAATACATTTAAGATAACCTCACATATTTAAGCACAAAATTTAATGAAAAAACCTTCTCTTACATTTGAGTACATATGGTATGTGTCCATTCTTGTCATCTATGTATTCTGAGTTTTCAGTAGTTGGATGCAACCTTGGCCCTGTTCACCTTGAAGTACTGATATCTACTGTATATTAAGTTACTAGGACAGTGTGCCCTACTGCCACACATTGAATTCACAAACAGGAATAATTGCTGTGAAGTTGGTAACATTTTTATGATACTTCATGTTGAAGTAGTTATTAACAAAGTTTGCATTCTATTAATTTCACAGCACAAGAACCAAACTGCATGATGGACTTGAATGTCTGTCATCACCAGACTGAATCTTCAGTAATGTGTTTGGTATGTGCAGCTCACTGACTCATAAGTTTTCTCAGTTCTGCTTTTTAATTTTACCATGTGTTTAACCAGTACATCAATGCTTACTACACAGTTTTCCAAATTTGGATGTGGCAGGCACACCAAGTGAATGTCAGGTAAATGGTAACTTTGTGCCCTTCTACACATTATGCACCTACATGAATCCATAAGTTGCGTGAAGAAATTCCCAGCCACCAGCTAGTTCTGATGATATATACAGCAATACTAGTAATGCAGCTATGAAAGTAACAGCAGTGAGAATGAAGGAACTCGCTCGTAGAGACTGCTTGCCCTGCAGTGAGTCTGTCCGCTCTGCTTGGGCAAGGTAAATTGATGCTGGTACAAGCAGTGTAGCTGGATACAATGACTGCAGTGTTGCAAGTGCTAATACACTGCAGCATGCAAGTCGCTGACCTAAAATCAGATACACATATTAACTGGAAACTTTTCACTATTGAACTGCTTTAATATGTGTAGGTTAATAATCATACTGTATCATTTTACATAGGTGCTGCCAGGAATTTTATTCTTAGGTTATGCAAATTAGATTATTATCTAAAGTACTTAAACCACTGTTTATTTGCTGCAAAAGTCCATTTGTATGACCAACCACCATGCTGGGCTGCTGAATTTTTCCAAAGATATTTCATTATTTTCTTACTCTACCCAAGACATCAATACATTATGGGCAGATTGCTTCACCATTTATGTTGTGTTTACAAGCTGCATTTACACTGTGCTGAAATACTTTATGGCTGAAAAACTATTTTTGGACTGCGTTATAAAATGAATCCATGTTTGCTAGGGTTGTGTGAAGCAGGGTCCTCTGTGTTGACTTCTAGACCAACCTAATTAGCAACGAACAGAGCTTTTTCATTTTTCTTTAATGCCAATAATATTGCCACCCCAACAATGAACAATGTCACCATACACTAGAAGCTAACATGTCCCTTTCATTTTCAGCCTCTCCTGGGTTTCTTGGACTACCTCACGGCATATTCTAAAGCATTGATCATTAGGCACCTTATTACAGACCACTCAGAACAGAAAATGACATTCACATCAACACATTTTAATTAGGCTAGTTGGTTTCATGGAATACCAAACTCTATAAGAATACTATACAGCACTATCCCTCCGTTACAATCATGGGCCCTCTTGAAGTCTATAAATAGCCAAGCTGAAAAGTATGGACAGAGCTACAGCACAGATGGTTAAGCATCAAACTCCAAGAGATTCTACAGTGTATCCTATTTTTAATTAGATTTACTTTTGTATAGAAAGCTATTTATATTTTATGGGTTGGAATTTTCCCCTACCCTTATCTCATTATAATACATGTTAACACCATACCCGGTGAACTAAACTCTAACACATATTTTCTAGGAAGACTGACTACATTAAGAGCAGGTCACCTCTACACACATTCACTCTCATCCACATAATGCATGACAAAATCATACAGCCAGCAAACAATGCCATCACAAAAGTGGAAAAATTTAAATATGTGGGAGTGATAGTAACAAATAAAAGTTGCATTTCCAACAAAATTAAAATTTTGGGAATGCTTGCCACCATTCATTTCAGAATCCTCTGTGTTCCCACCAGATAACTAGAGATGTAAAAGTAAAATACATAAAACTGTAATTCTGCCTGTCAAATTGTATGGGTGTGAAACTCAGTCTCTGACATTAAGGGAAGAAGGGTTCTATAAGGGTGATAGAGATAATTATTTGGATCTGAGAGGGAGGAAACAACAAAAGGTTAGAGCAAACTGCATAATGAGGAGCTTAATAATTTTTACTCATCACCACACATTAGGATAATCAAATACATGATGATGATATGAGCAGGAGGTTAAACACAGATAGGAGAGAAATGCATACAGAGTTCTAATTGGAAAATCTGACAGCAGTAGACCAATCAAGAAGATTTAACAAGGCATAGATAGGAAAATAATGTTAAAATGGATCTTAAAGAAACAGGATGGGAATGTATGGACTAAATTAAATTTTCCCAGGATAGGGACCAATGGTGGGTCCTACTGAACATGCTGAACCTTTGGGTTCCATAAAATATTTGGAATTTCTTAAGTACTTGAGAAGTGTTAATTTCTCATAAATATTTGCACCATGAAGTTTAGTTAATTAAACAGTACAGTACAGTCTACTAGAACAAACCTTTGATCATTAACAAAAATGTAAATGCAAGACAGAGATTAGCAAATACTGTCGTGGTCTGACCAACACAGCTGAATATGATATATGGGTTGAAGAGATATGCAGATGCAACATAAACTGGTGGCAATACAAGATCCGACTGTTTTAGAAGAAGTGCTTCTGTGTCTTTGGCATATTTATCTTTTTCTCTTGTCTGTCTTGAAAACTGAAAAGAAAATGAATATGAGATATAATGATGAGATCTACTGTAACGCAAAGGTGGGCACACCCTATGTTTAATTCTTTCTAAAAGAAGGGCAAATTGACACCAATTTAAAACGTATTAATGGAAGTAAAATATAGGTGAAAATTAAACACATTACTAAATTACCACTTAAAACACAGTAATGAATATTTTGCATATACAATCCAAAGTATCAAATATACCAATTCAATACCAGGATGCTGTTAATTGCATGCTGTCTGTGTAGCTGCTGATGTTATATTTTGACCATGTAGCTACTACTACTACTACTGTTTACTGATTATGCTCTTTACTGCTTCATAACACAGACTTATCTGACCATCTGTGTGCTTTCAATATCTGGCATAATTACTGAAGACTTACTGAAACGTCCATAGACTACAGAGTTCGCAAATATAATCCTCAGATAGCTGGAAATAAATAATATGGGGAAGTTTAAGCACGTGTATGGTGGGGGTCCTGTTAAACTGCTCACTTGGCCAACTGGATAAAGTAGCCCTGCTGTAATCTTATCTGAATGTAGCATATTTATACTCACGTGTTTCTGCAATTCTCAGCCATTCCAAAATAATACTATGCAAATAAAATTACAACCCTTTCTCAACCTACCATTTCACTCATGAAAGTTTGTGCTGTATGATACAACACATGTGCAGTAACAATATCACAGACAACGAAGATAATCCCTATCCACTGAGGTATATGATTTATCATCTTGTCAAAGACAATAAGTCCCAGTGGTGTTTCATGGAAATTATCACCCACATATGGGTTTATTCCTTCATTGTACAAGTAAGCACCTTCAGTTACTGAAAAAGAAAAATGTTCATACGATAAACAGTCTGCACTATGGCAACTGTGATTACACTGATGCACTAAATTAAACTTGTCACATGTATGGAATACTGAAAAACATAACTTAGAAACACAATTATGAATTAATACAGGCCAGGTACCATGTGGTAGTAACTTATATTATCTCCATCCTAAATTCCGAAGCTGACTGTGCTATCGCTCAAGCAGTTTGTTACTGGCCTCTCACCGCAGAGGTTTGCGTTGGATACCAGGTTAGACCATGAGGGATTTGTGGTGGGCAAAGTGGTATTCGGTCAGGCTTCCGACGAGTACGTCCGTTTTCTCCTGTTATTATCATTCCACCGATTCCTGATACTCAATCATGCATAATTTTATTAACTGACAGTGCCATTAAATCCCAAACTCAAAAAAAAAAAATGGATGGTGTTGGTGTGATGGCTACCTGAATGTGCACACAATTACATATACATTACCCTTTCTCCAAGAATTCAAAGGTGTTGAAATCTCGACACGATCTCCAATGGTCTGTTTATAATCGGAATTAAGTAGCCAATATCGTATAATGCCAGCAACGGCATATGCCAAATACATCAAGTTTTCCATTGGCTGCCTCTGTATAGGTTAACCGAATCTGACCTCTTCACGTTAGAAGAATAACACCAAGGGACTCAGAAGCCCACAGTACTAAAATGGTCACTTAAGCTTTTTAATTTCCATAGGTAGGATTAATACAGTTATCCAATGCACTTAGCACATCCTCTTGATAACGGCCACACTACGTACACACCCTCCAACATTTCAAGACATAAACAAAATACTGGAGAGGAAGCGCAGTACCAGTGCTGGTAACTGAATCTTCGTAAAAGTCCTCAGATATCGAAGGTGGACGGGTAAAGTAGTCTTTGTTCACGTCATGAAAATTGTGGAAGGAGGGGATTTACGGTTCCATATATTCTTAACCTTGTCACTAGAAAGAGGTGACTGGGTTATCTTCACGCTCCAGCTACTTTACCTGCAGGTACGAGCTTCCGATACCTATTCAGGAGGCTGTTCGAGTCACAGAGCCAGTATAGACGTTTTGGAGAAACCTTTTATCCCTGCCAAGAACTGACCCTCGGTTCGTCCAGCCAGTAACCCAATCGCTAATTCGGCTCCTCCCAGAAATCGGACATTTACAGAACGATAAATGCAAGAACATAAATACCGAGTCTTTTAGTTTTAAAAGTATGTGATCTGAGGTTCTTATGCGGTATACTGATATACGATGAGGGAATAGGTGATGTGATGGCATTAATGTACAGTGTAGTAGTATTTAAAAATTAAATTGTATTTATAATAAGAAAGGTATGAAGTCTTAAGTGAACGTAAACGTAACTTAAAATATGCTTATTTTTTTAAATGCGCCTGCCCAAATGCCACTTTTATGTGACCATATGTTGCCACATCTTTATTATCTCAACCAACAAGGGGAAACGCAATGGTATAGGTTGCGTACGAAGAGTCATCACTCAGAGCGAATGTAACTTTTTAAAGCGAGGTACACAGGAAGAGGTAAACAAAGGCTCGCTACCTCTTTTCGCTTCACCCGTGCCACGAGTTACCAGAGTACGGTTTCTGCAAGGTTACTTCGCGTTGTGCGGCGCTGTGACCGAACCACCCGTGGGGAAGACCGCCTGTCTTCGGTCCGAAATTGACCTGTTAGTCCGGGGATTAAAACTACCGAGGGATTACTGTACGTTTTGTGCAAACGTCAAATCAGCATGATGCGTGCTGGACAAGCAACGTAATAGCGACCACAAGTCAGAGCTGTAAAATACGCATTTGGAAGCTGTGGATCCATAACATAGCTCACTGTCAGATACTGTTTTCTTTTATTCGTCACAAAGGTCCATCGTTGGGAATTTACAATGTACTGACTTCTATCTACACATCTTTTCGAAGAGTTTACCCACTTTCGACGACACCCTACGCGAAGCCCGCCAAACGCCCACCTCCGACGACTGACATCCCTGGTAGCGACCATGGATCAGGGTACCAATTGACACCACAGATATAAGAGCTACCGCCACAGAGGCAAGAAAGTTTGCGCACATGGCGGTAGGCTTAACTGCAATCCACACTACTTTACAATCATGGAAAGTTACAATGGTATTTACTGCAGTTCAGGGAGTATAGCGGGAGAATTTAAAAATGTTTTGCATGTGTCTTATACATGACAACCTGCAGACTGAGTTGTGCAGACCTGCCAAGTTAAATGAGTATGCAAAATTCGTTTGCTTAATTAAGCACTACAATGTGAAGGCACATGAGGGAATGGAGGTTTCGTTCAGCACTAGATGGAGATGAGTTTCCAGCTTGAAGCCCCATTTGCTGTACCCCTGGGGAAAGTTCTCCTATTACCCATTGAATAAAAGGCTGTTTGGAACCCAGAGTCAGTTTGGACACTTTGAAGAAAGGAGAATTTCCTCTAAGTTTTGAGTCTTGTATGTTGTAGGGATTATTGGTCCTCTTGTCACTATTCAGAGGTCAGTGGCAGAGTTGATGGGGATTTTCTGTTTATTGATGTAGCCTGAGGGGTGGAAGTGTGCTTGTCTGTTGTAAGAAGACAGCTGATTAGTTTTACATCATCCAGAATTTCAGGAAATTTTTTAAAAAAGATGTGATTGTTCATTTCCCACAAGATCTCCATTTGTAATGTTGTATTCACCCCAAGTCCTTTCTGACATACTTCCCAACTGAAGGCTTCATTTGTGTGCATGGAATGAACAACTGGAAATGGATATGGGGTAGTGCATTGACTGGTGTGTATGTTCCACCAAAGGGTTTAAAACACCCTCTGATGAAGGTTCTCATGGCTGTTGGTATTAAGGGGATGGAATAATGTTTACATTGCAATACTGCTTCTTATATCTTGATGTATCTACACCATTTACATCATATCCAAATTCACTGTCTGGTTAGGTTAGTTTAATTTTGGCCTGATTTTATGTTTGTGTTGGTTTGGCCAGCACAAATGAAGCAGGAATTCTGCTACAAATTTAGCGGTAGTTAATGGCATTTAGACGGGTGTTTGAAACCTAACAGTATAGAGCTTACTCCATGGTGCAGAGTCCTTCTTGAGAAGCTAACTGGTCTGCAGCTAGTCAAGAAACTCCCCGCATTTCACAGAACCCGAAGGTTCATTACTGCACTCACAAGCATCTGCCATGTGTCTCTATCCTGGGCCAGCCCAATCTATATACACACATCCCACTTCCTGGAGATCCATCCTAATATTATCCGCCCATCTATGCCTAGGTCTTCCCAGTAGTCTCCTTCCCTCCAGTTTCCCCACCAAGACCCTGTACACCCCCCTCTCCTCACCCATACGCACCACATGCCCAGTCCATCAACAGTACACAGCTACATTGAAAAATTTTTCCTCCATCAATAAATGAATCTGTGTGCTGTAAGAGGCCAATATATCATGGGGACTAATTGGTGGAAATGTGTGAACAGCTCAGCAGCTGATACTTATTTACTCCATGGAGTAGAGTCCTTCTTTAGAAGCTAACCAGTTTTCGGTTAGTCAAGAAATTCCCTGTATTTCATGGAACTCAAAGGTTCATTACCACATTCACAAGTGCCCACCACCTGTCCCTATTCTGATCCAGCTCAATCCAGTCCAAACCCCCACATCCCACTTCCTGCAGATCCATCTTAATATTGTCCTCCCATCTATGCCTGGGTCTCCCAAGTGGTCTCTTTCCCTCAGGTTTCCCCATCAAAACCCTGTATATGCCTCTTCTCTCGCCCATTCCATTCTTCTTGATTTTATCACCCGAACGATATTGGGTGAGGAGTCCAGATCATTTAGCTCCTCATTATGTAGTTTTCTCCATTTGCCTGTTACCTCGTCCCTCTTAGGCCCAAATATTCTCCTAACAACCTATTCTCAAACACCCTAAATTTACGTTCCTCCCTCAATGTGAGGGACCAAGTTTCACACCCATTCAAAACAACAGGCAAAATTATAATTCCGTATATCTTAAATTTTTGGATAGAAAAGAGGAAGTTAAGAGATTCTGCACCGAATGATAGCAAGCACTCCCTGCTCTCCAATCTGATCTTAGTTTCTTCCTGAATAGAATTTTGATTTGTTCCCAAATATTTGAACTCTTCCACCCTTTCAAAGGAATCATTATCAACCTTATACTGTGACTTCATCCTGTATTCTTATCTTGAGACATGACCATGTATTTAGTTTTATCAGCATTTACTTCTAGTCCAATCTCCTTAGTAGCCACTACCAAAGCATCTGCTTTTTCATTTATAGTATGTGTGCTTCCTCCCAATATATTAACATCATCAGCATAAACCAGAAGCTGATGTGTACCATTTAATTTCAAGGCATCCTGGTATACCTGAACCCTCCTAATTGCATACTCTAAAGCAAAGTTGAAAGGCAATGGCAATAGAGCATCTCCTTGTTTCAAACCATTTCTAAAAGGAAATACATCAGACAAATTCTTACCTACCCAGAATGTACTATACATTTCGGTCAGACACATTTTTAATAGTCTTACCAGTTTCATGGGGATACCAAACTCAATGAGAATATTACACAAGACCTCCCTCCTAACTGAATCAGAAGCTCTCTTGAAGTCTATACAGAGATGATGCACTGCTTCATTGTATTCTCATTTTTTCTCCAGTATTTGATGTATGCAGAATATATCATCAGTTATTGACCTGTTTTGTCAAAATTCACACTGATCCCCAATAATTTCCTCTGCATATATAGTTAACCTTGGGAGCAGGATGTTGTATAAAATTTTTTATGTAGCTGGCAAGAGTGATATGTCCCTATAATTACTACAATTTGTTTTATTGCCTTTCTTATAGATAGGTACAATGATCAACTTCTCCACTCCTCAGGCAATTCTTCCTTATTCCAAATAGAAATAAGTTTATGGATCTCATAGTGAATTGTTCTACCCCCTACCTTAATCATTTCTGCTGGCATTTTATCAATATCTGGTGATTTGTGACTTTTTAGCTTTTCAATAGCCAACTCAACCTCAAAGGCACTTGGCTCAGAAACTAGTTGCTCTACTGTGTGTATTTCTGTCTACCTAGCATCATTGACCCCATGTATATTCAATAGCTGAGAGAAATGGTTCCTTCACCTAGCCAAAATACTGTGGGAGTCTGCAACCAAATCACCCTACTTAAAGTCACTGATGCCCCTAAACAAGTCCCAAAGATTTTTCATTTTACTGTTAGTTTCAAGTTCTTCAAATTTCGCTTTCAGATATGCCTTCTTGCCGTTCCTGAAATGTCTGCTAGCTTCATATCTTACATTGTTCAGATTATCTACAAAGCATTGGCTTGGATCCTGTACCCACTGAATTTTAGCCTGCTTCTTTTGATCTAAAAAACCTAAACATTCTTCATCACACAATGGCTTATGTTGCTTCATTTTGTGCAGACCTACACTCTCTTTAGCTGAGGTTTTGATATTCTCTTTAATGCACTCCCAGGCCCTGTTTATGTCCTTGCTGTCACTTAAGTTCTCCAAAGCTACAAACCTGTTTGTAATCTCAGTCTGATACTCTTTTGTAACCACCATTTCATTGAGCTTCCTGAGATTAAATCTTTCCCCATCACACTCCTGTGCTGCTTGTTTACTTACTGTCAAACTTTCCTTAATTTTTGCAACCACCAGACAGAGATCAGTAACACAGTCAGCTCTCCTGAAACTTCGTACATCTAGTATACTAGAATGCCATTTCCTATCTATCAATATGTGATCAATCTGGTTGTGAGTCTTCCCATCAGAAGAGGTCTAGGTGTACTTATGAATGTTTTGGTGTGGGAACATCGTGCTCTTGACAACTAGATTTTTTGATGTGGCACAGTTCACTATTATAACGCCATTATCATTACTAACTTCATATACACTCTCATTCTCAATTGTCGGTTTGAAAATATTCTCTTTCTCTACTTTTGAATTAAAATCTCCTTTTTCATAGAAAAAACTTTAATCCTCTGCTCTTACCATGTCCCCTTTGTCCCACCTAACCTCCTGCACACCCACTAAATCTAATTTATATCTTGCTAATACCGTGGCTGCTGCTGTAAGTGAACCTGCCCAGTATAGGCTCCTAACATTCCATGTACCAAACCTCATGTCCCTTTCTCTTTGCTTAGGTTGTAGCAAAGTATTAGTCCAGGTCCGAGGCTTACTGTATGAATGTTTTGTAACAAGATATGTTTTTAAGGTGAGAAGTTGTTAGCACCTCTCCAAACCCCCATGCTGGAGGACCACTTCTTGTTGGCTGTCTGTGACTGCATATTCAATATATTCGCCCCTACCCTCTATATTGGAGGCTGTTCCTCCATCCACAACCTGAGGACACGTCAGGCCGTGGTGACAGGGACCCACTTATCATGGCTCAGTGGTTGATGCACCTATAAAACCAATATTCCTCCTTCTCCTCCTCCTCCTCCTACAACAACAAAAATTGGATGGGTGTTTTAAACCTAAGAGTACACAGCTACACTGTAAAATTTTTCCTCTATCAATAAATGAATCTATCTGCTGTAAGAGGCCAATGTATCCTGGGGACTAATTGGTGGACAAGTATGAACAGCTCAAGCAGCTGATACACCTATGAAACTAATATTCCTCCTCCTCCAAGCTCCCCCTCCCCCCCCCAAAAAAAACCCAACAACAACAACAGAAAAAGGAGCAAAAAAAAAAACACCTAAAACAAAACAACAAAGCAAAAAAAAAAACCAGCAACAACACAACAAAACACTAGAAAGGAAAAAATCAACACAAGAACAAAATGAATACAAAAACTAACAAAACAACAAAAACAAAGAACAACAACAGAAGAATAATACAACAATAAAACAAAAACAATAACAATAAAAACAAAAACAACAGCACATCAAACACTAGTACTTCCAAACAGACTTGAAGTACTGCATCTTCTAATGGATTTTTGTTGCAGTTCAACACATTTTATTGCCTCCTGTGTTCATTTATACATATATGTCATTGTAGAGTTAATACTTAGTGTGAGATTTTAGGTTGTCTTTGTGATGGCCATGTATGAAGATAAGTGTCTTGAAGCATGTGACCAATCTGCATGGCAACACATCCCATATGACTTTAACTTCACAATACATTCACATTGCATTTATTGTGAAATAATCTCTTCTTGTATTTGATTAAATATACATTATAAAAATGTTTAAACTAAATTTTGCAAGTTTTAATAAGATCAGTATTTTATATTGCTAACTTTGGTATATCATTTTTAAGGAGAAAAGTCCAGATCAAGCTAAGTCTAAAGTTACAGCTTATGTTAAAATGATACATTACTAAATTAAATTTGCCTGAGAAGTTTTCAGTGTAAATCTAAATATCAAATTTTATACAAATCAGATGAGTATTTTTAGATTTCAATGTGCAGATATGACCCCCTCATTTTGTATAGTCACTTTCTTCTCATAAAAAATGCATAAAAAATACATGTACCACTGGTTGTAAATTAAATATTTTGCCCCATTATAGGTTGTCTTCTCTACAAATTTGGTTTATTTTATTTAATTCATGTATCTCTGATGTGACATGAGGCTAAAATAAATCAGCCCTAGCAAGAAAAGTTTGACTGCTATGGCCCCAGTGTAACGTATGAATAAAAACTGGTGTTATGTTGCTGTTTTCCGGGCTTTATAACTTCATCTGTGTATTAGTCACAACAAACTGTAGGTAAACCAACTGTAGGTAAGTAACAATGGAAATGACAGTCATTGTAAAAATCACAGTATGTAATTAACTACATTAGTATGTTCAATTATACATTGACAATTTAACATATGGTACCTTTATTGTATTTATAAAAGAACACATTTAATTCAAGATAAAGTAATATTTTCAACAAAAAGGCAATAATTAATGAAACATACTATGTATGGAACATGCATATAAAGTAACTCAGCTATATATTGCTCCATGTACTGAATGTTCATAGTTAAAAACTTTTAAGGATATACAGGTATATGTAAACAGAGTATCCATTAAGAAAATGGAAACATTTTGATAACGTGTATACTAAGTTATATTCTTACAATACATATAAAGAAACTGGCAAACATGGAGCTTAATGCAGGGCAACTTCATTTCTGGTCAACTTTTATTACAATAAAATATCACTGAGAAAAGAGTAACCTAGGCTCTTGTAAATATGTATGTATGCGTGTGTGTACATATAGATACATACATGCATAACAATAAAATGATTCAACATATATTAACCAGGCATCAAAAACTGAACTTTTTGATAAGATGCAAATTTTACTAAATATGAAGCAATTTTTGAAGGTTACATAACAACAATACATGTACTAGTATAAGTTTTGATGATAATCATGCTAGCAGTTGATGAACCTTTTAAAATCTTAAGGAATGTCAAGTTATTTTTCCTACAGTACTAATACATTTTTCACATTTGAGACTCTCTCCACAAATCTATGTAAAAAAATGTAAGAAAATATGTCATCAGTCAAATTGTTATACAAGTACGTTGGTCTCATGAGACTAATACAAAGCAAGTAGTAAATATCGAGGTCTTTTTTGAATACAATCTAGTAGTAGAATCTGATGTTTTTCATGATGACATTAACAGTTTGTGCAATTTGACCTAAAGTTTTAGTACAGAATAACTTCGTTTCTTAACTCTCTTCCTTAGTTTTAATAATCCACAAATAGAACACATTTCAGGAACTGGATCTCTTTCTGAAACAGTGTGTTGCTTTTTTGGAATACAAGCTGATGGGCTGGGTCCAGAAACAAGTGAATCTTAGTGTAGTACTGCTGTCAGAACTGACAACAATAATATTAGGTAGTCATTCAATCCCAAGCACCATATGACACTAGCAACATCATTGTTTTACATATCATACAGTTATGTATCATTTACATTTCAATACAAGTAAACCACTGAACTCACATGGGACTACAGAACAAGATGCCATTCAGACTGTGAGCCCCAGTCACTTTATTGTTAACCACAGGAATTGTAGAGCAGGAAATTCATGTGTCTTGTTTTCCTTGAGTATCCAGTCTGTCATTAATTAACTCTGAAGCATACATTTCATCTATATCATACTGAACATTTCATGTCCTACCTCACAGACAACATTGCAGAGCCATTACAAAGCCAACTGTTTAGGGAAATTATTGTTCCCATTTCTTAGAATAACAGAACAACAGATGAATATTCTCTGTGAACAAAATGCAAAGCTCTTTAATGTTATGGCAGGTGGCAGAATAGTAACCACTGTGCTTTAGAGGGTTAAAGAAGCACAGTTGAGTTTGCTGAATTAGATAATTTAGAAAAGGGGACTCTGTTATATGAAGGTATTAAAAAATATAAATGCTACCAAGCTAGTTATTCTGTTGCCCATGCCACAATGTCATAACTACTCTAAATTCCTGTGCAGAAACAAGCTGGACCAGCCCAGGCACATAGCACTGAATTGTACACAGGCGTAACAGAACATGTCTTTTGTGTTAGTTCAGGTTTTACAGAGGTGTTGATGAAGTTTCAATACTCTGGGGATATGACACTGTGTCACTCAGTACTTGTAAACAGCTGCCAGTGTTTTGGAGGAGTTTGCTGCGTCTATCTTCACTCCCTGAAAGAATGGATGTAATGTCCTTGTGAGAATATACAGCTCTAGTATAGACATAGGCTGTCTTTTGTCCTACTTCATTTTCACACTCCTTCTGTCATGCATGTTCCACCCATGGCCCTGCCCATTGCACAGTTCTACTCCTCCGCCTAGCTTGCTGTGCCAATTGTCTAGGAAAACACTGCTAACTATTTATGAGTCATCATGGCATAACATTTCTGAAGACATGAATATCTGAGTTTTCAATGGCATGATGGGGTACCCGTGCTTGTTACCATATGTGTAACAACTACACCAAAGATAACAATAATTCATAAGCACATTTGAAGTATAAATGGTTAAATTATACAGGAAATACATGCTTGTGAGATTTAAGGTTCTGAAAGCAGTTTTGATGAAGATTAAACTCTTTTGAGATGTTATGCCAGCTTAGTCAACTTAAGGGTCAAGGATGCCCTTGGACTGCTTGACATTCCAATCAGTAACTATTTACCAGTGAACACGGTGTGAAGAATCACTTCGGGCTCAAGCAGTTCAAGACAAGTCACTCTTCTTGGACTGTTTGGCCAGAAAGTGAAGGAACTGTGTTCCTTCAGAATGTTGGTATTTACTGTTTAGTATGGCATAACATCCCAGGAGACACATGTGTTCAAACAGACACCTCATTGATGGTCTTTGTCTGAGATATCAGAGAACCTTTTCTCAGTGCTGTAGGTTAAAATGAAACATAAGATACATACATTCTATATCATGAAAGTAGGGAATGAGCACTTATGTATCAAACACAGGTCTTCAGGAATACTGATGGAAGGAAATACCAAACATTGTGTTTACAGTTGCAAAGTTTGTAAAGAGAATGCATTAAGAAACAGTCTTGGCATACAAGAAAAAGCTATATCTTTGCACAATATAATTTTATTTTCTGTTTGTCACATATCTTGATAGAAGGTGTGCTGTTACTGAAAATTTTTATTAAGTTTTCAGTGCATGTTAGTACCATAATAATTCTCTGTGTGACAAAGTGCATTGTTTTACTTACATACTAGCATGTGTGCGCAGAGATATCTGCACAACATTATGAGGAACAATTGTTTATTGTATCTGTATTGTAACACTGTGCTATAATTGAACATATATTTTTCCAAAGGAGTTTTACCTCAAACCTTACAATGGTACTAGATAAGGTTTACCTGGCATGGGTCTACCCAGATTCTTACAGTGGCACCAGGTTGGGTTTTCTGTGAAGTAAACAAGTGATGCCCATCTAGGTTTTCCCTGTTTTGGGCACCCTGTTCCAAATTTTTGAATAAAAGAAAAATCTAATTTGTTCCTTTTTGGGTAATTCCCCGGCGTCTGAGTTCTAATTGCCGACGTTTCGGAACTTACTATCGGTTCCATCTTCATAGGCAGGTCAATGAAGTACTTCATTGAACTGCCTATGAAGACGGAACCGATAGTGAGTTCCGAAACGTCGGCAATTAGAACTCAGACGCCGGGGAATTACCCAAAAAGGAGCAAATTACATTTAGAAAATGGCGAAAGCTTAAAAACAAAAAAGAAAAATCATTTTCCTGGGGGGCGTTTTCCCAGGGCAAATAACTTCTTATATTTAAACTTTTACAAAATTAACTGCTTCCACTGTCCCATCTGATGCCTTTACCTTCTGACGCATCTCCTCTCTCACAGTAGATTCTCCGTTTTATCTACCTGGCCATTAATTCAGTAATTTAAGGTCTCACTAGAGTTTCTGAAAATGGCAATTGAAATTTTCAGGTGGAAGTTCATGCTGTATTTGTAAAATTCTTAGATTACAGTAAAATTCTTTTAATTGGCAAAGAAGAATTACAGCGGCACTTTCCTGTCATATCCCTGGAACATGGGGGTTACTTGGAGGGGGGAAGGGTGTTAAAATTTTGGTCCAAACATTGAAAAAAAAAACACACACACATACACACAAAGGCATAATTATATGCAGTTGTTAAAGAAATATAAACAGCATGTCTTTGTAATGTGTCTGTCCAATATACCTAATTTTAACTAAAGTTTATATGTACTGATGTTTGATGATTTTTTTGTTAAGTTTACTGAATTAAAATTTGTCCTCATTTTCCACCTTGTTTATACCAGTTAGACAATTGTGACACCATGCTGTATGTTTGGGCATTCTGGAATTTGTCAGAGGTGACTAGAATGTTAGGAAATTCCATTTATTGAAGCCATGTGACTTGTTTTAAAAGGCAAACTGTATGACCTAACTGTCATATTTAAGGGACCAAAAAGTAAGTGACTGGCTGTGTATCAGTGCAGCAGAACACCAAGTGCATTTTTTTTATTGCAATGCCCACAGTCAGGCTCACTGTTCAGAGATTTGTTTTTCATGACTGATTCATCTGGTTTCTCTACCTGACTTCTAATTTGCCATAATTTTTGATGAAATATGTCCTGAGTATTGACATTAGAATAAACTGTGAATTAATGAGGATTGGATAGAATGATTTCCCATGCTGATATTTTTCTGATGGACGTGAGGAAAGCCATATAATCCCAGTTATGTTATTGTGTTGAGATTTGTATATGAACTGCTTTCATTCTGTTCACATATAAAGTATTGTATAGAATTGGGTCCCGTATTGCATGCAAGATAATACCAACTCATAAAAATATTTTAAAATTTGGATATCATTATACCACCAGGCATGCAGACAGTGTACATTAATGTTCTATGTGTGAGTGATCTAAGGAAATAAGTCTGCATATCTTGTTCAGTAGCACCACTTGAATTTTCTTGCTCTTTGTTTTTGGGCATTAAATTTTATGTGAAAAGAGCTCCAGAACCATAATTTCACCATTCTGCTTCCATGTCAAGAAGAAAAGTAAGAAAGCGGGACTATATTTTGATTGGTTTATGACTTGTCTAGGAAGTCCAGAACTGCACTCTTCTTCTATTTCATTTTTATGTGAGCTCTGAATATATGCAACTTTAAATACAGACTCTGCTATGGAGAGGAGCTTTAGTAGTCACAACAACATTTTTTTAAGAATTCTATGATCAGTTAAAAATAATCAGTTATGCATTTCTCTTATATCAGCTATGATTTGTCTAAATGTTTTAGATAATGATGTGTTACAGTATACACAAAACTATTATTTTCAGCTTTGTCTGTTGCTCAAGTTTTTTCAATCACCACTTTTCATATACTCAATGTTTCCATTATTAGGAGAGAGGAAGGAAAGCTTCCTGCTAAGTCGGGACAATGAAAGAAGTTAAACTCTGCTTAGAACCATTTTCCAAACTTTGTCTGAAAAAATGCAATATGATGGACAGTCATTTTTTTCATTCCTCATACAAATTTTGAAAATATACGGAGACCAAAAAAGTTCATATTTGGTTGTCATTTAGTTGTTAAGTTGTTTAATGGAGGTATATAAACTTCATGTATGTTTTGCTTTTATGTGGCATCAACTATGTCAATAATGTCTCTTACTTGATTTCTTGCAAGGCCATCCAAAGTTAGTTTTGGAGGAACATGCATTGTAGTGAAAAGTATGAGAACATGAACATTAAAGAAAATATGAAATGTGTATTAAATTTTAAAATTTAGGAAGCATTTACTATCACACATGCAATTTAATGTACTATACACATGTGATAAAAGATTTCCATGTTATAGCAATAATGTAACAAATCATGAACACTTCTTTTGCGGTCATACATTTTTAAATTTGCATTCTTGAAAGGAAATGTATTGTTTCCTGAAGTTATATTGCCTACATTTGTAGATTTTGTTACTTGGGAACGTTTAATACTGAGGTTAAATATATGTCAGTGAACTGTAGCTTTTCTGTCTTCATAATAATTTTCACTATTCTGGAATAATCCAGTTCCATTCCTTTTCTCCTGTCCCCTGATATTTAAATCTATAAAGTGGTAATAAAAACAAGTTAATGTCAATAACAGCCTGCTATCAATAATTTTATACACAGTGTTAACAAAAGTTGTTTTTATTCTTCCAGTAAACACTTGTGTCCATCAGCAAAGTTTCATGGCAGTCATGTGGGGCTGCACTGGTTACATGGCAAATTTAAAACCAACTGGATTGTCACTATGTTCATATATCTACTATGCCTGAATCGCTATCATACACATACAAAGATTTCCACTTTATGCGGGCTTACTCAGTACCATTTCCAGTTGTAGTGCGGGACTGTGAAGTATCTGGCTATTTAGGATTTTAGTAGTTTTGAGTTTCAAAAAGGGCAGTTTGATCTGAATTATATAGGTGTTGGTTTTATGAAGGATGATGTGTTGGCAATGTAGAGAAGGTTGGTATGAGTTTGAGAATAACATTTGTCACAGTATTTACTGATTGTTTGTGGTCTCAAAATGGAAACACAATTTCACTTTCCTTTCAGTATTGTTACAAGGTAATTCTGGCAGTGACTCTTATAATTATATGACACTTATTTTAGATTAGGAATAATGGAAAGTAGCCTACAAGACCGTCGTTATTCGGACTGTACATGAGGCAATTATTAACTTGATTCTACATAATATTAATAATGCTTTGCAATGTTTTCTTTTGTATGTGTGCATTTGTATTGTGATTCAAAGACACTTTTTAAACAGACTGAACATAATGATTTCCAATGGTGGTTCTTGAAATTTTTGGTGTGGAAGCAGAGTTACTTTTATAACTTTTTCATTCTCCCCCTAGGCAAGAGTGTAGTGCCAGACATTTAACTGCCAGTTTGCTTGATCAGGTGTTAGTTTTGTACAACAAAATTTGTGTATCTTGTGTGTGTTCAAGCTTTGTGGCATTTGACTGGACTGGGCATCCTTCCAAAACACCTTTTCACCTGTTCTAAGTCTCTAGGTACTTGTTCAGCCAAACCAGTGTGAACCAGGTCCAGCACACTGCTGCTCTTGGGTATGTGTTAATAACTTTGTAATATGTTTTAAATATGAACTGAAATTACACTTTTGTTGATAATTTTTCTTTTGGTGAATGTAACTTTCAAGCTGTGAATGAAGACTTGTCTTTGGCATCACAACATCTGATAACACCACAAGATTCCTTAGTCACAGTTGTAGGTGCTTCCTCGATATTTGCGTTCTTGACAGGCATGATAATAATTTTATCAATCCATACCAATATTAGAACGTTGAATGATAACAACAAAAGAAATCTTTGCTACACAGGCAATGGATTCAGCTATCGAGTTATTGCTTGCAGTACTTTGGCTCTGTTCGTTGTTTCACACAAGACATCACATACTTGTTACTTGTGTAGCTTTCCTCTCTAAATGTATGTATAATGAGCATTAAGTACTGATCAGTAGTGTCAGCTATATAACATATGTGTAATAATGTTGCCACAATTATATGAAAACTGTAAAACCTACTTAGTCTATTATGAAAGACACACATTACAATGCCCAAGAAAGAAATTTTATACACACAAACTACATATGAATAGAAAGAATGTGGTGAAGATTTGAGGTTCTCATGGTGGTGGTGACATGAAGAATACTGTCTTCTGTAGTTTTGTAGCTACCAGATAACATGGCCTCATACCTCAGAAGACAGTAATATTCAGGGTGATATAGAATTTAAAAGCTGCTAGGTGTGAACATGTCTCATGATGGTGAGGTGGAGGGTTTTGGAGGTGTTGGTACATTCAGAGGCATGTTCAGCATGGTTGGCTCCAAACAAGAGGGTTCAGGGTCTTTGAGTGGGGATGTATTTACAGATGTGTTTGGGTTTACTAATAAATCAGGTACATTGATGCTTGAAAATGAAGATTCTGTTGCTGCAGGTACAGGTGAAAGTATTGGTTCCTCTGAAGAAGGTACAGGCACTGTTACTGGTTCGGATGATGCTGATTGAGGCTGTGGTGGTGGTGATGATGATGATGATGAGCTCCTCCTGGATGACAGTGGTTTAATAGCGATGTGCTCACGGCTGGCATGGAGCACCACCTGGTAGCGATGCCGGTACACTTGCTCACAGTGTTCACATTGAAATTTGGCCCTGGTGTGTCGCCATAGCTGATGGAACGCAAGACTGTGTGTAGTGTGGTAAGGAAATGTGTACATTTGCAGCCGGCACCAACTGCACCTCAGACCTTTCCGTGCCAGAAGTTGTTCAATGTATTTGTCCCTGAGTTGCAACATTTCCAGAGCACGGGTGTGACGTTTTCTCTTTGGTAATCTGCTTTTGAGGAACCCCGGGTGGCGCGACACTTGGATCTCCATCTCCAAATTGAGAACATCTGGAACAACTCTCCTTGGTTGGCTCTGTTTCCTGGAACGTTTTGATCCCGCAGTTCCATCACGACTGCTGTGGTCTTCTGCCCTCTGAAGCAAGGTAGAATGGTTCATGTTTGAATCAGTCACATCACTACTACTGCATCTCCTGTTATTGCATACATTGTTGTTGACGTTGTCTTTTACCATGCTGGCAAAATGTTTCCTCAAGATTGCGTCGCACAGGGCGCACTTCTCCAGTGTATCATGATGCTGCCCTTGGTGGCGTTTGATCACATCACCTGTACCAAATGCCAGCCCACAGTGGGGACATCGAGCTATAGAGCAGCCACCTTCATCCCTGTGTAGTGTCGCAACATGTTCTTGCAGGGCATTGGCACCAAGAGGCGTAGAGAAGTCACAGCTTTCTGCACAGCAGTGGACCATAAGTCCTGTGTGGGTACGCATATGTTCCATCATGGCCGTCTGTGATGCCAAGCTGCGCCCGCAGACACTACACTGGTATGGCAGGGGCTTAGTTTTACTGCCGGTTGTCTCCACTGCAGGGATTGGGCGTTTGGCATGGTGATGTGAGTAGTCGTGTGTCTCGAGCGAGGTATCGTCCACAAATTCACAGCCACACTCACGGCAGATGAACGGAGGTGGCTCCTCTTCTTCCTCCTCTGGGTAGTCAGTCCCATTCTCCTCAGGATCAGATGTATCTGAGGCCTCCATGTAATGGAACAGACGTGCAGCACCATAGTGCTGCTTGGCTGCTCGGTTGAATTGGTCCTCTCCAGTGTTCTGGTTGCTGTGCTGGATGGGAGGTGGCACCAAACGGCCATGCTGTTGCAGCATAGCACTAGCTGTGGCTGCCTCCAGCTCAAAATGTTCACGTTTCACCATGTTGTGGCCATTGATGGTGGAGCCAAAGTTCTGGTTCCTGCAACAGGTAGAGGGCTACATCAACCAATTAATACAACTTCCTTCCACGTGGAAGTGTTGCATCTAGATCCCTGTCACATCCATCTTGTCTTGTTTTATGGTAATGGAGCAGTGGCATTGCGGCACTTTCTTGCAGCATGAATTCAAAGAACTAACTTGTTCAAAAATTTTAAGTATTAAAAAATCTTCCAAATTATAACAAAAACAACAAAAATACTTGAATGGCAACAATCCAAAAAATAAGATGCCTTTTTACATTTTTAAATGGAGAATTGGGCTTGAGAAATAAGGAGTTTTGGGTGCCTTGATATGTTAATTGTGGCAGTAGGATGAGGCTGCATCGTTTAATACTACAGCCTCCAATGGGCCTACTGTACCAGCTTATGTGAGGGACTGTAACGGACGAACATGGAGCACTAATGGAAAGGTGACTTGTAAGTGAAAACTTAAATACTTAGCTCTGCATGGAGTGCCCTAAGATTGAAGTAAGGATTGTCATGTTGAGAAGTTGGAAATTAACTGCCTGAATTATTAGTGTAATGGCTTGAGATTTTGTAGAGAAATTTTGATCATTATATTCTAATTAATGAAGTAAGCATTGTGAGACAGGGTTATTTTGTTCAGCATTCATGAAACTGTTTGTTGCAACAAAAGTAGTTCATTTTTCCATTTGAGCTATATGTATGTTCTCTCAGGGCATTTGATTCAAGAAAGTCATAGGTAAACAAACTATATTTTTGCCTGTGATCCCAATAATTTCCCTTGTTTTATGTGTCATATTTAGAAGAATATTAAAAGCCCCTTCATTAGAAATGTACTCTCATTATTTTGTACTAAAAATTATCCATATCATTAACAGCACAAAGGCTGTAAGTAATAACAAAGTTGTCAGTAATTTTGTTTTTATGTATTGTACGCCAGAAAATGTGGCAGTTCAAGTCTGTAGAATGTGGCTGCAAACCCATACCACTGATCCAGTTACTACGACGTGGATGTGGACTGCTACATTTTGTACCAGAAACTAGTAGAACTGTATAAACCTGTACTTTAGTCTTTCACCTGAGTTACACGAATTTTTGACAAAAGTGTAGTGCTAATTATTGCTTTCATTATTAATGTTAATGGATAATAGGGGTTTAAGGACACAAATATTTAATTTGACAAAATTTTTCTGCACCAGAGTACACTCATTGTTGTACTTTGATGGTGTGAACAGATTTTGTCAGATTGAACGTTAGTGCATGGTACGAAAATGAACTGTTAAAAAAAAGACAAATATTTGTTTCTAAGAGATGAACAAATCTATGGAGAATTGAAGTAATCTTTTTCTTACCCAAAGGAGCCTGGCATTGATGGTGGATGGCTTGAGAAGCCAACATTTCGAAGGACGTTGTTGGAAGAACGATTGTTTCTATGTTCCAATGGACTGCGAACAGTGAGAAAGGAGGGTTGTGGTTAGGGTGATGTTAGACACACAGGTCGTGTTTTTCTTATATAATTCACACACATTATGTGGTAGCAGAATGAAGATGAAGAGTAAACAATAGCATCATTATAACATCAAGGTGCAGTAGTGCGAGCGAGCCAGCGAGCCAGAAACAGAGGGTTCAGCACAGTTGGTGTTGTGTGGTGCGCTATCGGACGGACTTGCGCTTAACAGTTTGTTAAGGGTTGGTTAGTTTGGTTAGTTTTGATCACTGTCAGCACAGCCAGCAAGATGGTACTTACTGGTGCTCTTGGAGATGGACGCTGAGCTGAGCTTGGTCATCGGCAAGGAAGGAGCACCGTCCACATGCTCTTTTGTTGTGCACTTTGAGCACGTGGGTAGCGAGCCGTTCCGAGCGAGCCGCCTTGTAGTCACACAGAACACATACGAACGGTTTCAGATGCGTGTTGAGGTGACGCTTGAGGCACCAGTTGTCAACACCGGACCACGCACAATAACAGCAAGAGTAACGCTTCTCACCCTTCTTCTTTGTTTTACTGCCATGAGACTTAGCATTGCAACCGTTGTGATTGTGTTGCTGTGGCTGGGGCGACGGCTGTGTTTTGGGTTTACCGATCGGTGGAATATTTGTACCAGTTCTCAGGCCCACCGTGGAAAATCCTCCAGGGATATTGAGGCTATGGTGGTGGTGGACTTGATGGATCGGCGGTGTCATTATTGCTTGGTGGTTGTTCTGGTTGTCTTGTTGACGATGCGTGTTATTGGTCCCGGGTGTCGTCGAGTTGTATTTATGATAGTAAGACATACCACTGGCGTTTTTCGGCGGTTGGCGTCGTATACGGTTGAGATCGTATGGATAATCGCGGTGCATGCGTAAAAAGTGCTTCTTAACGTGGTCTGCGCGGTTGAATTGTTTCTGGCACACGTAACACTGGAAAGGTTTCTCTTCGCGGTGGATGTTTTCGTGGCGCGTAAAGAGGTCACGCCGATCAGTGGCGTAAGGACAGTATGTGCAGCAGTAGCGTTTTGTACTCTGATTGTCAGTCGAGGTGTTGGTCCTCCCACCACCTGGAGGCTGAAGATGGAACTCTTGTTGACTTTTCTGGTTGTTTCCCCCACCATTACCGTTAGTGGTCGGTGGCGCCGTCTCCACTTTGGTCTTCAGCCTTTGTAAATATTTGGTAACTTCTTCGAGGACGGGGTTCTCTTTATATAAGGTAGCCACACCATCCCCGGGCACCTCGGTGACGTTGTGCTGGCGAGTGAGGTGCATCCTCACGCACCGCGCCCACGCACTCGAGTATGGGCACTGAGGACACTGGAACACCCGCAGATTGGCGTGCGTTCCAAGCCAGTGCTCGGCCACGCGAGATAAGAACCCCACACATTCACACTCGGAGCAACGAAACAGTTTCTGGGCTGGGTTGTAGCTAGCAATCTTGGAGCTGGTCCACTGCAGCAGTTCCTCGCTGGAAACCCACTTGTCCTCTGTCGTGGCTACCGTATTACTGTTGCCGGCGCTAGCAGTGTTATGGTTATGGTGGTGGAGGTGAGGGTTATGACCACCCCCGCTAACTCCTGCAGCTCCGCCTCTGTACTTTGCCTCTTGAAAATGATGATGTGCACTCAACATTCCTGGGGGAGGGGGGAACCCGTTCTGCATTAATGCCAGCCCGAATGCCGTTAAAGCGCCACCATGTGAATGATGCCCATCGTCGGGTTTGAACCCACCACCATTGCCTTCCCCTTCATAGTCTGGCATCACTCCTACGCCTGCCGCAGCTACGGCTGCGGCCGCGGCGCGCATGCTTGTCGCTATGCCGCCCTCACTCCCACCTCCACTATTACTACTTCCTCCCCCAGTGCCCCCTTCGCCGTTCGTGTCCGGCAGTCCTTCCTCGCCGTACAGTTTCCTCGTGATCTCCTTGAACATGTCTTCGTAACAATCCATATTGGCCGCCGCCGCCATGGGTAATGCCACCTCCATCATTGGTCACCGTACCCAGTCGGAGGAACTGGACACGACGGGCTGTCGCACCTCTCACCACTGCTCCGACGTGCTCCTGGCATCGAAATGACTGCCTGTCACTTTTGATTCAGATTCTGTAAGAAAAAGAAGAGAACAAAGAAAAACTCGAGGGGCGAAACGGCCTGCTCTAAGAACCCTCCCCTAAAATATTACGACGCACCAAACGTATATGTCGTAGCTTGCATAAGACGTTTTCCCAAAATGCATTAGGCCTACCTATGATTTCTTTCATACCTACCCAGAAACGCCAAATTATCGATCCAGATACGTAGCATAGGACGGCGAGTATTGCTGGCGAATGTATAGTGCACGTGTTTCATCTCGGGTATAGTTACGCAATTTTAAGTAACTATTTTTCCAATCCCAAAATAAATGGTAGAGCGCGATGAATTTTTCGCTGCGACTAGCGGTCAGCCCTACGCGAATGCGTACAAACGACAAAGGTAATGTTACCTCCGTACCCAAGCACTGGCGGGACAAAAAGGCATAAATGTAATGCTAGAGTTTTGTTTACCTGAATTTAGTAGGAGGTTGTGATCGCCTTCACGTTCACACTGCTTTACCCCCTCCCCCCTTCCCTATGGGACAGAGCCCTGAGTATCCATTGTACAGCCTGCACCTGCTGGGAATCGAATCCCAATTGTCCAGCTTGTAAGTTTACTGCTAACAGAAAATGACATCACGGTCTACATACCGCAATTAAATCATTCTTCTTGGCGGTACAGTCCAAAATAAGCCTTGACCTCTTTTAATCGTAGTTTTTCTAATCATCATGCAGGCGTAGAACTCCTTTGAGCGAGGATGAACTCATCGTACTACCTCTACCTCCACAAAAGACGAAAATAAACACCACACACACACACACCGACACACATACACACACACCGACACACATACACACACACCGACACACATACACACACACCGACACACACACACACACACACCGACACACACA
>Ga0123355_10002525_pt1 | contig 25916 bp, 15 predicted proteins | sample TergutEmb28metaG_3_FD_89872 | JGI IMG/M metagenome (GOLD analysis project Ga0123355, IMG submission 89872) | Embiratermes neotenicus P1 segment gut microbial communities from Petit-Saut dam, French Guiana - Emb289 P1 | ecosystem: Host-associated > Arthropoda: Insects > Digestive system > Gut ...
GCACTGGCTCGGGAGTTTATATCACTTATGACTATCATATGTATGCCAATAAGCCTATTGATGCTTATACAAAGTATTGTATCAATGAAAATGGGTTTACGGCTTGTGGGTGTATTCCTTGGGGGACGATTGGGGTTGCGCCTGCGGCTGGGTTGTGTGTTGGGTTTGATGTTAGTTGTGATTTGTTGCATAGGGATAAGAAGTTTCGGCAGAATCTTATTTGGCATGGTGGGCGGGGTGGTGCGCTTAGGGCTTATGCTGCGAGGCTTAGCCTTTGAATGCAATACGAAAGATGACTATGAGAGGAATGGGGATTAATATGTATGAAAATATCAGTATCGAAACCGTAGTAATTACTGTGACAACCTCCTGTAATTTGAGCTGTGCTCACTGTTTTAACCGTAAAAATGATGATATTGGACATATGGATTATGATTCTATTGCAAAAATTATAAATAAGTTTTCTTTGTATGGTGCTTCAGAAATAGTGATATCTGGTGGAGAGCCGCTATTGCACCCGGACATTGATAAAATTGTACTCATACCTTTGTTGTACCCAAAAATAAAGTTCATAATAGCAACTAATGGCATGTTGTTGACAGATGATTTGATTGCCCAGATGGAGAAAGTCGATAATTTGTCTATTCAAATAAGTATGGATGGTTCTAATATAGAAATATATGAAAAACAAAGAGGTACAGGTAGCTATAGTGAGTTCTATAGAGGGTTTTTATTGCTAGCCCAGTCATCAGTCAGGTGTATAACATCAAAGATCGCGGTTACAAAAATTAATTATCGTGATGTAGAAAATATATATAAATTATCAGTTGATAATGGCATACTTCCATCATTTCAATTCGTGTCAAGTGCGGGAAATGCGAAAGATAATTGGAACTATTTAGGCCTTAATGTGGCCCAGAAAATATATGTGATAGACACAATAAAGAAAATGAATATCCAATATTGCAAAGATGTTCCAATTCCGATGCCTGGATCGGGCTGTGAATTTTCTGAGTATCAGGAACGAAAGGCTTTTGTTATACGGGCTGATGGATCGGTCATTGCATGTCTATGGCTATATGATCATCCAATTGGAAATATACTTCATGATAGCTTGCCTGCCATTTTAAAAGGAGATGCAATGATGAGGCTCTATGAAATGGGGCATAAAAGGTATGAAAAACGAAATATGAGCTCATTATGTATAAATTGCGTTATTAGGAGTTATTGTCGTTTGGGATGCTTAGGCATTGATCTCATTGATGGTGACGAGAGTGTTCATGATGATTGTGCACTAAGAAAAGCGGATGTTGCACTTGGGTTGTTGAGTCAAAGTAAATGCTAAAGCGGTAAAGATATGTCACAAAATTTCTTCATGTTAATTTTAGATGAAAGGGGGGAATTGTATGAAAAAAGTATGGACTAAGCCAAAGCTGCAAGCATACTCAACAGACGAGATAATTGCGAATATAACCGCTAATGCTCGGACAATGTATGCATGTCATTGTGTTGGAATGTGTGGCGTCACTATTGCGAGGTAAAGCACATGCCAGCAGATAAGCTTTTGATATTATTTCGATAAGGGAGTATGTCATTAAGCTTGCTGTTATTTATCTGGTGCGATTAATACATGTTTTTCCGCTTTAGCATTTGTTTTTACCAAATGTATAAACAGAATGGAGCTTATCTATGAACAATAATGCTGTTATTGCGACAAATGAGCAATTTGAAATAAGCGAAGTTGGAGAAAGTATTATAATTCTCGAACCTAATCTTGAAGAAGTGTATATAGTAAATGGTGTTGAAAAAGATATTTGGGAATTGATAGATGGGGATTCCACTGTAGCAGATATCATAGATAGCATAGAAAATATCTATGAGGGAGATGGTATTGAGAGTGATATAAAAGAGTTTCTCCAGTCTTTAATTGATAAAAAAATCATATACTGTATGGAGCCTAAAGATGTATAGGCTTTATATTCACATACCTGGCACACAACAAGTATATTGTTTAACATCAGACAATTTAGCAATGATGACAATTATTAACAATATATACTATCCATATGTTTTCGAAAGAAATGAATTCCTAGGTAAGTCGGTAGCCACAATTGATGTTTCATACTCTGATCGGCGAATAATTTCCATTTATGACAGTAGTACAGCAAGGGAGCATAAGTTTGACGAAGAACATTCGGTCTTTTTTGTGAATCGCTTTATACAAAATAGCCTTCAAACGATACCTACATGGAATTTACTTCATGGTGCTGCACTAGTTGTCAATGGAAAAACCGTGTTGTTTTTAGGAAAAAGCGAAAGCGGCAAGACAACTCTAACTGCATACCTTATGTTTGTGATGAGACAGACATATATCTCCGAGGATATATTAATAATTAATTACGAGAGAAACGAGTTAACTCCCTTCCCAAGAAGCTTAAATTTGAGGTATGGTACACAGGAGCTTCTGAGAGATGTCTATAGCTTTGAAATCCCAAATGTTAGCCATGAGAGGCTAGGGAGTTATGATAGATTGATTTGCAAACCAGGAAATGTTATGAATGATGTCAGCCAGATTGATTGTATAGTTTTGCTGCAAAGAGGTAAGCCCACCACGTATTGCACTTTTGAGTTAATTGAAAAGAATAAAATTGACATTCTCTTGAATAGTTGCTTTATACCCACAAATATATTGGATAACTTTAAGAGTAGTATACTTTTGGCTGAGAAGAACACTCTTTATCAAGCAAGATATGGAGACTTGAATAGCTTCTATGAAAAATTGAGTGAACTAATTCAATAACGACAGTGTTAACTATATAGGAGATGATAGCCATTGAACCTGTGATGAAAATGGATATTAAGTTAAATATATTGAAGCAACGTTTAGAGAAGGGATTGTCTGCCCAAATACATGTGAGTGGTGACAGTATGTACCCGGTCTTACAAGAAAATGACAATATGAGTCTAGTTAAAGCAGACCCATACCGTGTTGGAGATGTACTGGTTTTCTACTATACGCAATACGAGTTCCTTGTGCATAGGCTTTTGCAAATAAGGGACGGTCTGTACTATTGCAAAGGAGATAATAGTTTCAGATTAGAGGAAGTTGAGTCATCAAACATATTTGGCAAAGTGGTATCAGTATGCAGAAATGGCAACAATGTATTTTTATCGGATGTAGATGATACATTTATTAATCACTCGTTACAGGTTAGCTATGAATTTGAGAGATGTGGTAATGACGTTAAAAACACTGAGATGTATAAGCAATATTTTAGCAAGTATATTTCAGATGATGGATTGCTTATGCAGTCGTAGTGGAGGAAATTATGCGAAGGATTATTTTTCTTTTTACATTGTGCTTGACATTTACATTGGTAGCCTGTGGGCGAGGACGTCAAACCACTGATGAAAATGAGGTTTATTCCAATAGCTTGGTTGATAGTATTGCAAATGGAGGTGCGGCAGGGATTGGCGGCAGCCAACAAGCTGACCAAGCGGTACGTACATTGACCATCCTTGCCACATATTGTGATTATGGTGGCCGTCCTCAGATGTCAACTCCCACTCAAATGTTAAGAATAGCAGAAAGAGAAATGCAACGGGATTGGCGGAACAGAGATGAAGCCTTCCATGTAGAATCGGAAATGATACGATGGAGTGACTTTCAAGCTATGGAGGTGCGCAACCAAAGGCTGGCTGTGCAGCTGATGGCAGGTGATGCGCCGGATATCATATTAGTTAACGGACAGAATATACGCGCTATGGCTGAGCAGGGCTTCCTTGTAAATTTCTATGACCTTATTGATCAGGATCAATACCTGAGCCGCGATGATTTTTTTACCCAAGCTTTGTCGGCTTTTGAAGTATCAGGAGGGCTTTATGCGCTTCCGGTTAGCTTTGGCTTTGAATACGTAGGCATCAATGCCCATCTTCCACAGCACATCATTGATGTATTTACACAAAAATCTTTTATTACAGTAGATGAAATGATGGATATATACTTAGCCCTAAGGGCTGCTTCTGAGTATGATTTTGGTCATTTGGTATTAGGAATTTCGGCTGAGTGGGGCTCAAATCGTCTTTATGAAAGTTTTATAGGGCTGCAGGCCGCATTAGCTACTGAATCAAATGTCCTTTTTGAAACATTTGTGGGAAGATATATAGACTTTGATACCAGAATGAGTGACCTTACAAATCCAAGCTTTGCTTCTAGCTTGTCAACCATGAGAGAGATTTTTGGAAGGGATATTGCTAATCCTACGGGTTATACCGGTGCTAGTACTTATGTTATGAACTGGCGGAACACAGCAATAGTCGATGACAGATTAATGAGTGCATGGGCCAATGAATACGTGTTTGGCATCAAAAACAGCGCTTTAAGTCCTGTTTATGCGTTTATAACACCGATAACCCCTCAATTTGTCCATTATATACCTCTTGTGGACAATGAAGGGCGATTACTTATAAGCCCAAACCCTATAAATGAGGGCGGTTCATGGAGCACAGTAGCGACCAAGATATGCATCACTGTCACTGCAGATATAGACCTCGCATGGGAATTTGTACAGTACATGCTTGAAGCATATGCCATAAACAGTCTTGATTCACTAGCAACCCCAATCCTGCGCGAGCACTTTCATGAGCAGACCCGCTTGTCTATATACAGGGCTCTTGGACAGACACCACGGCCAAGCTTTGTAGGCAGAGGTGACCCAGATCAACATGCATTGATAAGAGACTATACCATCCAAAGAATAGCCGATTACAATGAAATGCCCATGGCTCTCATATCTACCATGATACCTCATGTATTGTATGAAGAAAACCTAGATTTGTTCTTGCGTGGAATTATTTCTACAGAGGATTTTATTCAGCGATTGCACAATTCAGTTGCTCTGTGGTTGATTGAGTAATCGTAGTGGATGATTTATAGATACATTAGAGCGGAGGAAATCGCTTATGATGTTGAGTTCCTTAACCACTGCCGTTATCACTCTAAAGATGGCAAGTCGGATGTCGCGTGATAATGTCACGAATGCGAATAACGATTTGAAAAGAATGATTGTATCCATAGACGATAGAGATAATATGTTAGGCAATATAATACCTATGTTTACATCATCAATCGATGATACTGGTTCTTTAGATTTTGATGCAATTGCTTCTGGAAGCGGCGCATCTTTAAGTGAGATGAAAAGCAGGATAAGGGCTTGTGGCGAACACATTGAAAGATATTGTGGAAAATTTGAAAATGATAGCCAAGTGTCGGGCGTAATTTTTGATACCTATGACAGATTGACAGCTAAAGGTGAATCATGTCTATGTCTTAACGGTTTAATTCCATATGTAGACAATTTTTATGATGACCCTTCTTTTCCTTTCAAGCGATATGACTCTAGCTGTCCGATTACATGGATTAAGGGAGTAGAGATAACTCATAGTAATGACACATGGTTGCCGGCACAAAAGGTGTTTTACAATTATCCTTTCACAAGTGGTGAGCCACCTTATTATAGTGGCGTTTCAACGGGTCTTGCCTGTGGCTATAGCTATCATCATGCAGCACTGGGTGCACTGTATGAAGTAATTGAGAGGGATTCTTTTATGTTGACATGGCTCTTAAAGATGCCAGGAAAAGCCATCATAATAGATGATATTAACAATGATGATTTGCGGACTCTCTACAATCACATATGTAAGTACTTAATTGGAGAGGATCAGCTATTCATCTACGATATAAGTAAAACGAAAGATGTTTGCACAGTTTTAACATATATTAGAAATGATATCCCAAGTGCGTATGGGCTTATTGTTTCTGCTGCATCGCACTTAAATCCCGAGGCTGCACTGCTCAAATCGCTCGAAGAACTTTGTCAGCTTCAGTATTCGGCATATAATTATCTTCTTAAGAACGTGGAAAAGAAATGTCATTATATTGATAAGAGTGATGTCGACACGTTGCATAAACATTTATATTATTATTGTACTGGGGTACGTAGTAAAAATATAGACTTTATTTCCGCATCAGGGGAGCATGTGTGTCTAAGTGAAATGACTGACTATTCGAGGGATACTAATGAAGGTAATTTGGAGCATTTAATTCATTTGTTTCGCAATGAAAATCAACAGATTCATATTGCTAATGTAACACGGGCTGAGCTAAGTAAAAGTGGTTTCTCTGTTTTAAAAGCAATAATACCTGGCTATGTTGATTTGAGTACATCATATAAATATAGAAATCAAAAAAGTAGTCGCCTTCAAAAATATAAGGAGGAGCTTGGCGCAGAAATCAATAGTGATCCACATCCATTCTCGTAAACAGAAGCTGAAGGAGTGTTGATGCATATGGCAACCATAGATAAGCAGAGTCTGGCACTGGAATATCATGAGAGTAGCAAGGTTTTTTCCGGTCTACAACTATCATTTACCTCTAATACGGAATACAAAATTTATCCAAATACCAAAGCAACACAAATGACTAAAAACAATTTAGGTACACTGACAAGTGGCGATGACAATTTTATTAAGGCCCTATTATTGCGTAAGAGCACACGTAGTTTTGCACCCAGAGGGGTTGGTTTCGATAGTCTGTCAAAGCTGTTAACCCTTAGCTGTGGGATGCAGAATGCACGTGATAACGAACCATGGGCAAGGACATACGCAAGTGCAGGTGCACGCTTTCCTATTGAAACATACGCTGTGATCTTAAGCTCTGACGAAATGGAATTAGGGATATATCATCATAACATTCCCGACAATACATTAGAGCTTGTAAAAGCCGGGGATTATTCAGAAGAAGTTAACAGTTTTTACAGCAATCAGATAGGCCAAGTCATCACAAAATTCCCATGTCTCATACTTTTTTCTGTTATCCTAGACCGTACAATGCAAATGTATGGAGAGCGGGGCTACAGGTTCGCCATGCTTGATGCCGGTCACATGAGCCAAAACTTGTATCTTGTAGCATCATACCTAAAACTTGGCATCGTAGCACTTGGAGGCGGAGTCGAAAGCGATAGCAAACTTGACGAGATGCTAAGGATATTGCCCAATGAGGAAAGCGTTTTCTTTGGTTTTGCAGTCGGTCACCCCGCGGAATGTAATGTTGAAAGCACTGATGCATGATATATTAAATAACCTTTTAGTGTGATGAAGGACAAACGTTATGATTCGTAAATTTTTTTCAGAAGAAACCGCCAAGCTTAGAAAAATGAATACTGCCGACAAAGGCTGGTATATCTGGTCATATTATAAGTTGCCAATTATCATCTTTGTACTTGTGATTGCTGTCATCGCCAGCACAATAAGTGTCCGAAATGCGAACACATCCACTCGCGACTACTTATATATTATATGGCTGGCAGACAACTCACAGCCAGAGCACTTAAGGCCACTTAGCCAAAGGCTTTCCACAATAGTGGACGAAGAAAAGCAAGACCGTTATAGGATTGCTGTGCACTCGTATGTCTTTACAGACGATGCATATATAAACCACGGATTATCAGTCCGCTTTAACGCGTTAATCACGCAAGGCGTATTTGATGTCAAAATATTATCCGAAGATGAAATATTGGTTAATGCACTGACTGGGGTGCTAAAATCAATAGATGATGTAATGGCCTATCTCCAGTCCCTAAACCCAGCCTTACACGACTATTTATTAGAAAGAGCATGGATCGTAACATATATTTGCCCCGACAGTGATGAACCTATAGAAGAAAAAGTAGCAATAAGCCTCCAAGGCTCTCCCTTATTAGAAGAACTGGGATTCGATACAAGCCAGATGTATTTTTCAGTAATAGTAACGTCCGGCCGCCACTACGAAATAGCAAAAGCCCTAGAGGTACTTTTCGCAACCTAGCATTGGTCATAAAAGTATAGTGGAGGATAATATGCGAAAGATTACTTTCCTTTTTGCGTTATGCATGGTGCTTATACTGGGCGCCTGTGGACGAGGCAGCGAAGTTGTCAATGAAAATGAAAATTACAACGGTACGGCTGGATATACGGCAGAGAGCGGTACATCCCAAGGCGAACAGCCGATAAGGAATCTAAGCATCCTTGCCGCATATTGTGATTGGTTCATTCACCAAGACTTTACTATCACGCAATTATTAAGGGCAGCGGAAAGAGAAATGCAGCAGGAATGGCGTCATAGAGATGAAACCCTATATATAGATGTAGAGCTGGTGCGCTTCAGCGACTGGCAAGCAATGGAGTCGCGTAACCAGCGGCTAAACATACAAATGATGGCCGGAGACGCGCCGGATATAATAATAATTAACGGGCAAAATGTACGCCCTATGGCTGAAAGAGGCTTTTTAGTAAATTTCTATGATCTCATAGACTAAGATCTGTATCTAAGCCGGGATGATTTTTTTACCCAGGCTTTATCGGCTTTTGAAATAAATGAGGGGCTTTATGTGCTTCCTGTCAGTTTTGGTCTCGAATATGTAGGCATCAACGCCCACCTCCCACAGCATATCATTGACGAGTTTACTCAAAAATCCTTTGTCACTGTTGATGAAATGATGGATTTATACCTGAGGCTTATGGCTGACTATGATCAGGAGTTTGGACATTTATTGTTGGGAATTCCTCATACGTGGAATTTAAATCGTCTTATTGAGATCAGGGAAGGGTCACAGCCCGCTTTTGCTGTGGAATCAAGCATGCTATTTGAAACAATCGTGGGTAATTATATAGACTTTGATACAGGGACAACTGACTTTACTAATCCATTCTTCACATCTAGCCTTGCCGGTATGAGAGAGATTTTTGAAAAGGATATTGTTGATCCTGTTGGTATTCTCGGCACTCGCATTCTCAATTTACACGGCTATGCCCTAAGCAATGACAGGGTAATGGCTTATTGGGCCAATGAGTATGTGTTTGGCATCAAAAGCCCTGCACTGTCACCGATCCACGCCTTTATAACACCAATAACACCTCAGTTTGTCCACTATATCCCTCTTGTGGATAATCAGGGGCGGTTGCTTATAAATCCCAACCCTATACGCGATGGTGGGTCATGGAGCACCGTAACAGCCAAAACATGTATCACAGCAGGGGCTAACGTAGGCCTTGCCTGGGAATTTGTTAAACATATGCTTGAGGCGTATGCCACAAACAGTTTCGAGACAATGGCGTCCCCTATACTGCGCGGGCATTTTGAAAACCAAGTACGGGTTTCTGTTGATAGGGCTCTTGGCCATCCGTGGCGCCCCAACTTTGAAGGCAGAGGCGATTTTGACCAGCACAGGTTAATAAGAGACTATGCTGCCCAAAGGATATCTGCCTACAATGAAATGCCCATGGCACTATTAACCACAGCAATACCCCATGGATTATACGAAGAAAATCTAGACCTCTTCTTGCGTGGGCTTATGTCTACTGATGATTTTATCCAGCGATTGCATAACACAGTTTCCCTATGGTTGATTGAATGAAGACAGCACGCAATCTCACTTTAGACAAATCAAATGCCGGAACACAGCGAGGTGACCCATGCTAAACGCCCTAAACCTATACCGCATAACAATAGCCAAAGGCATACAGCAGTTCGCCACATACCGCGCCAATATTTTTGCCGGCATAATGTCTGCCTTGTTTACGCTGGGCGCACGTTACGCACTGTGGCTGGCCCTATTCGCAACAGGCAATGCGACGGATACAACACTGGTAGAAACCATGACATACTTCGTCATCATGGACATCATCATGGTGTGGACAACCTCTTCATTCGGCAACCGCATAGGTAGTGATATCCAGTCTGGCAATATTTCAATGGCCCTTACAAGGCCGCGTACATATCATTTTCAGTTATTTGCAGGGCTGCATACCGGCGCTGTTGCAAGCACTATCACATACTCCCTGCCTATTTTTATTGCAGCAGCCATTTTTATTGGGGTGTCGCCTCCGGTTTCTATACTTGCATTCGGCATCTTTATTTTGACAGCCGTGTTGGGCGGGGCCATATATATTTTGGTTGACCTCATTATCAGTTACAGTGCGTTCTGGCTAACAGATTATTGGTATATAAGCTGGTATAAGCAGGCGTTGTTTGCACTGTTTGGCGGTACGGCATTGCCTTTGTGGTTTTACCCAGGATGGCTGTTGGCCATAACCAGGGTCTTGCCTTTCCGGTTTGCGCTGTTTGCACCCATTGAGGTTTACCTGGGCAGGATTCAAGGTATGGATGTACTGCAAACTTTGGGAATGCAAGCAGCCTGGATTATAGCGTTATTCGCCGTAGAGCGGCTTGTCTGGTGCAGGGTTCAATATAAAATTGTGGTGCAAGGGGGATAAAATATACAATGCATACATTGCGTGTGTTTCTCACAATTATAAAGCATATGTACCGTGCAAAGCTGGAGTACCCTGGAGCCTTTGTTGGCGGATTTATTGCCCAATGGGTAAGCTATGGGATTTCTATGCTTATGCTGGTTTTGATGGTATGGAACTTTGGTGCACTTGCCGGTTGGCAGCCTTCAGAGGTTTTGTTTATGTATGCAGTGCAGTTGCTTGCCTATGCCTTGGGGGCATCGTTTACATACAACCTATGCCAGCGCTTTCCTCAGATGTCCATAAGCGGTACATTGGACGAGGCATATACTCGTCCCATATCACCTTTTTTTTACATGATGGCAACCAATTTCAATGTGGGGTATATCTCACATATTCTTTTAACTATAGCAGCTTTAAGCTTTAGCATAGTCCAGCTGGGTATATCGTGGACTGTGCTGCTGTGGGGATGGTTTATTGTGGTTATCATAAGCGGTGCGATTATTACAGGATGCATGATGCTAATCTGCGAAATGCCGGCTATCCGTACACGCTCAATGTCCCCAACAGGGCTGTTTTTCTGGCAGACCCGGGAATTTGCTCAGTATCCTATAACAATTTATCCAAGGGCCATGATATTTGCATTTACAACAATATTACCCTTTGGGTTTGTAAGCTTTTACCCGATTCAAGTGCTGCTTGGTAAGGAAGAGGGCATTGCGCCGGGGGTAATGATGTGGCTGTCTCCCGCTGTTGCTGTCTTGCTTGTAGGGGTTACGATGCTGTGTTGGCGTATGTTAACCAGCAAATACGAAAGCGCGGGCACGTAGAAATGCGAAAACATTTTCCTGTATGAGCAAAGCAATATAGCAATTTTCGTTTTCGTAGTCGCCTTACTTCGCCAAAAACGGCTTAAAGCCGCCGATTTTTGGCTCGCAACGCGACAACGAAAACTGAAAATGCTATATGTATAGTTAAGGAGCCCTTCATATGCCGCAGATAGAATTATCAAATGTAACAAAGGATTATGTAATCCGCGACAGGCAAGACAATCGCCGTGCACTTACAAGATTTTTTCGCCCGCGCTATACATCAAAGCGTGCCGTAGAGGATATTAGCTTTAGCATAAACCCCGGCGAGATGGTGGGTTATATAGGCCCAAACGGTGCCGGCAAGTCCACAACCATAAAGATGCTGACAGGGATACTAACCCCGACACATGGCACAGTACGCGTTTTTGACCGTGATCCGTGCAAAAACCGTACCAAGAACGCAATCAAGATGGGTGTTGTATTTGGCCAGCGCTCTCAAATGCTATGGGACTTGCCTGTCTGCGATACCTTTGACATGTTCAGGGTTATGTATAAGATCAGCCAGCATGATTTCAAGCGGCAGCGGGACAGGCTTATAGAAATGCTGGATATGGAAGATTTTCTAACGCAGGCAACAAGGCAGCTAAGCCTGGGGCAGCTAATGCGGGCAAATCTGGCGCTGTGCTTTTTGCACCAGCCCCAAGTGGTTTATCTGGACGAGCCTACAATTGGCCTGGATGTGCTGGTAAAGGATAAAATTCGCGATTTCTTAAAGGAAATCAATAAAGAGCAAAACACAACAATCCTACTAACCACCCACGACACCCAAGATATAGAAGAGGTGGCAAGGCGGCTGATGCTAATAGACAAAGGTAAGCTACTGTTTGACGGCGGGCAAGCGGCCTTTCATGAAAAATACAAAGATACCGAATACACCTTGGATGTAACATTTGCACAGCCCACTCCCACCATAATCCATACCAATTTCCAATTGCAAAGCAATGAGGGCCACGAGCATTCATATAAAATCCCTTACTCGCACATGGGCAAAGGTGACGCTATCAGCTATGTAGCCTCACAGCATACGGTTGCAGATATACGGGTGAGAGAGTCTAGCTTAGAAGATATCTTGAAAAAGATGTACCGCGAGTGACGCCATGATTTGTTTTACAGCAATTCACCTTTAAATCGGACTCGTCTGTCGCCGAAAACCCGTTGAAGCGTTCGGGATTTTCGGCTCGGGCGAGACCGTTTAAAGGGGGAATTGCTATATTTGTTCTCCACCGGTTTCAAATCCTTTACAATAGGCAAAGCTGCAACTATAATTCCGCAGTCAGATGTGTGGAGTGAAAAAATCGCATCACACATAATATTTGTGGATAAAATGGTAGCAAAGCGTTCCCCCATTTCCCGTGGAGGTAAAAATGCCCCCCTTAAAGGTATTACTGGTATCAGCAGAAGTATCCCCATATTCCAAAACAGGCGGCCTAGGCGATGTAGCAGGTTCCCTTCCCAAAGCCCTGCGCGCAAAAGGTGTTGACATCCGCGTTGTGCTGCCAAAAATCAGCAGCATCCCCCAGAGCCGCCTAGAAGGCCTCCGCCATATAGCCACCTTCAACGTTCACCTATCTTGGCGTACTCAGGAAGCAAAAATATATACCCTGGATACGCCTAGCACAGATAGCGCAAACAGCAATCCCGGTGCACCAGCTAAAACCGGCACACCCGTCAACACACTCTGCATATCCGGCGAAACGAATGCAACTGACAAAGGCGAGATATATTTCATAGAAAACGACTACTACTTCAACCGCAGCAGCCTATACGGCCAAGAAGACGACCACGAGCGCTTTGCCTTTTTCACCAAAGCCGCAATAGAAATGCTTAACCACATAGGCTTTAAAGCTGACATCATACATTTCAACGACTGGCACTCGGGCCTAGGTCCCACCTATCTGCGTGATATATACAGCGGCTTCAGCTTTTTTTCCAACATGAAAAGTCTGTATACCATACACAACCTGCACTATCAAGGTGAGTTTGGCCGCCCGGTACTGTGTGACATAGGCCTAAACGACGGCTACTTCCAAAGCATAGAATTCCATGGAAATATAAGCTTCATGAAAGCCGGAATCCTGCACTCCCACGCGGTAAGCACAGTAAGCCAAACCTACGCTAAAGAAATCACAACCGAGGCCTATGGCTACGGCATGGACGGCCTGCTAAGAAAACGTGATGAGGAAGGCCGCCTCTTCGGCATTGTAAACGGAATAGACACCACAACCAGCAACCCAGAAACAGACCCAGCCCTTTATACAAACTTTAACAAAGACAATCTAAATAAGAAGCGAGAGAACAAACACCAATTGCAAGAAGCCCTAGGTCTACCCATATCAGATGCTCCAATGCTAAGTATGATAACCCGCCTAGCCGAACAAAAAGGCCTAGATATAGTCGCTCTAGTAATGGATGAGCTAATGTCCCTAGACATCCAACTGGTAATCCTAGGCACTGGGGAGCCAAGATACGAAAACCTATTTAAACACTACGCTCATCACGTCCCCCAAAAAGTAAGCGCCAACATAAACTTCGACAGCAATCTATCCCAAAAAATCTATGCAGCTTCAGACATATTCCTTATGCCCTCGGTATACGAACCCTGCGGCCTGGGTCAGCTATTTGCCATGCGATACGGCGCAATCCCAATAGTAAGAAAAACCGGCGGCTTAGCCGATACAGTACGCCACTACAACCCCGAGCATAATCCAACCGGCAACGGCTTCCTATTCGAAGACTACGTAGCCAGCGGTCTAATGTGGGCGATAAAAGAAGCCCTGGCCATATACAATACCCCAAACTGGGAACCCCTGGTAAAATCCGCAATGAGCGGCAATTTTTCCTGGGACAACTCTGCCGAGGAATATATAGGCCTATACAACAAAATCATGCAAATGTAGCGCAGTAAGGGCGTTGCATTTTGCTGTATATGCAGTCGCCCGTTAGTACATAATCCACCACATAAGCGTACCATAATCCGCCGAATCACCAGACTAAAAAGTTTTGTCGGTATCATCAAAACCGAAAACAGTGACTAATCCATGGCACGACAAGCACACAATCAATAAGCAAGCGGTTTTTGGTTTTTCTATCCACCAGCAAGCGAAAGCGCAGCGCGGTAGGGCAATAGCTCGTTTTTGGGCGTCTGTGGAGGCGCACGGTAGACTCAGGGGTTGGAAAAACGCCATTTTTGTGTGTGATAACACGTAAAAAATGGCATTTTTCCTCCTCTGAGGCTGCCGTGCAGAAGCCGGAACCGAGCCCAAAAACGAGCTATTGCCCTACCGCGCGGTTCCCACAAATTTTCGCATGCAAACAATCTTAACGCAGATGTAATCATATTTCATATTTACGCCAAATGAATACTATGGTAACATGCATGTGTGAATTTAGCTTCAAAACCAACCAGAGAGACAATACGGGAGGAGAAATGACAATGATTGACAGAATTACGGAGGCGTCTAAGTCCCAGAAATTTAGGATTATAGCGCTCTTTGTTGTTCTAGCCATAGTGGCCGCAATAGCCGTCATAGCCTACGACAGCTATGAGGAATATGCACCATATGGCGGGTATGAAGCAGAAGCCTTTGCAGCCGCAATAGAGGATATAGAAGGCAGCGAATACCAGGAGTACGAGTACCCGGGCGAGGATTACCACGAATACACGCCCTACCAGCCCGAGGGGGATTACATAGAAGGCGGCCAAGTGCTGCCGCCAACGTCCCCGCATTATGCCGAGGGCGACTACGAAGAATACGAAGGATACAGCGGTGACGAAGACACCGCCGAAGATGATGAAACCGATGACGAAGGTGACTATGAAGACATAGAAGGCATCGGCGGCATTATGCCTTTACTGGGCATAACCGTAACCTTCCACGGCAATCCTGTGGCAATAGACGGTCTGCAAAATACTCGTATGACTCAGGCCAACTTTACAATAACCCCGCAGAATATGCCTCAGCCCCCTCAATGGGCGGGTTCTTACGGCTTGCCTGTCCGCAACTTCCTCGGCTGGAACACCCAGCCCAGTGGCCGCGGCGATTGGTTTACCGGCAATACAATTGTGAATGATGCAACAGGTCCTTTCGATGTATATGCTATATGGGGCTTTCCTGTGCATTTTGTTGGCAACGGCGGCGTTCTTGCCGGTAGTACCAACCCCCCTGGTACTGGCGATGTCACCAACCCCAACGATTGGTCTCCCCGCTTAGTACCTGCGGGCTGGGCTTTCAACGACCCAGACCTGGATCATATTTTCCCCAACGATCCGCCATCCAGGCTGCCTACCCATACTTTTGACGGTTGGTATATCCGCCCGGCGGTTGGGACTCCATTCCCCTTTAACCAAAGTGCCCCGGTCAATGACCGCACATATATCTGGGCAGAGTGGACTGGAATTGGCCCTCCTGTTGTTACCTTTGAAGGGGTAGGGGGTATGCTTCATGCCCAAAACTGTCAAACAACAGGCCTACCACACAACTCATGGATACGCAATGTCCAGCAAGCCCCGGCAGACCAGCCAGGGCATCCTGGTTTTAGTATTTTCGAGTCAGGTCAGTTTCCTTTTGCTCATAACCGCTCATCAGCGTGGCCCCTTTCTGCCCCACGGGTAGTGTGGCCCTCCGGCAACGCACCCTACCGTACCCTTGAGGGTTGGTATACCACCCCAGGCGGCTGGTCCGAAAACCCAGGAATAGACCGCTGGGTTGCCCCAGGCTGGAATCATGCCCACGACATCCACGGCCTAGTGCGCTATCCCGCTGAAGAGCTTGCGACCCGTATCGTCACACAAGATACAACCCTCTTTGCCCACTGGGTGTATAGGGTTACTTTCGACCCCAATAACGGGGGCGTACATGCGCTTCCTCCAGGGGTAACCGGTTTCCCCGTTCCCTCAAGCGATGACCAGAACCGCAACAATTTCCGTGATATCCCAATGAACGCAAGCCCCGCAACAGTCAATGCTGCAGGGTATGTTTTCAATGCCAATACAAGAACCCCGATAAACAGGGGAATGCCTCTGGTAAGCACAACAAATCCGCAAGTAGGAGTAAGCCAGCCCTACTATGTACACAGGCTTGGTTACACCTTCAACGGTTGGTGGGATAGGGCGCTTCCTGCTTCTCCAACGGCTAATCACTCAAGCAACCCCAGATATGCCGGGCGTGCAGGCCAGGCACTTGCCGCATACGAAAGCGGAGAGTTTCTTGGAACAACCCCAGTAACAGCCAGCCGTACTGTGTTTGCCCACTGGATAGTTGGGGCAGTCCGCGTAGAGGTCACCTTTGACTTAGGCGCAGGTGTTACCAATGCATCTTGGTATCCCGGTCACCCAGGGGTTCCCTTTTCCCCAGGCCCTGGTCGCCAGGAGCATCCCGGCGATCGCCCTGCAGCCGAACTCAACCAGCGTTTATTTGTCTTGCGCCCCGCATTAGGCGCAACAATTTATGGCTGCGAATTTGCCCGGGAGCCTGATCCTCACGGCTTAAATCTTATTCAAAACTGGCGCTTCCCCAGAAACCCAACCAGGCCCGGATATGTCTTCATGGGCTGGTATCTGGAGGATGGTGTCACCAGATATCATTTTGATACCCAAAATGACGCGGACAAAACCGTAACCGCCCGGTGGGAGCCGGCCATAACCTTGGTATTCAACGCCAATGGCGGTGTCCTAAACGCTTCCACCGCAGGTGACCTTGACGTAACCTACCGCCGCCCTGTACCCATAGGCAGCAGCTTCCAATGGTTGGGCGCGATGGTTGGCGGCGATCCTGTTGGCGCGTGGCAGTCCCATGTGCGCACAGGCACGCATTTCTTCAATATGTATAGCTGGCAGTGGATGCGTGCTCGCGCATCAAGAACCGGCGATTTCGAGCAGCTTACGATAGATCAGCCTCTAGCCACCAACGGCCAGATATGGAATACCAGCCCAGATGGCTCAGGCCTAAGGATTGCCCATAACACGGTACTAACTATGACTGCACTGCAAGACTATCTTGTATATGTCCCAGGTGTGGGATACGAGTTGCCACTGTATGCCCAGTGGGCAGCCCGCGTAACCTTTGATGCCAACCTTGCAAGCGTTGGCTCAGGTTTTGGCGACTATTCAACCTTCCGAATGGTTCCAGCAACTAGGACTGTAAACAATGCATACCAAAATGTGCATTCCTCAGCACTAACCATGCCCGATGTCACCAACTTCCCCGGTGCATCACAGCCTAACCTTCTCACCCTAACAGGCCGTACCTTCGAAGGCTGGAATACAGAGCCCGATGCAACAGGCGCATGGTTCACTGCTGACACAGTTGTAAATGCCCCCGTAACCGTATATGGCATATGGCAGGCTAGAATGTACTTCAGCCCAGGCTTTGGCCCGGCATCCACCATGGCAGGCCATGGGTTTATCCATACCCTTGGTGTCGGCCCATCACCAACGCCTACATGGCATTTATTATTCGACCCACCAGAGGCCTTTGGCGACAGACTACCCGACACCAACCCACCAGCCTCTGCACCACCTCCACAATGGGTACACGCCGCTGACCCAACAGGCCACGTTTTCATGGGCTGGTATACAGGCCCTCATAGACTTGGCCAAACCAGAATGTTCCATGACACCATAGCCGTAGTAGCCGGCAGACGCTACGCCATCTGGAATGCCCGCGTAACCTATAATACCGTAGGCGGCACAATCGGCGGCACTTCTGTTACATGGGTAGACGTCGGTAGCGTAATAGGCCCAACCTTCCCCAATGCGGCCAATATAGTGCGCCCCAACTGGGTATATTGGGACGAGTGGAATACCTTGCCAGATAATTCAGGTGATGTATTCACATCCACCTGTGTTGTTCCCCACTGGCTAGATCTTTACGTATCCTGGCAGGCCGAGGTTGTATTTACGCCAGGTATGGCTGCCCCAGGGGGCACAGGCCCCGGCACAATACCCGGAGGCACACCAGGTCTTATTCGTCGTGTGCCAGAGTTCCGTACCTTTGCCCAAAACACACCAGACAACCGTTTCCCCACCGCAACCCACAGTGACCCATCCCAGGAGTTTGACCACTGGGTAATCCGGGAAGCCAATGGCAACCCATCTTTGGTAGGTGAGCGGCTGACCGATACTATGCCAATGCTTGACGGCAATCTAGTAGTAGAGGCCGTATGGCGCACAGTGCGCTATCCGGTAACCTTTGACCTAAACGGTGGCAATGTTGGCGGAGCTACCGCCGATATATCCCGGGATGTGGCCCGCGGTCAGATGGTAGGTATGGCATGGCTTCCAGACGCCATACCCGCCCCCCTTCGTGACCACTATACATTTGCAGGCTGGAGAGTATCTACAAGCCCAGCAGGCATTACCATTACCCCAGGCGAAGTAAATACTTGGGCTGTATCAGGCCCTGTAACCTTTGTGGCCGAGTGGAGCGCAGTACCAGTAGATGTGGTATTCAATTTTAACGGTGGCAATGTTAGCGGAGCGTTAACCTCGACAATCCAAGTCCCCCATGGCAGGGTCATTAATTATGACAATGTACCAGCACCAATTAGGGCTAATCATTCCTTCTTAGGCTGGCGTAGAGGCAATGCCCCACCAGATATGTCATCAGGTGCAGTGGGCAATACCGTTATACTGGCATCCTATACATTGGCGCAACGTACATTCTATGCCGTATGGGAAGCTGACCGTATCCCTGTAACCTTTGTGTTAAACGGCGGCCTTGTAAGCGGCAGCATCAATGATGTAATCCGCCATGTAGAACACGGCCAAACCGTGGCAGCGGTATCTACCCTGCCAACCCCAGGGGTTCCCACACCAACCCATCCTACCCTGCCAATTTTGGTTGGCTGGCGCAGCTATGACAACACAATATTGCAGCCAGCTGCCATCGCTGCCCTTACAATCACACAGCCAAGAACCTTTACCGCAGTATGGGGCAGGCCGGAAGTGACTGTGACTTTCAATTTGAACGGCGGCAATGTCAATGGTGACACAAACCCTGTAGTTCACACCGTCCCCGTTGGCCAGCCAATAGGACATAACAACGTACCAATTCCTGTCCGCGCAGACCATGTGTTCTACAGATGGCAAGAAGGGACAGTATACAGAACCCGTGACCAAGTTGCGGCAATTGAGCCTATTGCCGATGAAAATAGAACCTTCACCGCAATATGGCATCCTATACAACATCCCGTAACCTTTGTGCTCAATGGTGGCAATGTTGGTGGCGCTACTGAAAACATAAGCTTCCAAGTCAACCAAGGTGCGCAAATATCAACAGGGGGCACTGTCCCAAGCCCGGATCATGCAACTGCTACCTTTGCAGGCTGGCAGGAGAACGGGGTAGGCCAGGTGCATCTAAACCCTGCTGTTGAAGCAATGACTGTAACCGGCCCGCGTACCTTTGTTGCAGCATGGAATCTTAACACCCACCCCGTAACCTTTGTGTTAGGCGGCGGGTATATGAATAATGATACAACCCAGACCGCCAATGTAGTTGTGCAGGTTGTACATGGCCAGCAAATTGGTCATGCCGCAGTACCCATGCCAACCCGTGCAAACTATACCTTCCTTGGCTGGTACGAAGACAACGCACCTCCACGGCTTACTCCATTCCAGGTTGGTGTTGTTACAGTAACAGCGCCGCGTAGTTTTACGGCTCGCTGGGCAGTTAATCAGCATCCTGTAACCTTTGTGCTTACAGGCGGCACATACAACAGCACAATGCTGAATCATGTAATCATGGTAAACCATGGCGCACCTGTTGCCACAGTGCCAACACCGCCATTGTTGACCCATCCAAGTCTGGCATTTATGGGCTGGCGAAGGGATGGGGCAGGCCCAACATCCTCATCTGCGTTGGTAGCTGGCGTAATTGTCACCCAGCCTATGACCTTTGTAGCAGTATGGGGAACCAGAAACTACAATATCACCTTTGACCTAGGCGGCGGCAATGTAGGCGGCGATACCAACAATGTAGTACGCAACCTGCCATATGGTGGCCCAATAGGGGAAGCCAATGTGCCAGTGCCTCAAAGGCTGGGCCACAACTTTGATGGTTGGGAATATGTAGCCCCGCCGCTGATGACCCGTCCACAAGTAGGCGCAGAAACAGTAACCGGCGACAGAACCTTTATAGCCAGATGGAGCCCTATTCCTCATCCTGTGGACTTTGTGCTTAACGGCGGAACCTACGGCGGCAGCCCCAACGATATCCTTCACACCGTATTACACGGCCAAGCTGTTACGGCAGCCAGAGTGCCCGCCCCGGTACTCCATGCTACCCACAGCTTCGATGGCTGGTTGTTGTACGGTACAAACAACGTATTATCGCCGGCACAAGCGGCAGACCATGTAGTTATTGGCCCCACCACCTTTATAGCCCAGTGGAATGCCCCGGCATATAACGTAACCTTTGAATTTGCCGGCGGACATATATATGTAAGCGGAGACCCATTCCTAGGCCCCCGTATAGTTTCCTTGCAATATAGCACCCAAATCGGCGCCCCCAATGTGCCTGAGCCGGTGCTTCAAAACTCAACTCTAGCCGGTTGGCGTGAGGTTGTAGGCGGTGAGCTTGTAGGTGAGGTATTGACTCCCCTTCAGGTTGCCAGCAGACAGGTAACAGGCAACCTAACCTTCCGTGCAGTATGGAACAGAGGAAGCCACCCTGTAACCTTCCTATTCCCCAATGCAACATATACTGATAGTGCTGATGTAAACCATGCAGATACATTTGTGCGGCAATATCAGCATGGCGCAAGCATTATGCTTGGCGATGTCCCCACCCCGGTACTGGCCAACCATGTGTTAATAGGCTGGCGTCGTGACGGCGCTGCGGTGGTAATCCCAAGTGCGGATATCCCAGGCACAACAGTAAACGCGCCTATCACCTATGTAGCCGTATGGCAGCTTAACGCCTACGATGTAATCTTCGACCTAAACGGCGGCAACGTAAGTGGCTCTACAGCCAATATTACCCGCACTGTAAACCGGGGTACACAAATTGGTGCGGCAGTGCCCGAGCCTGTAAGAGACAACCACAACTTCGTAGCCTGGCGGGAAAATGATTACCCCGCGACAGGTGACCATACAGACCGTACCTCAGGCCAAGTTGCGGGCATAACCGTAAACGGCCCAAGAACCTTTGTTGCCCAGTGGGCTCCAATAAACCATCCCGTAACTTTTGACCTAAACGGCGGCAATATTGGCGGCGACACCAATCTAGTTGTGCAGCAAGTGTTGCAGGGTAGCACAGTTGGCGTAGGCAACGTGCCTGCCCCTGTATTTGGCACTTCTACCCTTACCGGATGGAGAGAACTTGGCACAACTGCCATCCTTCAGCCAGGAGATGTAGGCAACACTCAAGTCAATGGCCCCAGAACCTTTGTGGCCGTATGGGACGAAGATGCCCATCTGGTAACCTTTGACTTAGATGGTGGCAACGTTGGCGGCGAAACAGCCGACATAACCCATACAATCGGCCACGGCCAGGTTGTAGGCGGTAACAATGTGCCAGAACCAGTGCGTCAATTCCGCACCCTAATGGGATGGCGTCGCGACAACGAAACGACAGTAATGACACCGCTTCAAGTTGCTAGCGTAACCGTAAACAGCCCCACTACCTTTACAGCGGTATGGGCCCAGCTTCCGCAGCCTGTGACATTTGTACTAAGCGGCGGTAATGTTGGCGGTAACACAGCAAATATAATCGAAACCGTATACCAAGGCGTGGCAATCGGCCTTGATAGAGTTCCTGTTCCGGTGCTTCCTGGTTCAGTTCTTACAGGCTGGAATAGGGAAGGTGCAGGCCCACTGCTTCTGCGTGCTGACGTAGCCGCAATAGTAGTAGATGCTCCGATAGTCTTTGTAGCGGTATGGGATGCAACAACCCACCCTGTAACATTTGACTTGGCAGGCGGCAATATCGGAGGTGATATGGCCGATGTTATAGCCAATGTTGTCCACGGTTCTCCCATCGCAGGTGCAGTGCCAGAGCCGGATCGCACCAACTACCAGCTACTAGGCTGGCGGGAAGACGGCGTTGGCGCAACGCTTTCACCTGTGGATGTAGCCGATCTTATTGTCACAGAACCAAGGGATTTTGTGGCAGTATGGGAGCGTATGCAGCATAGCGTAGTGTTCAACCTCAACGGCGGTAATGTTGGAGGCGATACAACCAATATCAGCTATACCGTAGACGCAGGTACAATCATAGGCCAAGGCCGCGTTCCAGCTCCTATTATGGTGGACGCGATATTCAATGGCTGGCGCATAAATGGCGAAGGCTCGATTTTATCTTCAGCTTATGTGGCCGATATCGTAGTCACTGGACACCTGCTGTTCGTGGCAGCATGGGATGAAATCCCACACAATGTAGTATTTGACCTTAACGGCGGATATCTAAACAACGACCCAACCCAAGATGCTAATGTAATCCACAGCATCCCACAAGGTGAGCAAGTGGGGGCGGGCAATGTCCCCAACACCACCCGTGAAAACTACACCTTCGGCGGCTGGCAGCTTGGCGGAACCGGCAACCCGATTGCCCCAATAACCGTTGCCCAAACCGTTGTAGAAGGCCCAATGACCTATGTTGCAGTATGGAACCGCATACAGCATCCGGTAACCTTTGACCTAAACGGCGGTAATGTAGAAGGCAGCACAGCCAACATCGTACACACTGCAAACCAAGGCGACGAAGTAGGCGCAGCCAATGTGCCTAACCCGGTACGTGGCGGCTCGGCCCTTACCGGCTGGCAAGAAAACGGCATTGGCCCGGTTCTTCAAACTGGTGATATCGCCGACAGATTAGTCACTGGCCCGCTGACATTTGTTGCGGTGTGGGATCAATCTGTCCACCCAGTAACCTTTGACTTAAACGGCGGCTCTGTAGATACACCATTCCCGCAGCCACTTATGGTGCTCCATGGTGACACAATTGGTGGGGCCAATGTTCCTGCACCATGGCTTTTGAATAACACATTTGGCGGCTGGCGTGAAGTTACCGCCGAAGGCGAAGGCCCAATAATTAACTCCCAGGCCGTGGCCGACATCGTTGTTACAGCACCACGGGCATTTGTGGCGGTATGGAATCCGATAACCCACCCCGTAACCTTTGTGCTTGACGGCGGGAATGTTGGCGGCAGCACCGCGAATGTAATTGACGAAGTACCTCAAGGCGAAGAAATTACCGCCCCCCGAGTGCCTACTCCTGAAAGAGAAGCCTCTACACTGACAGGCTGGCAGCAAGGTGGAGCCGGCGCAGTGCTGACATTGGATGATATTGCGGAAATGGTAGTTTCAGGCCCGCTGTCATTCACAGCGGTATGGGATACCCAAGTGCATCCTGTGACATTTGTCTTAAACGGCGGATATGTAGGCGCAAGCCCTGATGATGTAGTTCACAATATTATCCACGGCGCGCAAATCGGCGGCAACAACGTGCCCCAGCCTACCCGCGCAAACCATACCTTCCAAGGCTGGCAGGACGATACCACCAGCCCGGTAATGACACCACTGCAGGTGGCAGGCCAAGTAATCACTGCCCCTAGGGTGTATGTGGCGGTATGGAGCCCTATCACTCATCAGATAACTTTCAACTTAAATAACGGCAATGTTGATGGCAACACAGGCCCAATTATCTACACCGCCAACCAAGGCGACCAGATAGGCGTCACCAATGTTCCAGCCCCAGACAGAAGCAACTCTGTCCACGTTGGCTGGCAAGAAAACGGAATAGGCCCAGTGCTGACCCCAGAAGAAGTTGGCGACCTGTATGTAACCGGTCCACGCCTCTTTATTGCGGTATGGGATGCTATAGTCTTTGACGTGATATTTGACCTTGACGGTGGAAACGTCGCTGGCAATCCTGATGATATAACCGTGCGCATTGCCCATAGCCAAGCAATTGGTACAGCAGTGCCTGCCCCGGTACGTGAGAACCATACCTTTGGAGGCTGGCGCGAAGATGGCCAAGGCGATGCAATGACATCTGCTGCGGTTGCGGCGGAAACCGTCACCAGCCAAAGGCTGTTTGTGGCAGTGTGGAGCCTGACACAGCATACCGCCACCTTTGACCTAAACGGTGGCAGATACAATGATTCACCGGCCAATGTTGTACGTACCGTTGACCACGGCGACCCGATAGGCGCTGGCAACGTACCCGATCCAACCCGTGACGACTCTACCTTCAACGGTTGGCGCGAAAGCGGCACAGGCCCGGTACTTTCACCGGAAGATGTGGCTGAGATTATCCTTACCGGCTCCAGAACCTTTGTGGCGGTATGGGATGAAATCTTGCATCCTGTAACCTTTGATTTAGATGGTGGCAATGTTGGCGGAAATACTGCTGATATCACCCTCCAGATTCCCAATAACTCCAATGTTGGGCCTGGCAATGTGCCTGTTCCTGTACGGGTTAACCATACCCTTGCCGGATGGCGTGAGTCCGAGGCTGCTGCTATCCAAACCTCGGCCCAGGTTGGCATGATTACAATCAATGGCCCAAGAACCTTTGTTGCGGTATGGGAGCCAATAAGACACCCTGCTACCTTTATCTTAGATGGCGGTGTCTATAATGAAACAACCGGCAACGTAACGCAGGATGTATACCAAGGCACACCAATAGGCAATGTGCCAGCACCGGAACGGGAAAATCATATCTTTGATGGCTGGCGCGAAGTAGGGGATACCCCAGTGTTATCCTCAGATGTTGTGGCAGGTCATACCCTTACCGGCCCGCGGGCATATATCGCGGTGTGGAGAGCTATACAGCACCCCGTAACCTTTGAACTGCGCGGCGGTAACGTTGGTGGTGCAACTGCCAACATCACTGTCCAGGTAGATCACGGTGCTCAAATTGGGGCTACCAATGTGCCTGTGCCTCTTCGCAATAACTTTACGCTAATAGGTTGGCGTGAGGCTGACGGCCCAGTACGCACACCACTGCAAGTTGCCGGGACAACAATAACCGCCCCCCGTACTTTTGCAGCAGTATGGCGTGTGACCAACGTGACAATAACGCCGGATGGTGACGATGACTATACCGTAACCGTACCGCCGGGCACAGATTACGACACAAACATAGATGATGACGGCAACATCACCATAACCGTTCCACCACCTGGAGATGGTGAGTTTGATGATGACACTACCATCACCGTACCACCTGGCTATGAAATAGTAGATGGCCCGGAAATAGATGATGATGGCAACCTTATAGTAGTAATCCGTCCGCCAGGAGATGACACAGGCGGCGGTGATGGCAACAATGTTCGTCATCCTGTGACTTTCGTGCTGCGCGGCGGCAATGTTGGCGGCGCAACTGCCAACATCACCCACCAAGTAAACCACGGCAACGCAGTAGGGGTTGTACCTACGCCCGTCCGTACCAACTTCACCTTAGTTGGCTGGCAAGAAGGAACCGGCCCGGTACTGACACCATTGCAAGTGGCAGGCATAAACGTAACCGCGCCACGGACATTTAACGCTGTATGGCGCATAGCATCCGTGACAATAGAGCCAGACGGTGACGGCGACTACACTGTAACCGTACCACCAGGCACGGACTACGACACAGACATAGATGATGACGGCAATATCACCGTAATAATCCCACCACCAGGGGATGAGGATTTTGACGAAGACACTACAATCAATATCCCACCAGGCTATGAAATAGTAGGCGATCCCGAGATAGATGAGGATGGTAATCTGGTAGTGGTAATCCGCCCGCCAGGAGGCGGCAGGGAAGAAAA
>Ga0123355_10002526_pt1 | contig 25913 bp, 18 predicted proteins | sample TergutEmb28metaG_3_FD_89872 | JGI IMG/M metagenome (GOLD analysis project Ga0123355, IMG submission 89872) | Embiratermes neotenicus P1 segment gut microbial communities from Petit-Saut dam, French Guiana - Emb289 P1 | ecosystem: Host-associated > Arthropoda: Insects > Digestive system > Gut ...
AAAGTTTTTCCAACCAACAACCCCTCAAAATCTACCGACGCAAAACCCTAACCTAAACCCCGCATATTCCCCCCCCCCCCCCCCCTCCCCCCCTTTCCCCCCCCCCCCCCTCTCTCTCTCTTTCAGTTGGGATAATGTGGTCAGTATAGCTACTAGCACACAGGCTTGACAACCCAGGAATCTTGGTTTGATTCCTTGGGCCCACCCAACCTCCTACTCAGTGGGTACCAGCAGTGCTGTCTCCTGAGGCAAAGCAGACAGGGTGTGAGGTTCCCACTTACCTCCATCTACTGTCAAAGTTAAGAATGAGTGGTGCTATACCTCCACTCCCCCATATACCTGAATGGCATGCACACGGCCAACTTTACCATGATGATGCTTTTTTTTTATTGAAAGATTTTAATATCCTGTGTGTCAATTCTATGACAGTGTCACTGGTGGACATCCCTGTCCTCAAGCCACACTCTTCTGGGACCAATAGGTTATTTGTATTCACGTGATGTTTAGCATGCCACTTAATAATACCATCAGATGCTAAGATTACATAGCATCCAGTACACATATGTTGCTTTAACCTACTGCACAGAGCTTTTGCAAATAAAATAAAAAAAAACAGTGAGACAGGCCTACAGTTAGTCATGCTAGTTCTGTCATCCTTTCTGTGAAGTTATGTTACTACAGAAATATTTAGACAGCCAGAAAAAAATTCCTGTGTCTAGTCTGTGATCATAAGTGCAACTTCAAAGACAACTAACTGAGGCCAAACGAGCTTCTAAAATATTGCTTATTTCACTGCAGCATCATGATTTCTTTTTATACCTGATGCAAAAAGGCATTTGTTCAGTTTGATGCACTTTACCTGTCTTGTTTCTTACCATGCTCCATGTTGTTTTAATATAACTATCTGATTTTGCTATAGGTCTACGGCATTGCTGCTTTTTTTTAAGTCTCTATCATTATTTATTTATTCAGAAATACTGTTATGTCCAGACTGGTTACAAGGTATTTCTGATCATTCAAAACATTGGACTGTCTTAAAATTTATTTATTTATTTATTATTTCTGATTTTGCCATGCAACATGCAAAATGCTTTGATGCTTGGATCACTACTGGTCCTACCATCTGTATAAAGACTGATTTTGTTTCCAAGTTATTTTCATAACCTTTGATAGTCCAGTAATTCTGTATTTTGCCTGCACTTTTACGTACTGTCAGAAAACAAACTTTCAAGTGTAAAGGTAAAGGTAAAGTTAAAGTTTGCCCTAGAAAAGGCCACGAAGGCCCAGAGGGGGAGTAGAGGTATAGCTATACTCTTTCTTTAACCTCGGCGTTAGGTGGGGGTGGATGGTCAACGTCACACCCCAGCCACTTAACCCCCCCCCGGTAAAGACCTGGTACCAATTGTAAAGGAGGCTGGGTGGGCCACAGGGCTGGCCAGGGCAGGTGCGGGAAATCTCGCCCCCACCGGGATTCGATCCCCAAACCATCCAGCCCGTAGCGCATCGCTGTACCGACTACACTATCACAGCCCAAACTTTCAAGTATCCAAACAAGTATTCAAAAATAAGCTAAACTTAATGTTGGTCTCACTGCTCTTAGAGACTCCCATTTTACCTGGTTTAGCAGGAACTGAACCTGCATGAACTTATTTTCTTAGTTCCCAGCTTTAATGGTATTGAGTTAACTGCGTCAGCAATATTATTAATTGTAAACAAGACAGGCAATGTATGTATAACATAACACTGAGGCATATTCATGCAACCATTGTTGACATGTCAAAGCAATAAGTAATATATATTCTGAGTGTGTTCCAGTAGCTTTAGTTATCCTGTATGCAATTCTCATGCACCATATTGTCATCTGTGGCCTGCCCAGCTCTATAATATTTTTTTTCACATTATCTCACAAACAGCACAATTTTCAAAGTTACTGAACATAAAATGTGTGTTTTGATTTTCTCTACAACTTTCACATGAAAAATGTCTCATTCTAAGAAGAAATGAGAGAGAGAGAAGACCAAAACTGAACACTGGTCACCATGTAAAGTACCCATTATTCTTGTAACATTTCAATGAAATTTGCATTTTCTCCACAGATTTTTGAAAAACATTAAAATAACAAATTTCATTAAAATTTGTCCAGTGGGAACTGAGTTGTTTCACGAAGACGGATGGCTGGATGGACGGGCAGGCAGGCAGACGTACATGATAAAGCTAACAGTTGCTTTTTGTAATTTTGTGAATGCACCTAAAAAATGCATCATGGTCCAATAGGCCATTTACTAAGGAGACGTAATAGATGAGCTTTAGCTTGTATTATCCATAAAAATGTTGGGGCACTAATTTACTGGAGTAATATCATTGGTCAAGTCCTGTCAGCTCAATTATTGCATAAAATGCAGCCCGTTCAGCAAACTGCCAACAAACCCATTACCATAAACCACATTCCTTGTCTTTAGCACTGAAGCTATTTTGGTCTCAATGGGTATGTGAACACTCAAAAAACCACCTCTTGGTCTCGAGTTGATTCATGAAGAGCTATTACATGGTGTTATGGCAAATGTGTGGTGTACTATTAATGCAAGTAGGATTAACAGTCCCATTTTTTCTGAGACCATGAATTCAAACCAATGTGTAACATATATTCTTATACCATTTTTGAACACATGTCCAGTTATTAAAGAAACTATGCCATTTTCAACAAGGCAGTACAACAGCTCACAAAGCAAACAATTCTGTGCACCGTTTACAGGACGTTTCTGGTGACAGAACAGTAAGAATGAGAATGTGGCACCCTTTTTCACCAGACAAGAATACATGCAATTTTTACGTATAGGAACGGATAAAGAGCACAGTTATAATCCTTGCACTGCAGATGATCTGTAAAAAGCAATCAGGATGTAGAGTTTTCATTGTCACTGGTAGAACTTTGATGTGCCTTGCATGTGTTGGTTAGATGTGATGTGTGTGTGTCCACTTAATACAAAATGCAACATACTGAACTAAAGTTTCCAGCACCTTCCTTAAATATGGTGACTAAAAACATAATATTAACTGCAACACAGTGAACTACAACACATGGGTGGACCATGGCACATAGCAAACTGGAATGGCAGTGGGAAGTGATCAAATAAATATGGACTGATAAAATTATGGCTGTATCAACTGCTGCACTTGAGTTACTTTGAGTTCTTGTTGCAAAATTCACAGTATGTGCCCAAACATATGTTGTTAAAAAAAAAAAAACTTCAGCTGTTTCACCCTCTTTATCATCAGCTCAGTAAATTATATTTTTCACCACAAATCAAAACCTCATATTTTGGATTATAAGCAGCATGTCATTTGTTTATAAATTGGTTAAAATCTCTTGAAGCAGCTCTGTACAGACTTAAAAAAATTACATTAAGGAACACCATCACATTGTGCTACTTAATCAGTAACAATTTAAATCCACACAAACACAACAACTGAACACCATATGTTAATTTATTTACTTTCCTACAACATGTTTCATGATAAGTGGGTCCCTGTCACCATGGCATGGCACGTTCTAAGGATGCGGATGGAGGAATGGACTCCAATATGGAAGGTAGCTGTGAACATATTGAATAAGCAGTCATGGACAGCCCACAATGGGTGGTACTCCAGCTTGGGGGTTGGGGGAGGTGCTAACAACTCTGCACCATAAAAACATATCCTGTTATGAACTGTTTACAAAGAAAGCCTTGGACCTGGATTGATCCTCTGGTACAACCTAAGCAATGGGAAAGGGATGTGAGATATGGTACTTGGAATGTTAGGAGCCTCTATAGGGAAAGTTCACTTACAGCAGCAGCCAGGGAATTACAAAGATATAAATTAGATTTCGTTGGTGTGCAGGATGTTAGGTGTGGCAAAGAGGGCACAATAAGAGCAGAGGATTATAATATTTTCTATGAAAGAGTAAATGAAAATCATCAATTGGGAAGAGGATTTTTTGTACATCAAAGAATAGTATCAGCAGTTAAGAAAGCAGAGGTTGTTAACGACAGGGTGACATATATAGTTCCGAGACGTCGCTGGTGTAATATGATTGTTCTGAATGAGTATGCACCAACTAAGGAGAAAAGTAATGATCCAAAAGACAGTTTTCATGAGGATTTAGAGCAGGCTTTTGATCATTTTACTAAATACCATATGAAAATTCTATTAAGAGATTTTAATGCAAAAGTGGGGGGACAGAATATTTTCAAAATGACAATTGGGAATGACAGTCTACATCAGGATAGTAAAGATAATGGTGTTAGAATAGTAAACTTTGCCACATCAAAAAATCTGGTTGTTAAGAGCATGATGTTCCCACACCAAGACATTCATAAATACACCTGGACCTCTCCAGATGGGAAGACTCACAACCAGATTGTTCACATATTGATAAACAGGAAATGGCATTCGAGTATACTAGATGTACGAAGTTTCAGGGGAGCTGACTGATATTGTATCACTATCTGGTGGTTGCAAAAGTTAGGGGACGACTGGCAGTAAATAAACAAGTAGCACATAAGTTGGATGGGGAAAGATTTAATCTAAGGAAGCCAAATGAGCTGGAGATTAAGAAGCAGTGTCAGACTGAGATTTCAAACAGGTCTGCAGCTTTGGAGAACTTAAGTGATTGCGAGGACATAAATAGGGCTTGGGAGAACATTAAAGAGAATATTAAAACTTCAGCTAAAGAGAGTTAAATCTGCACGAATTGAAGCAGCAAAAACCATGGTTTGATGAAGAATGTTAGGTTTTTGTAGATCAAAGGAAGCGGGCTAAAATCCAGTGGGTACAGAATCCAAGCCAAAGCAATGTAAATAATCTAAACAATGTAAGACTTGAAGTTAGCAGACATTTCAAGAACAAAAAGAAGGGATATCTGAAAGGTAATATTAAGGAACTTGAAACTAAAAGTAAGATCAAAAATATTAGGGACTTGTATAAGGGCATCAAGGACTTTAAGAAGGGTTACCAGCCCAGAATATAGTAAAGGAAGAGAAGTGTGATTTGGATGTAGACTCCCACAGTATTTTGGCTAGGTGGAGGAACCATTTCTCCCAGCTATTGAATGTACATGGGATTAATGATGTTAGGCAGACAGAAATACACACAGCAGAACCACTAGTGCCTGAGCCAGGTGCATTTGAGCTTGAGATGGCTATTAAAAAGCTAAAAAGTCACAAATCACCAGGTAAAATTCAAATCCCAGCAGAACTGATTAAGGCAAGGGTTAGAACAATTCACTATGAGATCCATAAACTAATTATTTCTATTTGGAATAAGGAGGAATTGCCTGAGGAGTGGAAGGAGTTGATCACTGTACCTATCTACAAGAAGGGTGATAAAACAGACTGTAGTAATTATAGGGGCATATCATTTTTGTCAACTACATACAAAATTTTATCCAACATCCTGCTCTCATGGTTAACTCCATATGAAGAGGAAATTATTGAGGATCATCAATGTAGATTTCAAAGCAACAGAGCAACTACTGATCATATATTCTGCATTTGTCAAACACTTGAGAAAAAATGGGAATACAACAAAGCAGTGCATCATCTCTTTATTGACTTCAAGAAAGCTTATGATTCAATTAGGAGGGAGGTTTTGTATACTGTTCTCATTGAGTTCGGTATCCCCATGAAACTGGTAAAGATAATAAAAATGTGTCTGGCTGAAACTTATAACAGGGTCCGGGTAGGCAAGAATTTGTCTGACATGATTCCTATTAAAAATGGTCTTAAACAAGGAGATGCTCTATTGCCACTGCTTTTCAACTTTGCTTTAGAATGTGCCATTAGGAAGGTTCAGGTAAACAAGGATGGCTTGAAATTAAATGGTACACATCAGCTTCTGGTTTATGCTGATGATGTTAATAGATCGGGAAGCAGCATACACACTATAAAGGAAAACACAGAAGCTTTGATAGTGGCTAGTAAGGAGACTGGACTAGAAGTAAATGCTGATAAAACTAATTACATAGTCATGTCTCAAGATCCGAATGCAAGACGAAGTCACAAAATGAAGATTGATAATAGATCATTTGAAATGGTGAAAGAGTTCAAATATTTGGGAACAACCTTACCAAATCAAAATTCTATTCAGGAAGAACTTAAGAGCAGATTGAAGTCACGGAATGCTTCCTATCATTCAGTGCAGAACCTTTCATATTTGAGTTTGCTATCCAAAAATTTAAAGATTAATATATACAGGACTATAATTTTGCCTGTTGCTTTGTATGAGTGTGAAACTTTGTTACTAACATTGAGGAAGTAACATAGGCTGAGGGTGTTTGAGAATAGGGTGCTGGGCCAAGGAGGGATGAGGTAACAGGGGAGTGGAGAAAACTACATAATGAGGAGCTTAATAATCTGTACTCCTCACCCAATATTGTTTGGGTGATAAAATCAAGAAGAATGAGATGGGTGGGGCATAGGCACATACAGGGTTATGGTAGGGAAACCTGTGGGAAAGATACCACTTGGGAGACCCAGGCATAAATGGGAGGATAATATTAAGACTGATCTTCAGGAAGTGGGATGTGAGGGTATGGACTGGATCAAACTGGCTCAGGATAGGGACAGGCGGCAGGCACTTGTGAATATGGTAATGAACCTTTGGGTTCCATGAAATGCAGAGAATTTCTTGACTGGCTGAAAACCAGTTAACTTCTCAGGACTCTACTCCATGGAGTAAGTAAGTTAAGTAAGTAAGTAAGTAAGTAAGTAATGAGTACAACATGTTTCAGTTATTCCACACGAAGTAAGTAAGTAAGTGAGTAATAAGTGAGTACAGCATGTTTCAGTTATTCCACTCGAACATCTTCAGGTAGAAAACATGAGTACAAAAATGGTTTGTAGTTCAGTTGTCTAAAAAATAATCAATTTGCAAATGAACTGGAACTTTTTAAGGTTGTTAATAGCGAATGATGATCAAACTATATTGCCACTCACAGTTATGTGTGGCATAAACTTTTTTTGTGTGTATTATATTAAATCTTCACGTATGGCTAGCCAAAATTATTGGACATACTGGACATGTTGTAGGCAAGTAAATAAATGAAGTGTTTAACAGTCTCCCACAAAGTATCAAAAATTTGATAACCCTAAACAATTTAAATCAGCCCTAAAGAATTATTTATATGCTCATTCCTTTGACTCTACAGATGAGCACTTCAATGTAAATACAGAATGATAAACTAAGCTGAATCAGGTTTATCCTAATTGCACTGTACCAACAACTACTGTGTGTGTGTGTGTTTGTACATATGTATACATGCACGTATGTATGTATGTATGTATGTATGTATGTATGCAAGCAAGTGTGTGTGTGTGTGTGTGTGTGTTTGTATGTATGTTTGTATGTAGATATGTATGTATATTTGTATATATGCATGTATGTACATACATATATATGTAATATTTTATTGACTTATTCTATACCCAAGGTATTAATCTGTTTTGGATTCACAGAATGTACATAAATTCAATTCAATTCAAATTCAAACTAACAGCCACCTTTCACATTATGCAAAATTAATTTGCAGGTTAGGTTACCATTAAATACAGGAAAAAATTCACATTCTTAAAACCTTCAGGGTGGGATAAATAGTAAGTGTTCCACAGTGGCAACTGAACACCTACAACATAAAAAAATTCCACAAAAATATGTAACACTTGTAAGAACAATAAAATGATGATGGTTGAAAACAAACTCTGACAAAACACCATTCAGCATAATCTTTGGTGTGGTAAGGTGCATGTGCAAAGGCACATTTAAAAATACGCTTGTATTATTAAGGTACGCAAAGTACTTCAATAGTTATATTTTCACCCAGGTGAAGGTTCTGAGACTACATGAACCATGCTGGCTACACTGTATGATTCATCACAAAAATTATGATAAAAAATGGGCTGTAAGTGTGAAACCAAAAAGAATCGTTCAATATTGTACATTCTCTCTTGCTTTTCAAAGTATAACACATTCTTTTTCTAGAAACAGCATGTTTTTGGTGGTTGTTTCATTCCAATGACATTTCAATAGACTGTTTAAAAAAGAATATGCCAGGACCTCAGGGCCATAGTGCACACAGACAGGGCAGAAACCTGGTTTTTCAGAGTCCTTATAATTTCAAGCATGACAAACAGCACAATGGGTGTTTGTATAGTACTGACAAGTGACAAAACACTACTTAACATGTGACGTTACATTCTGGGCAGTCAAACCGAAGCACATCTGACACCATTACAGCTATGTATCTGTGAGCATCACAAACCACAACTTCCCTGCATACATTAAATTCTATTACTCCTACAATATTAACATACAAAATGTAAACTTGTTTGTATACATGCCACGAAGGCATATACGGAAAGTGGAGAAATAACTCAACTCATTCTTAACCTTGGCATTATGTGGAGATAAGCAGTCACCTCATGTCCCAGCCATTTTAGCCCCAAAAAGAGCCTTCAGTACCCACTGCATAGGATGCTGGGTGAGTCCTGGACCTGTTCTGGTCATTTTGGAGAACAGATAAAGTTCTTGCCCTTGCGAGGGTTCAAACTCCAGTTGACCAGCCCATAGCCTAGTCACTATACTAAATGCACTATTGGGGAAGCATGCAATATGAACACAATGCACAATAAATTTAAACAGGATCATCACATTCTCGTTTGTCACAATTTCTGAATGTTACATAAATACAAATGCCAGTCCCAGTGGCCGCGCGGTCTGAGGCATAAGTCTGTGGCTATTCGCTTGCTGGGATTGTGGTTTCGAATCCCACCGGGGGCATGGATGTCTGTCTCCTGTGAGTGTTGTGTGTTCTCAGGTAGAAATCTCTGCAACAGGCTGATCACTCGTCCAGAGGAGTCCTACCGACTGTGGTACATTGTTGAGTGTAATCTAGAAACCTTAAGAAAAAGGAAGCCCTGGTCCACTGGGGGCTGTTGTGCCAAAAAAGAAAACATAAATACAAATATATGTCCAAATGTGCAGGAAAACATTTCTTTCAATTTGCTGAGGAATTCCTAGCATTCTGATAACAAGCCAAACAAGTACTTCACGTACCATAGTTTTACCAATCATCCAGGTTCTTACTGAAGAAAATCTTATGCATAACTCCATATAATAAATTCTTATCTAATAAATTTGTTCCAAAGAATTCTAATGTTTGCCTAAATGTTAATGTGCATTCATACCTAGGATGAGGTGTTCCATCACGTTCATAGCAGTCCCATTGTTGCATAAGGAGGGAGTAACATAAGTAACATGCCCGTACCGCTGTGGGTGCTGAATCTGTATCCAGTCTGTATCCAGCTGGTGGTTCATGGGATTCTAAAAATGGAAAATATGCCTCACTGGGTCCTCCGGATGGACTTGAGCTTGGCTTCACTCTTAACCAGTATTGTTCAGGATGTCCCACATTTCCGCACACAAAACACACCGAACGAGGACTTTGTCGCCCATCCAATCCAGCACTGGAGGCCACAGGTGGGGGTTGGAATGTTGCTTCCATACTTCCTGGCTCTTTCTTGATGTACATAACTACGGTAGCCTTAACAGAGTTGTTTCGATACCTCCAAATCACGTTTCTTCAAATTACCGCACTATAAACAGAATAGATGACACGCCGATCACTCTTGGATTTGCCAGTCACTCTTCCACGCCATCGAGGTATCGTACATTCACTTTTTACATTGCACTGGATTAAACAGATGTGTTGCGGAATTAAATTTGTGACTGGCATTCAGAAACTGAAACAGGGTGTTTACGGCGGAAATTACAGACAAGTACTCAGCATGAGGTGTGTTCATAAGCCCTTAGGCGCACAAACTTAGGCTGCACATACCAAAATACATGTTCCGCCTTACACACTCTTGCAGTCCAGCAACACATATATAATAAACACGCTCCCACTTCTGAGGGCCACTAGGTAAAAAGAGCATTTTCGACTTTCTACACTTTCCCATGATCGTCGTCGTTATCTTAATCGGAGTCTACCATACGTTCACGCAACAGCGAACTGTCTGGTATATCTTGGCCAAATGTGGGTATCTTCAAAACACTAGAAAACGCGATTGAATAAATAACTTCCGTATGGAGATTCATGTATTATGTTGTTATAAACCGTTCTTAACTGCATAAACATACATACTATATTCTTCAAATTTCAGGGCCTCAAATACACTTACAACGCTGCCATGTTAGAAATTAATAGAATTTCACTCCCATAATGCACTTGTTAGGGGATTATGACGATCGTTGTGCACACAAAAAGAAATCGAATAGTTTTAGAATTTTGGTTTTTTAGGTAATGCCGTCTTGTTTCAATGTAGGGTGCGTTACAATGACGTTACAGCAGATTAAATGTGTGGTATATATACCACGGCAAAATGTAGCTACTTCTTGGCTTGATGTATGCCTATAAACGTAAGATACTCGCAAACAACAACCCGCCATGATACAACGATCGTCTTCAACGTACACTGGCAACAGAGATAAAATTCCCCATATGTAAGCTATGTAACCGGATACTGTCGTATACTACGTCTGTTATGTTATAGTAAGTGTGTAATAAACGAAGTACCTTGAAGTCAGCATAAAGTAAAACCTGGGAAACTTAATATGTGTCCACGGCAGAATGTCATGTAGGGGGAGTAGTGGCATAGTCCCACTCATTCTTAACCTGGGAAATATTTCCAGCTGTTAAATATTCTTGTAGCGTCAAATTCAGTTAGTAGCATTTTATTAAGTTCCGGATTGAAAATGTCCCCTCACCTGATCTATCAGTAAATGAGACAGCACACACATCAAAAGTAATCACTATTTATTCTGGCAAATTGCTTAAAAGACAATGGAGAATGGAATTGAATGGTATTTGGGTTCGAGCCCTTCCGGGCCCGATGCACGTAGGCCTTAGGTCAGGCTCTTTGTGCTCCATGTTCTATTACTAAATTAGAGGAGCCCTGTTCCTTTAGGAAATTTCGAGATGGCCCCTATAATTTCCTAATATCCTCAGGGTCCAAAAAGGAGCCTAGGTGTGAGTGTCTGAATGAAGCCAGGGCTTCACATGCACATAAAATATGAACTGAGGTTTCCTTACCACACTTCCTACAAATGGGGTTATCGCTCAGCCCCATTACATATCAATGGTGCCTCAGGCTGTTGTGTCCAGTTAGAAGACCAATGACAACCCTGGATTGTGTCCTATTAAAGGACAATAATTGTGCCCTTGTAGCCAAATCAGGTCCAGAGATCAATTCTCAAGCCTGCCTTTGCATGCTGCAAGGACCACGCCACATTACCAAATGCTGGTTATCCATCCAGCATTTAATCTTTCTGCTTATGTTCTTCCTTGAGACCACCCAAGAAAGGCTCTGGTCTCACAAACTTCTGAACGGGAACCATCCCTTGCAAGCTTGTCGGCGATTCATTTCCTCGCACACCAGCATGCCCAGGGACCCAGTACAGCCCACAGTGTGCCAAGTAGAGATGTTGTTCAACACCTTCTGGCCCTGTTTTACCATGGGAGACAGTGTTTTGACAGCCTGAAGTGTTTTCAGAGCTGCCTATCAGGTCAAATACTAACATATTTCTCTGGCCTGTCCTGAGTTTCAATTTCATGAACACAGGCTAATAATGCATATACCTCAGCCTGAAAGACAATAGCATGTTTTCCTAGAGCGATGCTGAGCCTTCTGTCTACAGATTGCTCATAGACCCCAGTCCCCTCCACAGTCCTGGACCCATCCGTAAACCAGACAAGCCCTTTAACCGCAGGAGGAGACCCCCAGGTCCTCTGGTCCATTCCACTCTAGTTAACATAGTGACCCCATATTTGGGTTTCAGGTTGAAGACTGGTTTCATAACATTGACTCCCGTATTAAAATGGGATCAGACGTCCGAAGTCACGTCAATATACAACCATGTCCTTCATTGGGGTGAAGGTAAGACCAACACACCACACTCCAGAGGCAATGTGCCACTGACCTCGCCTCTCCCTGTATCACTAGATCCAGCAGCGGGAGACTAGTGAATGCCTCCATAGCACCAGTAGAAGTGGTACGAATCGCTTCCATTTTCTCTAAGCATGCCTATCTTTGTACTTTGCTTAGCCTCTTCTTGGTGTTAGCCATCAAGACAATGGAGAAACTGCTTTATATGTGAAAGAAGCACTGAAAGTTTCTTGAGTTAAACATCATTTCAGTTCAACTGATATCTTAAGATGTTCATTGTTCTTAAATGCCAAGTCTGAACACAAGCCCAATGTGATGAATTCCTCGGCACATGTTACCCAGGTCTGATGAGAATTCAACAGTATTCACAAAGGTACACAGTGCCATAGGGTGCAATCTTGACAATCCACTGTAATTTAATATTATTCTTTCTGTACATTGTGACAGTAACCATCCACGTATACCTGAACTCCCCTACATATTCCAGCAATAAATTGCCCTCCTCAGTGAGATAATAATACAAAGGAATAAGAAATTAATATACCCAATTTATATAAACAATGTTAAAAATAATCCTTTTTGATCAAAAATTTCGATGTTTGTATGCACATAACCACATACAGTACAAACAGTGGCACACCAATGAATTTTGTTAATACATCTCTCCAAAATGATAATTGACATATCAAGAAAGAGATTATAATAAAGGTGATAATGCATGAAATCTAAAGGAAGTGACTTGCATACATATATGAAAGCAACTTGGAATACTAATCAAATGCAGCATTTGGATGTAAAGCTCAAATAGTTACAATGTAACAAACATCATTAACACAATTTCTACAGATTAAGGATCTACAGTCAATTCTTCCACAGAATAGAAACCTTTCAAGTAAAAAGTTAAAAATAATTATCTTGAATTTCAGTATACATGTAATACTTTTCATTTCATGAGAAATATTGTTATAAATAAGCACACTGTTGTAAGCAATACACTGTGCAAATAATTTAGTGTTAAGGTCTGTAATAAATAAATCTGATTTATTCCTTGTCTCATATGAATAAAGCACAGAATTAGTTCTGAATCTAGTTAAATCCATTTTTTCATATAGAAGAATTTCGTAGATGTATATACCATGTACTGTCACAATCTTTATTCGAGAATGTCAGCATGACAATATCAATTACATCTTCATCTTTATGTCTATAACTGCCATAATTTTTTAAACAGCGTATATGTGAAATAGATGTTTTAATATTATATTCCATTGAATTGTGTCGCCGGGGATGGCTATGTATCAATGAAATATGTAGGATTCATTTACATGGATCATATGTGATTTTATATAAATTTTGTGCATTAGTTGGTGTATGTGATCACTAATGGTAGACTGTAATAATTCAGATAATTAAAACACAGACATCCAAAAATTTGGAAGACACTATTATCCATGTTGCATTCAATAATGCAAATCACTTTGAAAGTGTGATGTAACTTACAATTTCAGCTGTTTTACCAACATCCTGGAAATGTATTGCACTTACATTAATGACACAACATGCATCACACACATACAGCAACAAAAATAAATTATATATGATGCAATTATAATTACTCTGCTCAAATCACTCTGCAGTTCACTACCATTTTATTTTTCTCACTGAATGGTACCATCCCCAATGCCATGGCATTCTTTGATTTGCACAATCAACCCAGGGTTACACTTAAATTTCCTTCCATTCCTGATGGAGAATAAAGCCTCTTCAGAGAAGATTCTGGAAACAGGGGACAATCATGTCCTGAACTATTCTAATCTTGTTTCCATTACATGTCACACTGATACGCCACTATCCAATCAGAATTGTTAGCATAATTCATTAATTTACTTTCAAAAATGTTATAGACAGTTGTTTTCCCTGTGTAACTTCCTTCTTGAAGCCTCTGTATTTCTTTTAGTTTCTATTTTACTGTTCTCCACCACTGTGTAACTGAATACAAAATAATACAGACAGGGTTCTAACCACTACAAATAAAAAGTGTACCAAGTATATCTAAACTAAATGTGGAATGCTAAGAATCTACTATTAAAATTTTCATTGCATACAATTCACATAATAGTGCTATTCATTTGATTGCAATTAAGTACAGACCTCAACTACTGAAATGTAGATTGTAGAGTCTACTGTTATCTAAACAGCAAGAAAAGTATGTTTCCAATAAGGAAGCAACCCTTGTTCCATGTAGTAAGCCAATGAGAAAAGCAGCATGAAGAGATGTACTGTCTACTGTAAATTACCGTAAAGCATAACTGTTGCACATTACAGAAATGGAAATAAGGGGCAACACTAAAGTAATTGTGGAAAACTAATGAGTTGTAAAGAGCTGACTAAAGTTCTATGTTTAATCTGACAGTGGTTAATCCAAGCAAGCACAACTGAGTCTAATACAATAAATAGCAGAATTTTATTTATTATCATAACCTGCATATCCAAATGAGCAAGGAATAATGGACAGATCCTCTGTTCCTAGATGCAATCACCAGACCAACAGATATGTGATCTAGCACAGTATGTCTGAACCCTCCAAAGAAGAAATAAGGGCTGCATCTGTGCCCACCAGCATACCCCCATCTTTCATCTCATAATTCTATTGAAGAAGTCTGCATATGACCTACATCTTCAATGATCCACAAAATGCAGAAAATGCAAGGCATCAGTTCTAAGCTGAGTAGCATACAGGTAAACATTCCCGACAGTGTTACATACAGAGCATTCTCCTTCATTTCTCAGACTATGGATAACATTGTATCTCAACTGCAAATGTTCAACTTTTTGACACCTGATGGGCACAATCCAGAAGGCAAACACTAGCCCGAACTTCTTGTCTGAAGAAATCAAATACAATTTAGATCACAGAGACAAATGCTGCAAATTCTGTTGTGATTTTGTGGAGAAACAGAAGCCGTTTTGTATGCCTTTTTTCTGACGGACAGCTACATGGAATTAAAAGACTGTAAGTGTAACACAATCTCAGATGCTGTGTGGCAGAAGTATTTTATTACTCAATCCTTTTACTCAATTGAGGATTTCTTACACTCAGTTAAGATGACATCCACAGCTGACAGTTATAACTTTTAATACATTTTATGGTTAACAGTTTACATACCAAGTATAATGATAACACAATAATGGTGTTAATATTGCTTTTGATTTATTCCATATTGTATTTATTTTATACTGTATTATTTGGTGTTCTGTCATATGGTTTTAATTTGTATGTGTCGTCTGTTGTGTAGCCATGACTTGTTTCATATTCAGTTGTCTTATGACAGGTAATGGATCTGTGAAATGTGTGTGTGTGTGTGTGTGTGTGTGTATGCAACTTAGGGAATTCTATGATCTTAACTGTGTCTCATGCATGTATCTACTGCCAGCAGGATGTCATCTCTAATGAAGAAGATATTCACCAAGTACCAGTACAAATTATGTAGCTGTGAGGAAACACAAACAAGTTCTACTAAAATGTCACTTTAATGTCATCTTTCAAGGTACCACATGTATTCATACAAGTTCTTTTATTGTGTACATATACAGACATGCACATGCATACAGACACACAAACTGATTATAAATCTTCACAGTGCAAAAAACAGAATGAGTGAAAAATGAATCACATACACACAGTGACTCATATAACCAAAATATTTGATTCACATAACAATTTATTAAGGTACACACACACACACACATTATTACATAATACTTTCTTTAACATTTGCAAATACTTAGAAAATACTCTTATCTTGTTCTGTTACTTTAAAATGTAACCCTGAACATATAGAACATAAAACCTTAATTCATAGCAAAACAATATAGTATATTATATAAATATATACATACAGTTTTAAATTTCTTGCATTGTTAATGACTAAAGCAGTTGTTGCATTATGCTCTGCATTTCAATGAGCATTTAACACATTACGTATTACACCAAGGAGCTTTTGTGAAAAGCTTCCTTGATAAACACTACAATTGTACAATTATTTTAACTCCAAAAGTATGTCTTTTTATCACTTCACAATCCCCATCAGAAGACACTCAAAACTCCAGGATCTGTCAAGGTGTTAAGATCTTTATACTATACAGTGTTTCCATACAAGAAGCTCCCAGACATAAAAATTTCTAATGTGAGAAGTTACATTTCAGAAGTTCAACCAAAACTCCCACAAGAATATAGTTAAACTTTCCTGCATATAACATTCTCGTGTAAAGGGTCTTCCTGCTTTAAAAGTTTTTCAGATTTTTAAATAAAAATTTCCTATTTAATATGATCATAAGGCCATAAAACCATAACTCACTCCCTGATGGACAAAATGTATCACAGATAATAATCCAACACAGGCCAATGCAGAGTGACCAATGATGCCACCTGCTCTACACTGCTCAGTCTGGCAATACAAAACACTACTGAAATCTCTAAACACAACAGGATGCACAACATCAGACTAATAAAAAAGACTCTGCAATAAACATCTGTGATCTTTATAACTGAAACATTACGAAAAAAAACTGCTTGAAATCAAAACACAAAAGCAGATCCAAAAATGAACCTGATTTTTACATTCCCCTTACAAGAGGTTTTCCCCCTTTAAGAAGTTCCTTTTCACTGAACCACTGAGAAACTTCTTATGCATGAAACACTGTACTTCTTTATGATCATAAAGACAATTTTTCATCATGCACAATTAGTGCTCTTTTGTTACACAGTGACTAACCACAATGGTTATGACCATCAATGTAAAATTGCCACATCGAGATTTCCTTTCTCTCTTACACACACACACACACACATACACACACTTACCATAAACATGATATTATTTTACACTTGTGTTGTTACAATGTAAATGTCAAAGCGAATGTGTTTATATCTTTTCTTTGAAGCTGAGTTGTATACTGTTCTCTTCAACTGAATGTAAAAGTGCTTGGAGTAAATGACTGAATTGTAGGACAAGATATCTTACTGATGCCCCTGAGGTCATCTGCCAGTAAGGACTAAATTAAACAGTATATGGCAGATACAGACAAACATGTAATTCCTTACGGATTTAACCTTAGCGCGGTATTAAAAATTATTGGGAGTGATCTTTCAAATGCAATTTGAATGCCACATGTGAATGGCATTTTGGTCTGATCTTAAATTAAATTAAACTTCTGTGTACAGTCTAAGACTTGCCATGTGTCTGCTGTGCAATATAAACCCAACTGCAAGACAGTGTTTTCCCTTTCAGACAAAAAGGATATACATTTAATGGGACAGATTTGCCCCCTTCATCAGTGAAAGGTTAACTTGGCTGGTAGTTAAGACCAGCATGTACTGTTTGAACTCTACTGAAAGAGCGTTGGAGGAGTTACTGGTTTAATTACTGTTTTGTGGAATGTAGTGTTTGAATAGTATATCCCCAAGAAACAAGAACCTTACTGCAATAAAAATTTAAAAATTATGTACCAGGGCTGGTTACACATGACACGGAAGGGCAGTGCATGTGACTTCAAAACATATTACTGTAAAATACTTGACTAGATGGCTGGAAATATGTCACTCATTTGCAACAAGAGTGTCACAACTCAAAATTTGGCATTTTTGAGTTATTGGTATAGAAAGAAATGTTTGCAGATGCACTTTTAACAGGTATAGTATCGTAATGCAGTTTGTAAAACTAGTCGCTGGAGAGCAGTTGTATTGTCATTGCACTCATAGAAAAGTATAGCACTTCAAAACATTTAAACATTTCTCCTGAAAAATCACTAATTTTGAGCGGTGACACTGTTGTCGCAAATGAGCGATAAGGGAACATACTGCATATCAACAACTTTGCCACTACTGAGTTAATGGACAGTTTGACCTAAAATATAAAAAAGTGAACACTGGACAACTGAAGAAAAATAAGTACACTGTCATAGAGTTTTCCATCCCAGATACAAATACACGGACAAATGTCAACATTCAAAGGGAAGTGCTGACTTGTATGCTGATCTCTACTTCATGCTGTATCACAACAAACAGTGTATCTAAAACTGCTGACACTACACTGGAGGCACACTGCACAATAAGTTCTGGCAGGCTCAGTCCCTTGGTTTCATGATCTCAAGAATCATGACATATGAAGAAAGTGTACTATACACTTTGATTAATATTTAGTTACGTGCAAGTTGCAATGAAGTTGTGAACATAAAAACACATAGGTGCCCATGTGAAGTGTCTGATATAGTCGTCCAGTTTAATTACAACCGGAAAATGATGATACATTTTAGTAAAACTCCTAAATATCAAACTTCCTAAAAATAAGCTCAAGCGTTGGTGAATTGTCACACATAGACAGATGAGAAAATACACATGGCAAAGCTAATAGACAGCTTTGAAGCTTTCTGTAGGGAAGCCCATCCCAACACTTGTAATTGAATTAAGTACAGATAAATCTCAGACAATCCTAGAAGCCATATAACCAGAGGTATAATATACTCAGCCCAAACACAACTTTTATTTACCAAATATACCCAGCTACACATTTCAGATAATACGCAGCCATAATCAAGCTGACTGTGAAGATAAAAATAAACTGTTCACAGCTGCATGGGAGGTTTGAGATCGCCAACCTTTACAAATATGCAACATAAACCAACGAAATGCACACTTTTCAAATGAATGCTTTAATTTGATTTTTGACATCTTCTACACGTTTCAAACCTCATGGCTTCATCATCAGGAAAACAATTTGTACAGCAGTTTTTGTATGGTATGTTTTTCGTGTGTGTACAAACTGTCTTCCTGATGATGAACCCATGAGTTTTGAAACATGTAGAAGATGTCAAAAATCAAATTAAAGCATTAATTTGAAAAGTGTGCATTTCATTGGTTTATGTTGCATAATTCTAACACAATGTACAGTGCAAAAAACATACAGTACTTTACATATATATTGTTATACAATACACAAAAAAACAAATATGCAGCCTCAGGAATAAAAATCTTGCGAAGTAACAAAACTGTATATATAAAGTTCACAAGGGACTGTGGAAGTATACTAATTATATAATAACAGTAACACATAATAGAGTGTAGTATGTAAATATTAAAACAGAAGCATAAGCAAGTTTTTTCGGGAGACAGCCTGCATGTGTGGTTTTTGTTGTTTTCAATAGGAGTATGTTGGGACATGGATATTTGCTCAAAAAGTATAATGTTCAATTAAGATATTAAGTACATGTAGAAACATGCCCAAAACAATACTAATAATAATAATAAATTAACTTCCTAGTCATATAAATATCCACACAAGCCCTACTATGCAAAAGTTTTACCTGTCATTACCTCACTCTAATTCAACTCTTTCAAATCACAAATTAACACATGAAAAATATTAATATCATTTCAGGTCTTTAGATACATAACAAAGAATAACTGAAAGGAACATCATATTTTTCAAGCATATATACATGTTCCAATGTGAACGACTGAAAATAACAAAACCCACACACAGGTCATCTCCCTGAAAAACATGCCTATGCTTGTTTTAATATTTACATACTACACTTTATTATTTATTACTATTACTATATAATTAACACAATTCCACAGTCCCTCTAAACTTTAAACATACAATTTTATAACTTCACAAGATTTTTATTTCTGAGGCTGCATATTCATATTATGTATATTATATGAAAATATAATTGTAAAAGTTTGAGTTCTCAAACCTCCCATGCAGCTGTGAACATTTTATTTTTATTTTCACACTCCACTTGCTGATGGCTGTATATTATCTGAAACAGGTAGCTGGTTATATCTGACTTCCTATTTATAAAAGTTGTGTTCAGGATGAGCATATTATACCTCTGGTTTTACGGTAAACACACCAGGGATAAATGGCCTTAAACCTTCACATGCATTTTAGACACAGGAGAAAGTTCTGTTCCATTGAATATAATAAACTTTCAGTAATATCATGACAGAATGAGAACAGCTTATGGCATGCCCAGAAAGGCAGACCTGATATTTTAAAGAATGAGCTGTAAGAGCAAATAACTGTTAAGAAATGTTTCAACGGTCAAGTTTCACATCTTATGAAAGCAAAATCAATGAAAATATCCTAAGACAATACTCAAATATTTAAAAAGTAACAGTTAAAGCATGTGACAATGGAGAACTTAACTTTTTCTTCAGTGGATTTTAGTCAATAAAATAAGACCTATCTGCACTATTAAGAACGGTCCAAATTCAGAGAATTTCCTTAAAAGATAAGCTTTTGACACAGAAACAATCAAAAATTAAAAAGAAATAAACCACAAAACTGCTATTAAAATCAGTTATACCTGATGATAAATATGCAAAGAATGTAATCCATATAAAATTATACTGTAGTCCAAAATGTCAGTTACATATTATATATAATAAACAATAATGCCAGTAAAATTTAAAGAATACAAACAGTAAGCCACATTACCACCATTATTCAGTCACAAACTCAAAACTATCTGCGTCCACCTAGTGCACGATGCTCCAGAACCATTCACTAAATTTCTGTACCAACATGATGATGCATCAATAAACACTTACTCCAGCTGTACTTCTGTGCACAAACTATTATTGTCTTAACCTGAAGTTGCATGATTCCTGCAAGGTTTTAGCTATCAATGACATGGTTTCATTCAGTCTGGTTCAGTTGCTCCATTTGGTGCAGCATGAGTTCAGCACCACTGCTTACCTGGTTCCCACCAACAATTTGTTCATAACATGCAGTAAGGCCATTTCTACTCTGCCATTGTTGTTGGCATAACTGATTTACCTGATACAACTGTTGTGTATGGTTCTGCAGCTCTCCACAACAATGGTTATCATCACATTCCTCAATCTACTCCTTAGGATGACTGAAACCCGGGTGCTGCCGCATCAAATGATCAGTATCTTGCAACTCAATAGGAAGAAAGATGTGCTGTGAATGCTGAATTGGTGCCCTGCAAAGCGGACATCTGTCACATCTCGCTCCACACTTACCACATGCTATCACATGTGCACAAGGGAAGAATGCAGTATCAATTGCACGGTCCATACAAATGCAGCATGTCATAGCTTCCAGCAGCCTTGCCAATCGTGCGTGGGTTGACTGTAAATGAAGTACAAATTTTTAAATTCTTTTGACAGTTTTCACTCAGCCACTAACTTATGCCAGATACACATGCAATTGAAACTGGCAAATGTTACTGTCAATGTGCAAAATCTATTACTTTATTAACCTTTTGACGCCTAACGATGACTATAGTGGTCATACCGCACCGCTAACCTCTAAACATTGCATTTTATATATTTATTCAACAAATATAGGTACTGAATATTTTAAACATGGTATATACTCTCCATTTTTTCTCTCTTCAAAATGCAGTTTGTTTCATAATTCTAACGTATTTGGTTTCTGTATTATTCACATTTTATATACAGTGTGTGCTAAAATTAAAAAAATAATTCCAGTGCCAAAAGGTTAAATACCTACTTATTTAAAAAATCAATGAAAAGGGGAATTTATAGTTCATAGAGTAAAACCTTGTTAAGCTTAAGTGCTTGGGACCAAACAAATGTACTTTACATTATACAATTTTGAATAGTCCGATTTTTTTCAGTACTCTTACCTGTTATGAGGTAATTACAATCACCAAGTAATGTTGTACGTTATGAATCTTATACACAGAAGCACAATCAGAAACTCATTTTTCTCTTCTTAATGTTGTATATACTGTGCATCATGTTCATATCACCTTTCACTGACCAAAACTTACGTACCATGCTATGTATACTAGATTACATATTAATTATTACTCCAATGAGTTTTGGGCTCCCTGAAGATGGTGTCAATGAACACCAAAATTTGTTGGAGCAATAATTAATATACAATCTAGTATACATAGGCTGGTAAACATTAGTCATTTTTCTTTTTTCTTTTCACACAACGGAATGACATACAATGTACACAAGAAAACAAACCCACAAAAAATCTTCACATTTTTCAAACGTACTTCTGTGTTCATTGTTTCTTAGAATTGAAGTCAACTGACCCGTGTTTCAGACTCCTTTGTATACTGTAGACACAAAATCTTGCAGTTTATTCATAGCTTTCATAGATCTGTCAGTGGCATCAACTGTTCTTACTACTGCATCCAGTACTGACAACACCATTAAAGCATCTTTGCAGGAGGGTTGGGCAGGAAGTGGCCATGTGTTCTCTGTACTCCCTCATCTATCACATGCACAAAGCCTGGGTTGGGGCTGCCCAAACTTGTCAGCAGATCACCAGTGGCAGGGACAGATTTGGCGACATTAATACTTCACAAAATTACTGGGGCAAACATTGTGGCCTTGCAACTGTACACATTCATAGTTTTGTTCATCCTCACAGCACTGACGGAATATGCTGTGCGAAAAGTTCTGAATTACTATGGGCATGATGCATTTCCATGCCATGGGAACACCTAATGTGACACTCACAACATTCCACTTTGTGTTCCATGAGAAAATTCCTGTCTACTTCTCACAACAAAGTACTACAAGCCTGCAGTATGCTTGTTTCATATGGTAGATGACACTTTGTTACAGTGGTTGCATGTACTGGTGGTGTTTGGCAGCAGGTGCTAGAAGCATGCACGCACTGCAGGGTAATGCCTACATCACTGTGGGCAGCACAATGATCCATTAGCAGAGCCAGATTCCTCTTAAAAGGGACCAGCAACTCAAAAAACAGTCTTCTAGCCCCCCATAGATTTTTGTGTGACTTTGAATGACATGGATAATACTCCAAACCCTCAAGCAATATGGCTTCTCACACTTGTTGACAATTAATGGACAAACCTTTGCACTGCCATCAGAACTACAGATTAACATGACTGTCACTTTTTCTTTATGCCTTTTCTCTCCCTTAAATGCCAGAGTCCCCTTTGGTTGTATGTTATAAAAATGTGCCATTTCATCCAGACTGAAAATGTCCTTGAAGGCATACCGGGTAATGACTGGTTTCACATATTCTTGCCACTTCTCTGCTGAATCAATATCTGCTGAAATGCTTTCTCTGTCACTGATTGTCATGTAATGTTCTACTTCCTTTTGAACTGCGACAGCTATCCACTAGAGCAATTGAAATCAACATCCCAGCTGCAGGGCTCTTTCATTGGTCTTCATTTTGCATTATTTTGCCATCCACTGAAATACGAGGTGCTGCCCAAAATTTCCGAGAATTCGCATATACTGCGCAAACCATAGCGCTACGAACTTGCACTGCTAGGTGCCTCTGGCTGTATCTTTCAACCATTAGTCAGCCAATTTACATCTTTATAAGTCCATGTGTTTCAGAGTTTTGGCTGTTTTCTTTACACTGTTTTCATGTGTGTCTGCTAATATCAAAATGGCGGATGTTTAGGAAAAAGAATTTGCATTAAATTTTGTAAAACTGCAGCTGAAACCCACCAGCAAGCTTTAAGCCAAGCAAGAACATTTGAGTGATTTAAGTGTTTCAAAGATGGCCAGGAATCTGTGGAAGATTGTAAACATTCTGGTCGACCGTCCACATGCACAACTCCAGAAATGACTGCGAAAGTGCATGAAGTTATCCTAGAAGACAGAAGACAGACTATCCATGATGTTTGTAATCGCGTTGGACTGTCATGCGGGTCATGTCAGCACATTCTAGTGGATGAACTGAACAAGAGACGAACTGCAGCAAAGTTTGTTCCTTGTCTCTTGAACAATGACCAGTGAGACCATCAGGTTCAGGTTTGCACGGAGCTGCAAAAAGCAGTTAGACATGATCCTAACTTCCTGTCCAGGGTCATAACTGGTGATAAATCATGGCTGTAAAATTTTGACCCAGCAACGAAGCATCAGTCTTCGCAATGGAAGACGCCATCCTCTCCGTGACCGAAAAAAGCACGCCAAGTTCACAGCAACATCAAGTCAATGCTGATCTTTTTTTTTTTTTTTTTGATATTCAAGGAATTGTGTATAAGGAGTTTGTTCCACCTGGTCAGACTGTCAATGGGAATTTTTACTGCAAGGTTTTGAGACAAGTGAGGGAAAATGTGAGGCACAAACGACCTGATAAGTGGAAGACGGAGACTGGTTGTTGGACCATGACAGTGCGTCTGCACACACCTCGCTCGTTGTGAGGGAATTCCTGACAAAAATAACATGACCACTGTTCCCCACCCTGCCTACTCAACTGACCTGGCCCCTGCGATTTCTACGTGTTCTCTAAAATGAAACTCCAGTTGAAAGGACGGTGTTTTGTATCCAATGAAGAGATCCAAGCAGAATCGCAACAGGCACTAAACACGCTAACGCCGGCAGACTTCAATGAGTGCTTCCAAAAATGGCAAAATCGCTGGGATCATTGTATGCAAGCCCAAAGTGACTACTTCGAAGGTGACGGTGGAAATTACAACTTAAAGTAAGTATTCACGTTATTACGAACAAATTCTCGGAAATTATGGGTAGTCCCCTGCACTGTTCTTTCAGACATGGCAAATCTAATCAAACAGCCCATTTTCCATATCACAATGCTCTGTTCTACAAATCCTCATGTGTTTTAAAACATCACCCCACATGTAAGGCCTCCCGCTGAACACAATTCCAACACTTTGTAATATGTTGAAAGGACTGAGAAGGGAATTCTATATGCCTGGGCTATTTTAATTTTTACTTCTTTCATTTTTCAATATACTTCCCAACAAATGTACTTTGTGGTATAATATATAAGTACCTAACACATACAAAAACTCCTACATGTTTGGGCACCCAAGGGCCATCTTCAGGGATTTACTATAACACAGGTGCATGAGCCAACCTGCTAATTTATCTTTTGTTCATGGTTATAAGCTAAATTAAAACATTAGTTGTTAAAATATATAAAAAACATAAAATTGATATTGCTAATATTTTATAGTTTTGTTAATACATTAATTATAAGCTGCCTCATTTCATTTCAAATAATCCAAATTTTAGTCACTGTTGGGCTGGAAACCCACACTGAATGCAGAATTAACCATATTTAAAATGAACCAGTTTAAATTACATTGAAAACATTACACTTCCAGTTCGGTAAAGGCGTTTGTTTTAAATGAACCAGCATTCTGAATTAACTGATATTGAATTAACAAGGTTTTACTGTAATGAGGGACCATTCAACACTAACTAGTAATTCAACTGATTGAACTTACCCTAGTTAGCGCATAGAATGTTTTAATGATCCTACAGTTTAAATAGTTAATGTGTGAAATTAGTCAAATGATGTTTAGTATTAAACATGAAATCTTTTATTCCTTGAAATACCTAGTCATTTCATAAATTCATGGGAAGTTCATAATCAGACACTATTTAACCCTAATTAGTTACTTCACTTCTGATGCTAAGTACAAATTTGTACTTGTTTATGAGGACTAACCTACAAAATTTGTGGCACTGAGATCCAGCTAAACAAAAACAGCAGAAGCTACAGCTCACCTTCTGATAAGGTGTGGAGTGGATTCATCTGGCTCAGAATCACAGAACATGATAATGAACCTTAAAGTTGCATAAAGGCAGAAATTTGACAAGCCAACCAACTATTAGTGTCTGATGAAAGACTCTACCCCATGGATTTAGTTAATATATAACCATTCTAAGGCTCTCCAATGGCCCTAGTGATTTGCCACCAACCTCTCATTGTGGAGGCCCAGATTCAATCCAAGGCTAGTCCATGTGGCATTTGTGATGGACAAAGTTACAACCGACCTGGCTATTCAGTTGGTAGGCATGTCTTCTTCCCAAGGAATCTAAGTGGTCTAAGTGGCGGGCGGTGATATCATTAACACTAACTCTGGTCACTATTGATGTGGATTATATTTATTTCTTCCGTT